>Ga0209429_10000300_pt1 | contig 33888 bp, 33 predicted proteins | sample BarGraNGADG00212_3_FD_184493 | JGI IMG/M metagenome (GOLD analysis project Ga0209429, IMG submission 184493) | Arctic peat soil microbial communities from Barrow, Alaska - Barrow Graham LP Ref core NGADG0004-212 (SPAdes) (version 2) | ecosystem: Environmental > Terrestrial > Soil > Wetlands >... | reverse complement strand
CTTCTTTCACCGCCTGACAGGACATTTACTCTTGCATCGCTTTCCGGACAACGAAGTGCATCCATAGCCCTTTCAAGCTTATGTTCAATATTCCAGCCATCATTATAATCAATCTTTTCCTGGAGAACAGCCTGCCTGTCCATCAGCTGCTGCATCTTTTCGGGATTTTCATATACTTCAGGTTCACCGAAACTGTTATTTATCTTTTCATACTCCTTAATAATTTCTATAATCTCACTTACTCCATCCTCAACTATCTCCCTTACACTCCGGTTTTCGTCAAGCAGGGGATCCTGAGGAAGATATCCAATGGAGTATCCCGGAAGGAATGTCACTTCTCCCTGGTATTCCTTTTCTTTCCCGGCAATAATCTTCATAAGGGTTGATTTTCCCGAACCGTTTAGCCCAATGATCCCGATTTTAGCACCGAGGAAAAAAGAGAGGGAAATATCTTTAAGAACCTGCCGGTGAGGGGGAAATGTCTTTCCTACCCTGTACATCGAAAAGATTATTTTATTGTCGTCTCCCATATAATTCAGATTTTATACAATTTTAGAAATTACTCTTCGCCTTGTCAAATATACATCAAAAAAAAGAGGTTGGATTTCAAAATCCAACCTCAATATTTAAAATAATTGAGCTTATTTATTTTCAAATAGCTTAATTGTTTCATCCTGCAGAAGTACCCACAATGAATAGACACCTTTAAGGGTACCTATCGGGATATTAAGACATCCCAGTGCTGCAACAATAATGACCAGGTATCTTGCCCAGGGCAAAAAGGAAAGAAGTCCTATTCCTCCAACAAGTCCGAGTGTCGACATAAATCCTATCAACAGAGGTACGCTGATAGACAGAATGCGCAATACCATTGTCGGAACCTCTTCATTATTTACAAATCCCATTGCAAATCTAAGAGCAAAGAAAACTGCAATAGCGGCGATCAGACCGAGAAATCCAAAGCCAATGTGAATGGCTCCGACTATAGTAACATGTTTTTTCATCTTTGAATCTTCCATGACGATTATTTTAAATGCAATTAATAAATATTTTCATTCCTGTTCAAATGACTCTGATTTTGACAATTTGATGCATCAAGGTACCCAATTATTTCCAGAAACAACCTTTTTGATGTAAAACTAATCTATAAGCTAAGAGTTTTAGTATCTTTGAATTGAAATATGATCAGAATGAAAAGAAAACTTCTATTTGCAGCAGCATTTTTTTTCGTTGCATGGGCAGTAACATCCTGTGAATCACTCTCTGATTGTAAATTCTGCAGAACAGTTGCCACTGATTCCTATGACGGATCAGTTGTTGAAGGAGGTGAAACAGAATACTGTGGTGCAGCATTATTAGCTATTCAGAGCAAGTCGTTTAAAGTAGGAACAGTAACCACAACCTACAAATGTCGTTAGTACCGGACTCCTGTTAATATTACACCATCAACCTGTGGAACATCTCCACGTCACTCTTCAAAAAACCTGTTTATTACCCTGAGCATTTACCCGGTAAAAATCGCCACTGACAATATCGGGTGGTTTATACAGGACAAAATGTTCGAGCTTACTTTCAATATTGTTAATAAATTGTTAATAATTGAGCCTGCCGGGAGGTGTCACGTACTAATCTTGTAGTAATTTTATGCTATATTTTAACATCTCGCAAATGGCACTGAATATCAACAACTTAAAACTAACCGGTAAAAAAATAGTAATTGTTGAAGATGATCCACTGTCAATAAAATATTACCAGATACTGCTACAAAACTCAGGAGCTGATATTAAGATTTTTCTTAACGGACAAGAATTTGTTGATTCCTTAAGCGAGAAAAACCAGATTGATCTGGTTTTTATGGATTTCCTGATCCCATTAATCAACGGAATAGAATGCCTGAGGATTTTCCGTAAAGAAAGGAAAAACATTCCGGTTCTTATACTTACAGCATATTCATCTGAACAGTCAAAAACGGAAGCTTATCTTGCCGGATGTAATGAATATGTGTTAAAACCCATCTATCCTGAAAAGATAATGTTCCTTCTGGAAAAATACCTTAAATTGGAGAAATCCGCGTCTTTAACAATCTGATCTTGCCAGCTTACTTCGGAGCAGGCTTTTGTACCGTCATATATTTAGAATAATATCCCATCAGCTTAGTATTTATCTCTTTGGCTAATTCAGGTTTTCCATTTGCAGTACATGCATTTGCAGCACGGGATGAATATTGTATTGCTGTTTGAATCTCATAATCTGCCGAGGTCATTATATAGGGATTCTGCTTAAGGAAATAATCAAGCCTTTCATAACTATAATCACATAATCCTTTGGTCAGTTCAACAGCCTTTGTGGTATCTCCTGCGTCAAAAAATGCCTCAATTATATCGGGTATATATGGATCGTAAGGTATTTTTTCAAGAGGAAGCATTTCCATACAATAGTTAAGCACTTCCTGTGCCTTTTCATTTTTACCTTCCATGGAAAGAGCTTTAGCGAGACGTGCATAATGAAGTCTGGCTTTTATAACGATAAGTGTCCGTTTATGATTATAATCTATATTCACCCCCTTTTCCTTAGCACCGCCCCAGACAAATTTTTTAATCATATTATCATACAAAATATCGGTATTAATCCTGCCATAATCGATCCAGCTTTTGTTTTCCGATTTAATCGGAACCAGACGGAAAGCAAGCCCTTCAAGCTGAAAATATTCCTCAAGGCCCAATGCATCATTATGATATCCGGTGACAAAATATATCGGCCGGTCCCAGTTATTGTGGGCAATAATATCCAGTACTATCAACTGGCTTTTTAAAATTGAATTCCCTTTGAGCTTAATATCAATATAAGGTACAATTTTACCGGCATCTTCAGGCTTTACGGTTCCTGATGCCAGAACCCTCGCAGCATCGACCGGAATTCTTATTGTGCGCGACGGTATTATATCAAGTATTTCTGATGCGGAAATCTGAACTTTTGTTCCTTTATTATCGCTGTTCACCCATTCGATAACCGTGGATATATCGACAGGATCTTTAGTCTTTTCTACAATGAATAACTGATTATTGACACCATCATAATATTTTTTTACAGGTAAGGTAATTGGCAGTGGATCAGACTCATAATTTTTGCTTTTCATTTGATTTATGTACCAGTCAGTATTGAGGAGCATCAGGTTACAAACCCGGATATCGGTTCTCTTTCCTTCGACCTCCTGGGCATACCAAAGCGGAAAAGTATCATTATCTCCATTTGTAAAAAGTATGGAGTTTGGCACGCAGGAGTTAAGATAATTGAATGCTACGTCCCTTGCGAGGTACCGTCCTGACCTGTCATGGTCATCCCAGTTCTCAGCACTCATTACAACCGGAACAGCCAATAAGCATATCAGTCCGGCAACAGGTGCTGCAATTTTTTCTGATATAATCTTTGAGAGCGCTTCAAACAAGGCCAAAACTCCTAATCCAATCCAGACAGCAAAAAAATAAAATGATCCGGCATATGCATAATCTCTTTCCCTTGGCTGGTTTGGATACTGATTAAGATAAAAGACAATTGCAAGGCCAGTCATCACGAATAAAAGCACCACTATCCACCAGTTTTTATTATCGCGGTTTAGCTGATAAAATAAGCCGGCGATCCCCAGAAGGAAAGGTAACAGATAATATTTATTCCTTGATGTATCGTTTTTTAAATCAGCCGGCAGATCGGAAGTTCCAAGCCTGGGGCCATCAAGAAAATTTATACCTGTCATCCAGTTTCCGTTTATGGCACCCCCTGTTCCCTGGGTATCGTTCTGCTTCCCTGAAAAATTCCACATAAAATATCTGAAATACATATAACCAAACTGGTATGAGAACATAAACCTCAGGTTCTCACTGAATTTTGGTTTTCGTATTGTGGTTTTTTCTCCTGATTGCGGGTCTGTCACCTGAACAGGAGTACCTCTGACTTTTCCCCACTCCTGGTAAACCATTTTATGATCGCTCTGATCACTCCACATCCTGGGGAATAGCGTAACAAATCTTTGATCATAAACTCGTTCAAGATTATGAGAAGTAACAACATATTCATTGTTTTCAAAAGCATATTTTGGTTTACCGTCTTTATAATCCAGTACAGGAGCATTATAATATGCCCCTTTAAATAAGGGCCTTTCACCATATTGTTCCCTGTTCAGAAAGTATAACAGGTTAAACGGATTTTCAGGATTATTCTCATTCAAAGGAGTATTGGCAGAAGATCTGATAACAATAATTGCATTTGAAGAATAACCGATAAGAACCACCATTATTGCCGTTAGAATTGTACTCAAAACAACTCTGTTCTTTTTGGCGACATACCATACAAATACTGAGACTAAAATTAATACCAACAGGTTGAGGATTGCTGATCCTGAAATTACCCAGATACCCGTGAATAGCAGAGCAGCAATTGCAAGAGCTGCGTTTTTAACGGAATTGGCTGAAGTCAACAGAGACCTTAATGCAAGTATGAACAGGAGGATAATAATAAGAACATGCACCAGCATTCCGGTATTATGAGGAAGCCCTAATGAGTTGACGAAAAACAGGTCAAATTTTGAAGAAATTGTTACGACTCCCGGCATTATCCCAAACATCAGGAGAGCTAACAGAACAACTGAGGCTGCCAGGGAAATCAAAAAACCTTTCCTGGTAAATTCAAATTTTCTGAAATAATAAACCATCACAATGGCCGGTATAGCAAGCAGATTAAGAAGATGGACGCCGATTGAAAGGCCCATCAGGTATGCGATTAAAATAATCCATCTGTCGGCATGCTTTTCATCGGCTACATTTTCCCATTTAAGGATTGCCCAAAAAACCAATGCAGTAAACAAAGATGACGTAGCATAAACCTCACCCTCAACAGCAGAAAACCAGAATGAATCGGAAAATGTATAAGCGAGCGCTCCAACAGCTCCCGCAGCTATTATTGCCGTAATACGTCCGAAGGTAAACTGATCCTCATTTTTTATTAATATTTTTTTTGCAAGATGAGTAATTGTCCAGAACAGAAACAAAATAGTAAATGCGCTTGCCAGCGCTGACATTGCATTTACCATTGCTGCAACCCTTGATACATCACTACCGGCAAAAAGGGTAAAAAAACGTGCCACAACCATAAAAACAGGATTCCCGGGAGGATGCCCCACCTCAAGCTTAAAGGCGGAAGCAATAAATTCACCACAATCCCAAAGACTTGCAGTGGGTTCAATGGTCATGAGGTAGCTAAAGGCAGCAACTCCAAAAATCGCCCATCCCGATATGTTATTTATTAACCTGTAGTTTTTCATTCTTTCACCCATTTTTACGAGGATTTATCATTAAATGATCAGACGACGAAAATACTTATTTTTTTAATACAATTTCTAACAGACGATTACTCTGAAATTTTGCTACTTTTGAGTAACTTTTTCTATTATGAATATCCGATCTCTATTGCTTACTGTTTTTTTTCTGCTCCCTATAGCTTCTTCAGCACAATATTATGATACGGGGCAGGATCCGGCTTCCCTTAAATGGATGCAGATAAAAACCGGTAGATTTAAAATTATTTACCCTGCGAAGTATGGTTCAGGAGGAATCTCTTATGCCCAATCGCTTGACAATGCATATAGAAAACTCACTTCCTTGTATCCTGAAAAAAAATTTAAAATACCTGTAATCATTCATAATTTTACGACACAATCGAATGGCTATGTTGCCTGGGCACCCAGGCGCATGGAACTATACCCGACTCCTGAACAGGATAATATTCCTCTTGATCCTGTTAATCAACTTGCACTGCATGAACTCACCCACGTTCTTCAGATGGAATCGCTGAACATGGGTTTTTCAAAGGTTATGTCTTTTGGTTTTGGAGAACAGTTCACGGGTGTTGTCTCCGCTCTTTTACCCTTATGGTTTCTTGAAGGAGATGCAGTTTTTGCAGAAACAATACTCTCCGGATCAGGAAGGGGCAGAAGCCCTTCCTTCCAGAAACAATTGAAAGCAATCACTACAGAACAAGGGATTTATAAATATGACAAGATGATTAACGGATCATTCCGCAATTTCATCCCCAACCATTATCAGACCGGTTATCAGATGATAGCCTGGTCGTATGCCAAATATGATCATCAGTTGTGGAACAATATGCTGAGATTTACTGCAAATCAACCTTTTACAATAAACCCTGTCAATATAAGTCTGTCTAAAAGAGCATCTCTTACCAAAAAGAAATTATTCGATGAGACCTTTGATGGTTTGAAAAAAATATGGGAACAGGATATTTCACAAAACGGTGCTCAATCGTACGAAACAATCTCACCTTCAAAAAGCGGGAAATATATAAACTACTACTCTCCGGTTATTGCAGGTTCAGATTCTGTTATTGCCATTAAAACCTCCCTTTCGGACCCTCCTTCATTTGTTCTGATACGACCTTCCGAAAAATCAGAGAAAAGAATTTATACTCCCGGAATTATGTATCCATGGTATATCTCACTGGCAAAAGGGAAGATTGTCTGGGTCGAAAATCAATATGATCCGAGATGGGAAAACAGGAACTATTCTGTTATAAAGATTATGGACCTGAAAACCAGAATTACCACCAGACTGACATTGAAATCGAGATATATGTCAGCCTCTGTCTCTCCCGACGGAAAATTGATAGCAGCTGTTGAAAACACCTATGATAATAAAAATAGCATCGTTTTTATTGATCCGGATAGTGGTCATATTGTTCAGACAGTTCCATCGCCCGGAAATGTTTATCTCCAGCGACCACAATGGTCAGATGATGGAACCAGACTGACAATAATTTCCCTGACTCCCAAAGGAGAAGGTATAATGTCCTTTTCACCTCACAATCAGGAATGGAGGACACTCATTGAAGCCGGAACAGATGATATTCAATCCTCATTTTTGAGAAATGATACATTGTTTTTTATAAGCTCCAAGTCAGGTACTGACAATATTTATTCCCTCTCCTCTGATAATCATTTATCAGTATTAACAAATTCAAGATTCGGGGCAGGTGATCTTTGTATTCACGGAGGAAGCGTAATCTTCAATGATTATTCCTCTTCAGGAAGCAACATATGCAGCATCATATTGAACAAAGAAAAGAATAACCTTGCTATTAAAGCTCAGCCTTCCTCATTTCTGATAAATAACATAAAGCTGCTGGAAACTCCGTCTCCTACTACAAATGATTCTGTTTATTCCCCGGTACCATACAGAAAATGGCAGCATCTCTTTAATTTTCACAGCTGGATGCCTTTTTATGCAGATATTAAGCAGGTTCAAACTGATCCGGCATCCATAAGGCCGGGATTCACAATAATGTCGCAGAATAATTTAAGTACGCTGACCTCCACACTTGGGTATGAGTACTCAGCTGATAAAAGACACTTATTTCATAACCGGCTGACCTGGAAAGGCTGGTATCCTGTTATTGAATCACAGTTAGATTACGGATATCTGCCTCTTATATCCAAATCGAAGGTAACTGATGCTGATCCTTTTACTATTCAGCAAGGAATGAGTTTCTTAAATACAGTATCGCTGCCGCTTACTTTTACCACAGGTAAATTCACTCAATATTTATTCGCCTCATTTGCTTCGAACTATCGGAACAACTATGTTTTTCTTGATACAGCAAAAGGCTATGATTATGGCCAGACAGAGCTGACCACCAGATTGTACTTTTCAAATTACCACATATCGGCAATCAGGGATATATACCCCAGGTGGGCGCAGGTTTTTGATTTTAATTATACATTTTCGCCCTTTGATAAGCTGATTAGCGGAACTTCAGAATCTATAAAGACAGCGTTTTATTTCCCCGGCATATTTTCAAATAACAGTATAAAAATAAGGTTTGAAAAAGAAAAACAAAAGCTGGTGAGATTTTATATGGGGAACAGGATACATTGGCCGCGCAGTTACCAGAATATCTATTCAAGAAATTTAAATTTTCTTTCTGTGGATTATGCAATGCCGCTTTTTTATCCCGACTTCAACATTTCGAGCTTGTTTTACCTGAAGCGGATAAGAGCAAACCTTTTTTATGATTTTGCCCGGGGTAAAGGCAATGCTTACTTTAACCAAACAGCAACCGGATTGGCTTTTAGTTACGATCACGATTACTACGAAAACTTTAAATCATTCGGTTTTGAACTGTTGGCAGACTTTCATCTCTTAAGGAGTCCTTTTATGATCTCTGCAGGAGGACAGTGTGCATGGCAGGATATTACCAGATCACCCTTCCTTGAAGTGATCTTCAATATTGATATTTTCGGAATGAGTATTGGAAAGTCCGGATTGTGACCCTGTTATAATTTTATATTACGTGCAGTTGTTTTAATCAATTCCCAGGCTATTTCCACATGCTCAAGTGTAACATTGGTCTGACCTGTTACCATGCGGAGTGTATACCGGCCATTAAGAACTGTATGGGTCAGGTAAATCTTACCAGAATCATTAAGCAAATGGTTCAGCTTTTCATTGATTTCATTTATCTTATTTTCCTGCCATCCGGCCGGTAAATAACGGAAACATACAACATTAAATTTGACAGGTGCAAGTATTTCAAAATCTGCCTCTTTGGAAATCATTTCTGAAAGCCTGGAAGCAATATTTATGTGATACCGTATTTTGTCACGGAGACCATCTGTCCCGTAAGATCTTATAACACTCCATAGTTTCAGTGCCCTGAATCTGCGGCCAAGCGGTACTCCCCAATCTCTGTAATCATTAACAAGGCCCCTCGTTCTTGTTTTAAGATATTCAGGAAGTATTTCAAAAGTTTTAATAAGAAGCTCAGGATCTTTTATAAAGAAAGCTGTACAGTCGAAATTAGTGAACATCCATTTGTGCGGATTGAAAACAAGACTGTCAATATATTCCTTCCCCTCGAGCATCCATTGAAATTCGGGCAAAATAAGGGCCGTCCCGCCCATTGCAGCATCTACATGAAGCCAGACCCCGTTTTCATGGCAGATCTCTCCTATGGCACGTATGGGGTCCACGGAGGTGGTTCCTGTAGTTCCAATAGTTGCAACTACACAACATGGGATAAATCCGTTCTTTCTGTCCTCACTGATTGCTTCTTTCAGTTTTTGAGAATCCATTGAGAAGTCCTCTTTAACAGGTATCTTGACAAGGTTCTTTCGTCCTATCCCGCTTATTTTTACTGCTTTTTCCACTGAAGAGTGGGTTTGTCCGGAACAATAAATCCTTAAAGTTCCGGCATGTTCAGCTCCCTCATTGTTTATTGCAAAATTGGTTGATTTTTCTCTTGCGGTAAGGATTGCAGAAAGAGTTGCAGTAGATGCACTGTCCTGAATAACACCTTCAAAACCGGAAGGAAGCCCGATAAGATCCCTGAGCCAGATCATCATCTTTTCCTCAAGCTCTGCAGCGGCAGGAGAGGTTTCCCATATCATGCACTGCGCCCCAAGTGTCGCTATAATCATTTCTGCAAGTATGGAAGGAGGACTTGTGTTTGCCGGAAAGTATGCAAAAAAATTCGGGCTCTGCCAATGGGTTATTCCGGGCATTATTATCTCCTCAAAATCTTTCATCATAGAGCTAAATGATTCTGATCCGGCAGGAGGAGAATCAGGTATCTTATTAAAGATGTCGCCGGGACTGACTGCAGATTTTACAGGATATTTTTCGACATTTTCCATATAGCCGGCCATCCATTCGACCAGCTCATGGGCGTTTTTGCGAAATTCATCAGGTGTCATAACGAATGACTTATCTGGCCGATTCGGCCAAAAGGATTATCTTATTCATTTTAACCTCAATCACGCCTCCGTTGATTTCAAACCGCGTCTCATTTCCGGCCTGATCAACAATAATAACTGGTCCGTTCTCAAGAGTTGACACGATTGGGGCATGATCTTTAAGCACCTGGAAAGATCCTTTCTTTCCTGGTACTCTGATGGATTTAATATCCCCTTCAAAAACTTTTTTATCAGGAGTGATGATCTCTATCTTCATCCGAAAAATGTATTATTTTGATTGTGCGAGAATTTTTTCTCCTTTTTCAATAGCATCCTCAATAGTTCCGACGAGCATAAACGCTGATTCAGGATACTGGTCAACTTTTCCGTCCATTATCATATTGAACCCTTTGATAGTGTCTTCTATTGATACCAGGGCTCCCTTAATTCCGGTGAATTGTTCTGCGACGTGGAATGGTTGTGAAAGAAATCTCTGCACCCTTCTGGCACGCTGAACAACCAGTTTATCTTCTTCTGACAGTTCATCCATCCCAAGGATTGCAATAATATCCTGTAATTCATTGTATCTCTGAAGCAACTCTTTTACTCTTTGTGCACAGTTATAGTGAGCTTCCCCGACAATTTCTGCGGTCAATATCCGGGATGTTGAATCAAGAGGATCAACTGCCGGGTAAATGCCAAGTTCCGATATTTTACGGCTTAGTACTGTAGTTGCATCAAGATGTGCGAAGGTAGTTGCCGGAGCAGGGTCTGTAAGGTCGTCGGCAGGTACATAAACAGCCTGGACTGAGGTAATTGATCCATGTCTTGTGGATGTGATACGTTCCTGCATAACGCCCATTTCAGATGCCAGCGTAGGCTGATATCCGACTGCAGAAGGCATCCTTCCCAAAAGGGCAGAAACCTCTGACCCGGCCTGAGTAAAACGGAAAACATTATCCATAAAAAACAGGATATTGCGTCCGCCACTTTTTCCGTCGCCATCTCTGAAGTGCTCAGCAACTGAAAGTCCCGAAAGGGCTACTCTTGCTCTTGCTCCGGGAGGTTCATTCATTTGTCCGAACACCAGGGCCAGCTTCGATTCCTTCATGGCTTCCTTGTCAACTTTTGAAAGATCCCATCCGCCGGATTTCATGTCTTCAAGAAAATCTTTCCCATAAGTAATAACACCGGCTTCAAGCATATCACGAAGAAGATCATTTCCCTCTCTGGTTCTTTCTCCAACACCGGCAAAAACAGAGAGCCCGGAATATGCTTTTGCAATATTGTTTATCAGCTCCAGGATAACAACTGTTTTCCCAACACCGGCACCGCCGAAGAGGCCAATTTTTCCTCCTTTTGAATATGGTTCAATAAGGTCAATAACTTTAATACCTGTGAAAAGGACCTCTTTTTCTGTCGATAAGTCTTCATATTTGGGAGGTTTACGATGAATAGGGTATCCTCCTTTTTTATCGAGAGGGCCAATGCCGTCAACTGCTTCCCCGGTCACATTCATAAGCCGCCCTTTTATCTGTTCTCCGATCGGCATTGTAATTGGAAGCCCTGTTGCAACTACATCCATTCCTCTGCGCAGTCCGTCAGTTGAATCCATTGCAATAGTACGAACAGTATTTTCACCGATATGCTGCTCGCACTCTACAACCAGAACAGTACCATCATCTCTTTTAATCTCAAGAGCATCATAAATATCAGGCATATCCATTCCCTGTCTCTCAAAAGTAACATCAACCACTGGCCCGATAATCTGGCTGATTTTCCCGGTATTCTGTGACATATTTTTTATTATTTGTTTTTAATTTTTTTCAGAAGATACAAATTTAATAAATTTTGTGTTTTATACTGATAATCGGTCTTATAAAATATGCTTTGTTTTTGTCAGTTTATAGTTATCGCCGGGGTTCTATTGAATATTGACTGGCTTAAGAAAAACGAGAATCCCGGAATATGACCTACCTGGTTCTCCCGATAAGTGAGTTGGCGAGCAGAGTCAGCTCTTTTTTTCTCGTTTCATCAACCGCTACTTTTTCAAGAAGGTTACGGGCCCTCTCAATATAGCCATTGGCAAGATTTTCTGTAATAGTTTTTATGTTTAACTGATCATATAATTCAACAACTTTTTTGACTTTAACCTCCGGATCTGTATTCATGGTTGAGATTAGTTTCTTAAGTTGTTTATGCTGGACACCGTTTGCAATTTCAAGTGCTTTTACAAGCAAAAAGGTCTTTTTATTTGCAACTATATCTCCGCCTGATGTTTTACCAAACAGTCTCATGTCTCCATAAATATCAAGCAAATCATCCTGAATCTGAAAAGCAAGCCCGAGGTTTCTGCCACATTCATAGAGAAGATCTGAATCCTTATCTTCCGCTCCTCCTATAATGGCTCCGATTTTAAAAGATGCAGCAATCAGAACAGCTGTTTTCAGCTCAATCATTCGTAAATATTCCTCCTGAGAGACGATTGCAGCTTTTTCAAAATCAATGTCAAGTTGTTGTCCTACACAGACTTCCACTGCCGCTTTGTTGAAAACCCTCAAAACCTGGTTCAGGCAATTGGGAGGAGTTTGCAAAAAACATCCATTTGCAATAAACGCCATTACATCGCCCGACAGAATAGCCTGGTTGATATTCCACTTAATATGAACGGTCTGAAAATTTCTTCTTAAAAAAGATTGATCCATAATATCATCGTGGACCAGAGTGAAGTTATGAAACACTTCAAGTCCTGTTGCGGGAATTACAGCATCGTCTATTTTATCACTGAACAGATTACAGGCCATAAGGGCCATTACCGGTCTTAGTCGTTTTCCGCCTATTGAAAAAATATATTTGACCGGATTGATAAGCTTTTCTGCTTCCGTATTATATGAAAGATTAACAATAGCTTTATCAACTAATTCTTTAAGTTCGGAGTGATTATACATAATGGATTTTCAACAACCCTGGTAGCAGTTTTCTGCCAATCATTTTAAAGCTTCAGCACCACTGACTACTTCCAGAATCTGATTAGTAATTGCCGCCTGCCTTGCCTTGTTATACAGAAGTGTCAGATCACGGATCATTCCTGTTGCGTTGTCGGTAGCTTTATGCATTGATGTCATCCTTGCGCCATGTTCTGCAACAAATGAATCAAGTACCGCTTTGTAAAATTGAATCTTCAAAGACTTCGGTATCAGCTCTTCAACAATTTCTTCCTTTGTGGGTTCATAAATATAGTCAATTGGAACGGATTTCATCTTGCCTGAGGTAACGCTCGCAACGGGAAGAAATGATTCATCAGTAAGATACTGAACTGCTGCGTTTTTAAATTGATTATAGATTATCTCCACCCTGTCAAATTCACCCGCGGTAAAACGTTTCATTATATTTTCTGCAACAATAGAAACATTTTCAAAATCAGGATCTTGCAATAGGTCATTTTGTTCCTGGATCATTTGAATTTTTTGCTTCCTGAAATAATCATATCCCTTTTTACCTATTGTAAGAAGCCATAGATTTCCTTTATTAAACTGATTGTAATACTTTTCTGAAACCACTTTTTTTGTCTCTTTAATGACATTTGAGTTAAAGGCTCCACAAAGTCCTCTGTTAGAGGTTACTACAACAATAAGGATTTTTTCTGGTTCTGAAACTCTTCCATAGATATTGCTAACCTCCGAATCGGACAGGCTCTGTGAGAGCCCAACCAGAATATCATACAGCTTATTTGCATAAGGTCTCAACCTCACAATTTTGTCCTGCGCTTTTCTCAACTTGGCAGCAGAAACCATTTTCATAGCTGAAGTTATCTGCTTTGTTGATTTTACAGAACTAATTCTTATCCTTATAGCTTTTAAATTCGGCATTTAAATTATTTTAATCAGCTTTGTCCAAGCCTAATTTGGCTTATACTTCATTGCAATGTCTGAAGCAACTTTTTCCAGAACTTTTGTTATATCATTATTAAGTATCCCATCACGAAGATTATCGAGCACATCTCTGTGTTTGAGATCAAGATATTCAATATAGTCATTTTCAAAGCTTTTTACTTTAGAAACCGGAATATCTTTAAGCAGCCCCATTGTTCCGCAATAGATTATTGCAATCTGTTTCTCAACCGGAATCGGGGCATATTGCCCCTGTTTAAGAATCTCAACGTTTTTAGAACCCTTGTTAAGTATGGCAAGTGTTGATGCATCAAGGTCAGATCCGAATTTTGAAAATGCTTCAAGTTCCCGGTACTGCGCCTGGTCTACTTTCAATGTTCCGGCAATTTTTTTCATCGCCTTTATCTGGGCATTCCCTCCAACCCTTGAAACTGATATCCCGACATTTATTGCGGGCCGTACACCGGAATTGAAAAGAGTCGATTCGAGGAATATTTGACCATCAGTAATGGATATTACGTTTGTCGGGATATATGCTGATACGTCACCGGCCTGTGTCTCAATTATTGGTAATGCAGTAAGCGAACCGCCTCCTTTCACCAGATGCCTGATTGATTCGGGAAGATCGTTCATTTGCCTGGCCACTTCATCTGATTCAATGATTTTTGCAGCTCGTTCGAGAAGCCTTGAGTGAAGATAAAAAACATCACCCGGATAAGCTTCACGTCCGGGCGGACGACGAAGCAACAATGAAACTTCCCTGTAGGAGACCGCTTGTTTAGAAAGGTCGTCATAAATAATAAGAGCATCACGACCAGTATCGCGGAAGAATTCCCCGATAGATGCTCCGGCAAATGGAGCATAGAATTGTGAGGCTGCAGGATCAGAAGCAGTTGCAAGAACAATAACTGTATATTCGAGCGCTCCATGTTCTTCCAGTACAGAAGCAATATTAGCAATTGTTGATCCTTTCTGACCTATTGCAACATAAATGCAATATACAGGCTTGCCCTTTTCAAAATTACTTTTCTGGTTTATTATAGTATCGATGGCAATTGCAGTTTTTCCTGTCTGCCTGTCACCAATAATCAATTCTCTTTGTCCGCGTCCGATAGGAATCATCGCATCGATAGCCTTAATACCTGTCTGGAGCGGTTGCTTAACCGGCTGACGGAAAATAACGCCTGGCGCTTTTCTTTCAAAAGGAAGATTAAAACGCTCTCCCTCAATTGGTCCTTTACCATCAAGTGGCTCGCCGGTTGGAGAAATAACTCTTCCAAGAAGCCCTTCGCCAACATCAATGGATGCTATCCGACCTGTTCTTTTTACAATGTCTCCTTCACTAATCTCTTCCGTGGGACCAAGCAGCACCGCACCGATATTATCTTCCTCAAGGTTCAGAACGATAGCCTCAATACCATTTTCAAACTCAATCAGTTCATTTGATTGTGCATTTGAAAGCCCATAAATACGAACGATGCCATCACCAACCTGAAGCACGGTACCGACCTCTTCCAGCTCAGCGCCGGTTTGTATTCCCTCAAGTTGCTGTTTGAGAATTTTTGAAACTTCTGCTGGTTTAATATTTGCCATATTTTGATTTCTTTGTTTTCCTTGTTAATTAAAATCTGCTATCATGCAGTTACAATTCCGCTTTTCAGCTCTTTTTTTATCTTGCGGAGCTTATTCTTTATGCTTGCATCAATATAATTGTCATCAATTCTCAGGATAAATCCGCCGATTATATCTTTATCAATTTTTTCTTTTAGTTCTACTTTTGTACCCAGCACCTTTGAAATCAGTTCTGAAATCTGGTTTTTAACTTTACTGTCTACTTTTACGGCAGTTGTAAGCAGGGATTCCGTAATTCCCCTATACTTCATAGTGTCATGCATGAAGACCCTTGCAATTGCCGGGATAAAACTCTCACGCCCATTTTTAACAACCATACCTATAAGCGATAATGTGAGTTTCTCAACATTACCTTCGAGCACCGCGTTAAGTATCCGGCTCTTTTTAGAAGGAACAATTACAGGGCTTGTAATGAGTTCTTTTACCTCAGGGATTAAACATAATTCTGAAATAAAAATCATGTCCTGGTAGACTTTATCCAGCGCCTTTTTTTCAATTGCTGACTGGAACAGAGCTCTTGCGTACCTTACTGATATTTTGCTATCGTTCATTGCAGGGACTTCTTTCTAGTTTTTATTGAAGTCAACATCTTTAAGGTACTTATCAATCAGTTTTTCCTGTTCCCCTGACTGGGTAAGTTTTTCTCCAAGAAGTTTAGAAGCTATTTCAACGGAAAGAGATGCAACCTGTTCGTGGATTTCAGAGAGTGCTTTAGCTTTTTCTCTTTCTATGCCTGCCCGGGCTTTTTCAACAAGTTTTTCTGCTTCTTCCGATGCTTTACCTTTTGCTTCAGCTATAAGTTTATCGCGTATATCTCTTGCTTCTTTTAAAATATATTCGCGTTCCTCCCTTGCTTTGCGAAGTATTGCTTCGTTATCGCTCTGAAGCTTCAACATCTCTTCACGTGCTCTTTCAGCAGAGGCGAGAGAGCCTTTGATCATCTCATCTCTTTGTTTTATTGCACCAAGGATGGGTTTCCAGGCAAATTTTTTCAGGATAAGAAAAAACAGGATAAATATAATTGTTGTCCAGAAAACAGTCCCTAATGCGGGTGTTGTTAAACTACCAGCTAAGATCATATAATGTAATTTAAAATTTTAAAATTTAAGAAACCCTGCAACCAACCGCTGAAGGGTTTCAATTTCATTTAAGCAATAAGAGCAACTACAACAGCAAATAAAGCAACCCCTTCAATAAGGGCAGCTGAAATAATCATTGCTGTCTGAATTTTTGTTGCAGCTTCGGGTTGTCTTGCAATAGCTTCCATAGCTGATCCGCCGATTCTTCCGATTCCAAGTCCTGCACCTATTACTGCCAAACCTGCTCCAATCGCTGCTAATGTACCTGTCATAACATTTGGTTTAAATTAAACAATAAAAATTAATGATGTTCCTCAAGAGCCAGACTTATAAACAGTGCTGACAACAGGGTGAAAACATATGCCTGAAGGAATGCCACCAGTAATTCGAGGCAATCCATGAATATTACAAAGAAAATTGATACCGGAGCTACTGCCAGGGATTTAAAAATGAAGATAAGGCTGACAAGACTCAAAACGATTATGTGCCCTGCAGTTATATTCGCAAACAAACGAACCATAAGGGCAAAAGGTTTTGAAAACATTCCTATTACTTCAACGGGTATCATAATAGGCAACAACCAGAAGGGGACCCCTGGCGCTGCATAAATATGCCGCCAGTAAGTTTTGCTTCCACTGAATTGTGTGATCAGGAATGTAAACATAGCAAGTGTCAATGTCACAGCTATGTTCCCGGTCACATTTGCGCCGAAAGGCGGAGGAAAAGGGATAAGTCCCATAATATTATTTATCAGTATAAAAAAGAATACTGTAAGGAGATAGGGCATGAATTTACTATACTTCTGTTCCCCGATATTTGGGATTGCAATATCATCGCGGACAAAGAGAATTACAGGCTCCAGGAAACTCTGAATACCTTTCGGATGACTTATGCCTGTTTTTTTATATGAACGGGATAATGAAATGAAGAGGATAAGGCCAATGAGAGCTGCGAACATCATCGCTACAACTGATTTGGTAATCGAAAAATCGAGGGGAAAATTCTTTTCGTCAACTTGCCCCTGTTCATTTATTGAAACTATCCTTCCTTTAAGCTCGCCTTCTTCTTCAAGTTTGTAGCCCTTGTACTCATGTCCGTGAGCCAGCTTTTTTGAAGAAAAAAGATCAAGTCCTTTCTCTTTACTGAAAAGTATGACAGGCAGATAGATTGCTACACTTTCTCCGTTCTTTTTTGTAATAATATGCCATTCATGTGAATCTGCAATATGCTCTAGTATATAGGTGCTTGCATTAAACTTTACTTCAGCACCCTCTTTCCCGTTTTCCCGGGTAGAGGAATTTGATTCCTGTCCTGTAACAGGAAGATTAAATACGATAAGCAAAAAAACAAAAAAGAGTCCTGTAATAATTCGTGTTTTCAAATATGTGCCTGTTATAAAGATTTGTAATTCAATGTTTTCAATATAGTCAATACTGAAAATAAAGAGAAGGCTAAATATAAAACAAAAAATAATAAAACGGATGATAATCCTGTTTTTTTACCAATAAAAAACCAGACGAAGGCAAACACGAGCTCTATCAATAACTTAAGACTTACAGAGACCAGTGTGTGCAGAGTCTGACTTCCTGATTCCTTTGCCTGTCCCCTGAAAAAAATAACTATTGTCAAAAGTGAAATAAGAGTAAAAACTATTGACAATAATGCTATCTCACTGAAAAGAAATCCGATTTTAATATTTGAAACAACAAAGTACCCGGCAATGAGGATTAGAATCTCCATAAATATCAGCAGAAGAATATATTTGAAGAGAGGTTTCAAAAGTGAGATTACTTTAAAAAATCTTTAATCGCGGTGTAAATTGCTGCAAAAACCCCCAGAAGGGAAAGGATAATAGTAAAGACAGGCTTGCTGAATCCAGCCAGTTTATCCAGTTTTATACCCCCCCAGGTTGTTGCAAGTATGATTGCAAGCATCTGGAAAGCCATTCCCGAATATCTGGTAAAATCAGTGAGCCCTTTATTTAGGGGCCCTTTCGGTTTCTTTTCCTTTTGAGGTTCCTGATCCTCCATATCCATCGTTATCGCTCATTTTACAACTTCCCGAGAAGATTGCTCCGGGTTCAATAGAAAGTTTTGATGTGACTATATCGCCAAGAATCCTTGAAGAAGATTTTAAATTAAGCAGCTGGGCAACAGTGATTTTCCCTTCCACAATTCCTGATACCTCTGAGTTTTTACAGATTACTTCCCCGTTTACTTTTCCGGTCTGACCAATAACAACCTTACCCTTGGTATTCAGAATGCCTGTAAGTGATCCGTCAATTCTGATATCGCCATTTGATTTAATATCTCCTGTAATATCAGTACCATTGCTGATCAGGTTAATTGCAGCAGTTTCAGTTTCATTGTTCTTTAACATAATATTTTGATATTTTAGAATACAAACTTAATAACTAACAAATATAAAAACTATTGCAGATAAAAAATAAAATGCAATACAATCATTTATTCAACAGTCGGTCGGGTTTTGTTCAGAGTCAGATCTAATAAGTGATTCATTAAAGTCTGAAATGATTATTCAGGGTCATATGCCCATTTCAGATAAATAGCTCCCCAGGTAAATCCTCCGCCAAATGCAGCAAGAATGAGAATATCTCCTTTTTTAAGTTTATTTTCATATTCCCATATACAAAGGGGGATTGTCGCTGTAGTGGTATTCCCGTAATTTTGGATATTGATCATTACCTTTTCCGGAGGGAGGCCCATCCTCCTGCCGGTGGCATCGATTATTCTAAGGTTAGCCTGATGAGGAACCAACCAGGCAATATCTTCGGCTTTAAGATTGTTGCGATCCATTATTTCAACTGCTACATCTGCCATGTTAACGACGGCAAATTTAAAAACGCTTTGCCCCTCCTGGTAAATAAAATGTTCCCGTGCTTCAACTGTTTCATGTGAAGACGGTTTTAAAGAACCCCCGGCTTTTATGTGCAGATATTTACTTCCTGAACCGTCAGTATGGAAAACATGATCCATTATACCATATTCTTCCATTGTTGGTTCAAGTAAAACGGCACCTCCGGCATCACCAAAAAGAGGACAGATTGTTCTGTCAGAATAATCAGTAATGGACGACATTTTATCTGCCCCGACAACTATAACCTTTTTATATAAGCCTGTCTGGACATATGAGGCTCCGGTCTGAAGTGCAAAAAGAAATCCTGAGCATGCGGCATTAAGGTCAAAGCTGAAAGCGTTTTTTATCCCTGCCCTATCAGAAATTATGTTTGCAGTTGCAGGGAAAAACATATCGGGGGTAACTGTGGCACAAATAAGCAGATCTATTTCTTCCGGCAGTGTGCCTGTTTTCTCCAGGAGGCCCTTAACTGCCTGATATCCAAGCTCAGAGCTTCCAAGTCCTTCTCCTTTAAGTATTCTTCTTTCTTTTATTCCGACCCTCTGCATGATCCACTCATCGGAGGTATCAACCATTTTAGAAAGCTCTTGATTTGTAAGTTTGTATTCCGGAACCCAGGCATTAATACCTGTTATTGCTGCCCGAATTTTTTCCATAATTAAATTGCTTCTTTAATCTTTTGAGCCAGGTTGGCATGCACCACATTGCATGTCTGAAGAACCATGTTCATGATTGCCTTCCTTTTTGAAATACCATGGCCAACAACGACATTCGCATTTATTCCGACAATTGGAGTACCTCCAAAATTTTCAAAATCAAGGCGATCAAAATATTCGTCTCTAAGTTTTCTTAATTTATAAATATGATGAAAGGCTTCTCCCAGTTTAAGTACAATATTCCCGACAAATCCATCACAGACAACAACGTCAGATATAGTTTTATGAAAAAGTTGATTGGCTTCAATATTCCCTATAAAATTCATTCCGGAAGATTCTTTCATTAACTCATAAGCTGCTTTTACAGCGGGCGTACCTTTTGATTCCTCTTCTCCAATATTAAGCAACCCTACTGATGGATTTTTTATTCCAAGAACATATTGTGCGTAAATGCTGCCCAAAATACCATACTGAAAAAGGACATCAGGTTTGCAATCGGGATTTAAACCAACGTCAAGTAAAACAAAATCACGGTTGTCAATACAGGGCAGTACAGTTGCAAGAGCTGGCCTTAAGACACCTGGAATAACATTTACGGTATAATTCGCACCTACAAACATTGCTCCTGTATTGCCTGCGCTGCAAAATCCGTCAAGAGTGCCGTTTTGCAGCATAAAATATCCAACCGCAATGCTTGAATCCTGTTTCTGCTGGAAGACTTTGGCTGGATGATCACCCATTTCAATAACCTGTGAAGTATGAACTATCTCAAATTGAGATGGTTCGACCTTCATTTCATCGAGCTTCCTAAGGATTGCTGCCTTATCTCCAATAAGTACCAATCTGTCATCACCTGTAAAAAACTTCAGGGAATCAACTGCACCCTCAATGATTGCGTAAGGTGCAAAATCACCACCCATTACATCAAGGCCAATTCTCATAATTTGCCGGTTAAGTTACAGAAAATCAGGCTGTGACTTTCTTTTCAATAGCTAGTTTCCCTCTATAGTATCCACATTCGGGGCATACCCTGTGATACTGGACTGAAGATCCGCAGTTTGAACAAGATGCGACTGTAGGAGGTGTAGCTTTGTAATGTGTTCTGCGCTTATCTCTCCTTGTCTTGGAATGTTTGTGTTTAGGATGTGCCATTTTAATTCATTTTAATTATTGTTCATTAGTTTTTTTAATTCTTCCCAACGCGGGTCGGTTTTATTCTCTTCTTCAAATATAATGTGCTCCTTAAGCTTCTTAAGCATATCAGGATCACAAGTACTCTCTCCGTTCTTATCATCGGGATGCACCCGCTGAATAGGAAGGGCAAGATGAATGAATTCATAAAAATACTGATTCAATTCCAGTTCATGCTCATCAACAGGAATAGTCAGAATTTCAGGGTCACTATCATCACTGGTCTTGCCGAATTTAACCAGAAGTCTGTTCTCACATTCAACCGGAAAATAAAACATTTCAAGGCATCTGTCGCAGCATATTCTGATCCTGCCCGAAATTCTTATATTCAGAACAATGTGGGTAGCTCTTTTTTCTGCTTCAACGCTTGCCTTAATATCTCCTTCCTTTACTTCCGACTCCTCAAACTTTTCAAAAAACTCCTTATTTATATCAAAATCATAAATGTGGCGCCCTTCCTTCAATCCGCTGATTGGTATGGCAAAATATCCGGACATCTCTTTAAAATTTTGGCTTGCAAAAATAGGAATCCTTCTCCAATTAAAAAAATTATCAACAAAAAAGTAACAATAATTGCTTAAAAAGCTCGTCTGCCGGTATAAAAATGCTTTTTGCCGATTTTATTTAACACACACATCCAAGGTAGTGTATTTTTGAATAACAAGTTTAAAAGTTAAAAAAATGAGACACAGAGATCATTATCATTTAAGAGAAAAAGAACATCATCCGCAGGTTAGTTTCGGATTGTTCTTTATTGTGCTTGGGCTGGCTCTCCTGGTAGCAACAAACGATCTTCTTGATTTTGGAAGTGTAGCCAGTTATTTTACATGGCAGACCCTAATGATTTTTATTGGAGTACTGCTTTTGCTTAATCTGCGCTTTCCCGAAGGTCTGCTTTTGATCGCAGGAGGTGTTTGGTTCCTGCTGAACGACATATATGTTGTTGTTCCGCATATAATTAAAGTTACTTACTGGCCGGCTGTAATAATTCTGGTTGGTCTTACATTTATCATCTCGGCATTATTAAAACGAAAAAATATTAAGTAATTTATAACTTTACAACTATGGAAACAAATGGAAATTACAAAGTTGAGCCTTCTGAATACAGACATGACCATCATCATCCTGAAAAGAACAGGGTCATTATCGGTGTAATACTGGTACTGGCCGGATTATTTCTTGTGATAAGAAATACCGGATTTTTTCCCGACTTTATCGATCATGTCATTTTCAGCTGGCCAATGCTGCTTGTGGCAATTGGCCTTGTTTTGACCCTGGGTAATACAGAAAAAACTGCCGGTGTTATTGTTATGGCTGTCGGGGGATTTTTTCTTATCCCAATGATTTTTCGTGAGACATTTCATGCTTATAACATGTTCTGGCCTTCGATCTTTATAATTATCGGCATAATTTTTATTGTTACAAAACGAAAAGGATGGAATGCCGTCACATCCAAAGGCATGATGGGAGATGATTTTATTGATTATGTAAATGTTTTCAGCGGCGGGGAGCGTCAGATCGTATCCGAAAATTTCAAAGGAGGGAAAGTATCTGCCGTTTTTGGAGGAATTGAACTTGATCTGACCAAAGCAAAACTTGCCCCCGGAAGAAATGAACTGGAAATAGCCTGTGTTTTTGGCGGTGCAACAATCATTGTTCCTGATAATTGGTTCGTTACAATCGAGGTTACGCCCGTCCTTGGCGGTTTCAGTGACTCACGGAAACTGAGCCCCGGAAGAAGTGTTGACCAGACAAGCCAGCTGGTGATTAAGGGAGCAGTTGTTTTTGGCGGCGGAGAAGTAAAAAGCTATTAAACTTTTTTGAATGAAACATCCTGTCCTTTCAAACAAGGGACGACTGATAGTATGGTGGCTGGTCTGGCTCTTTCTGGGGCTTGGCCAGTCGCTTCTTTTTTATTATGCATATGGCAGCTTTGCCAGCTTAAGCATTATTGACAGTCTGCTTTCTCTTCTTATTTATTCAGGCATCTCTCTTTCGTTATGGTACCCCTTCAAATATTTCACAACCAGTAATACGAAAAACACTTCGATTATTTCCAATTTTATTGCCATTGGTGTTATAACTGTAACCTTATGGGTTCTTATTACGAAGTACGTTGTGCAACTGGTGTCACCCGCCGAAAATAACTTCCAGGCATATTGGGATGCAACATTCTCATACCGTATCGGAACAGGTGTATTTATTTACGGCCTGATCATCCTGACATATTTTCTTTTTACCAGTCTGAACAATCTGTCAGAAAAGAAAGCTAAAGAAGCAAGGCTGGAAAGCCTTATCAAAGAGACCGAACTGAAAATGCTTCGTTCCCAGATAAATCCTCATTTTCTCTTTAACAGCCTCAATTCAATAAGTTCTCTGACAGTAACAGATCCCGAGAAAGCCCGCATGATGGTAATAAAACTCTCAGATTTCATGAGATATGCCCTTTCGGGAAAAGACGAACAACCTGTGTCTCTTGAAAGTGAACTTGAAAATCTTCGTCTTTATCTTGATATAGAAAAAGTTAGATTCGGTGACAGACTGAGAACTGAAGAAAAAATAGATAAAAATTGCCTTGGTATCAAAATCCCTGTTTTGCTACTGCAACCCCTGTACGAAAACGCTGTGAAACATGGTGTTTATGAGAGCACAGAACTTATAAGCATAGTCACTGATTCTGTAATAAAAGACGGATACCTCGAAATAACAATCAGCAATAATTATGAATCAGGATCAACAACATTAAAAGGAACCGGAACAGGATTAATGAATGTTTCGCGCAGACTCGAACTGATTTATGGGAATAAAGCTTCCGTCCGTACAAACCGGGCGAATAATATTTTTACCGTTAAACTTTTTATCCCTGTCAATTATTCATAATTTGCAATAAGACCTTTTAAATGGAAAAAATCAGAACTATCATAATTGAAGACGAGGCTCCGGCAAGAGAGATCCTTAAACATTATCTCAAAGATCATTACGAAGTCGATATAATTGCTGAATGTTCAGATGGCTTCGCAGGGTTAAAATCAATCTCCGAACTGAAGCCCGATCTGGTGTTTCTCGATATCCAGATGCCAAAGCTGACGGGTTTTGAGATGCTTGAAGTCCTTGATGAAAAGCCTGTAATAATCTTTACAACCGCATATGATCAGTACGCTATCAGGGCATTCGAGCTTAATGCCGTTGACTATCTTTTAAAACCGTTCCCGAAAGAACGTCTTGCCGAAGCAATAAAAAAAGCTGCAGCTAAAATAAAAGTGAGAAGTAATGAACCTGCTTCAGAAGAAATGCTGCCCAAAAGACCTCAGCTACCTGGTCCGGTAAGTAGAATTGTCGTCAGAAAAGGGAATTCAATAAATATTATTCCTGTTGGCCATGTAAGATATATAGAAGCAGAGGATGATTATGTAATGATCTATTATTCAACAGGAAAAGCATTGAAACAACAAACTATGAAATATTATGAGGATAATCTTCCAAAAACTGATTTTGTCCGGATCCATCGTTCATATATTGTAAAAGTAGAAGAGATCAGGAAAATAGAACCTTACGGAAAAGATAACCATGTCGCAATACTACAGTCAGGAGACAAATTACCGGTAAGCCGGGCCGGTTATAAACACCTTAAAGAGGAGTTGAATTTCTGATTGTCTTGATATCTTGATGTTCTGGATGGTTTCAGACTTATCTCTTAAGCCGGTTTTCTTTCGGATATTTTCCAAATAAACCTGATAACGGGTGATATTGCCGAAACCTGAAAAGCGGCACCGGATCATAACCGTGTGTACCTCCGGGACGGCATCTAAAAATCCTGTTGGTTCCCATTGCCAGGCCTGTTATCGGGCCGTGAATTTTCAGAGCATCGAGCATGTATTGCGAACAGGAAGGAATATGACGGCATGAAGTCTTTAGAAAAGGAGAGATCGAATACCTGTAAAAGTATATCGGAAGAGATAAAATAAATGCTAATATTCTTTTTATAAACGTGATCATTGTACAAAGATAATATTTGCTGCCTGAGCTCTTACTTACAAGTTATAAAATGATTAATTTTGCCCGCTGACAAAATGACCAAAAATCCGGTTTAGATATAGTCTGGCAAAATTTTTGTAAAGCTTAATAAAAATAATTGGAGGAAATAAAAATGAATATTTGGATAATTTTTATAGGTTTTATGATCCTGAGTTGGGTCATAAGCATGGTTCTTAAGTCAAAATTCAAAAAGTACTCAAAAATACCTGTCGATAATGGCATGTCGGGGCGTGATGTTGCGGAACGAATGCTTCGCGATCATGGTATTTATGATGTTCGGGTAGAGAGTGTTCAGGGTCAGCTTACTGATCATTATAATCCTGAGAATAAAACTATTAATCTCAGCCAGGATGTATATAACGGCAGGAGTATATCCTCTGCTGCCGTTGCTGCGCATGAGTGCGGTCACGCGGTGCAGCACGCAACTGCTTATGCCTGGCTTGGGTTCAGATCCAAAATGGTCCCTGCAGTAAGTTTCTCTTCCAAATGGGTTCAATGGATTCTTCTTGGAGGTGTTCTGTTGGTAAATACCTTTCCGGCTCTTTTGTTAGCTGGTATCGTACTTTTTGCTTTGACAACTCTTTTCAGCTTTATCACTTTACCTGTTGAAATCAATGCCAGTCAAAGGGCACTGGCATGGCTTTCAAATGCCGGAATAACATCATTTCAGAATCATGATAAGGCTCAGGATGCATTGAAATGGGCAGCATATACCTACGTTGTGGCTGCACTTGGCTCGCTGGCAACTCTGCTGTATTACATTATGATTTTTACCGGTTCCAGAGACTAGAAATTCATTTTATAGCCTGCCACGGGGTTGATCACCGTCCATCAACCTCAAGCCATTTCGTATGTTTGTGAATTGTCCTTATCACGAACCATAATACAACTGCTGAAGCAGAAAGGTATAGCCATATTTTTGTAAAATAGATCCCTTCCGATAGAAAGAAATTTCTGAATAGGTCCAGTAAGGTGAATATCAAGAAGATATTTACAAAACTATTATATTCTCTTTTCAAAACATTTTTTATTGAAAAGGGAAGCTTTGATGGAATGAATTTAAAGGTAAAGGGAATGAATGAACAAACTTTTTCTGACCATTTGTCATATATTTCGCCGAATTTTCTCCTTAGAAATTGCTCCTCTGCAAACATTATCCGTTCATAATAGAGCCAGTATAAAAGACCAAAGACGAGCGTAAAACAGAAAGATCTCAGAAAAAGAACGGGTCCAAGCCACATAAAGAAGTTTCCGAGATACAGCGGATGACGCAAAATTGAGTATATCCCGGTAGTGTTAAGTTCATCAGCAATCTGCCCGTTTATCGTATTGCGTCCTGAGGTATTTTTCGGTGTATATCCTATGGTTATTATTCTTATTATCTGGCCAAGCAGACTAACTCCCAGAAATATCATTTCATCACGTAAATCAAAAAGAATGGCCTGTCTGTTTCCCAGATTCATCATTATTATCCCGGCTACCACCAAAAAAACCGGAAGCCAGCTTCTTCTTTTAAACAGCCAGTTGCCGCTATTCTCAAATTCATGTACCAATGCCATTGTAAAAGTTATTAGAATTATTGTGGCAAAAGTATGAAAATTCTAGAAACTGTACTTAAATCTTAGAAAAGCAAGGTTAATTCTTGTCTTTGTTCCGCTCATAATGCTGTTGAAATGCTGCCAGATAAGTGAAAAGTCAATATTTTCTGCAAGGGAATAATCAACCGATGGACCGGCAAAATATCCTTTAAGATCAGGAAACCACATAGCAGAAACACCCATGTTGAGCAAAGGCGTGGCTGCCAGGGTAAACTGTCCAAATGCTGAAAATCTCGAGAATGCCAGATCCTTTGAAGAAAGATTCCCGGAATAAAAACTATTGAAGTTATTCAGGCCGGGCGGGGAATTGCAGTACATAAATTGAATTTGTGCCATTGAGCTGTTTTTGAAGATCTTATCAAAACCGGCGGTCAGCAAAACATTCCCCGAACTAATGGGAAACTCTTCAACTGGTTGAAACCAGGAGCCCTCGCCTCTGAACGAAATACCTCCCAATGCTCCAGACCAGCCGACTCCTACAACTATGTCCTCGCTGTTTACATATCCTGCAAGAAACTGAAGGTCATAACCCCATTTATTAAATCGATATAACCCTGCTGCGGTTATATTATGCTCATTATCAGCTTTAACTGCAATTTCAGCCACAGAAGAAAACGAGGTGAAAAACTGAAGTCTTACAGCGTCGCTGCCCGGTCGTTCAACGTAATCAAAATCGAAAAAGGAATAAGCATTAAAAATATCATTTGGATTCCATACCAGGGATTGCCCCCAGTTTATTCTTTGCCTGCCGATGCGTGCCTGGAATTTACCATAATTAAGGTCGAACGATAAACGATCAACTTTTGAATTCAGAAAAAATGAATTCTTATTAATGACATTCCACGACAGATCTAGCAGCCCGGGATCGGTACCTGTCATTTCGGAATAAGCTCTGCTGCTCCGGACCATATCACCCGTAAACAGTCGGTTCCTGAATTCGGCAATAAAGGTTAGATGCTCATTAATATACCCTTTGAAATTAAGCCTGTTGTGAAGAAGATTATCATATTGGAACGGACCCGAAAGCGAATCAAACATGGCACTTTGCATGGAAGTCAGATAACCATTTAACGTTATCGCTTTTTGTTTCCCTTGCGGGAAGAGCGGAAAAACTGCAATGGTTAACATAACCGCTATCCCTAAGAATCTTTTCATTTTAATCGCTAAGAACCCCATTTATTCCCTTATATCATCTGAAACTACCTTCCCGTCTTCAAGAGTAATGACCCTGTGTGCCATTTTTACCACTCTTGGGTCATGTGTCGAGAAAATGAAGGTTATCTTCTCCCCATGGTTGAGCTTCTCCATTATTTCAAGCAGCGTTGTTGCCGATTTCGAGTCAAGGTTTGCCGTAGGTTCATCGGCCAGTACAAATTTTGGTCTCGATGCCAGAGCTCTTGCAACTGCCACCCGCTGCTGCTGTCCTCCCGACATTTTTGCAGGACGGCTGTTTACCCTGTCGCCCAGTCCCACTGCTTTCAGAAGCTCAAAAGTCCTCTCATCTCTTTCTTTTTTTGACCATTTCTGAAGAGACATTATAAATTCAACATTTTCTTTTGCAGTTAAAACCGGAATAAGATTATATGACTGAAAAACAAAGCCTATATTTCTCATCCGGAAGTCGATCAATGCAGATGATTTAAGTTTTGAAAGATTTACCCCGTCAATAAGTATCTCTCCTGATGTAGGAAGGTCAAGCCCCCCGATCAGGTTCAGAAGAGTAGTTTTACCGGAACCCGAAGGACCCACAATTGCTGCGAACTCGGCTTCCTTAAAATCAAGTGTGACTCCGTCAACCGCGTGGACATGAACTTCCGTTTCATTATATATTTTATGAACATCTTTAATTTCAATGACTTTCATGACTTATCCCTTTTAAGTTATTATTCCGTTCTGATGGCTTCAACCGGATTAAGTTTCAATGCTTTGTGAGCCGGGTATATTGATGATATAATTCCGGTAAGAACTATAAGAATTGTTGTTGTAATGAAGAATTGCGGTTCTATTGCCGGATAAAGATGTGCAGAATAACCAAATGCTTCCATCCCTTCCGAATATTGCATCAGATTTATTCCATTTTTTGCCGTTGCGACAATTACTGCTTTTGCAACAGCCATCCCTGCAATACCTCCAACAATCGAAAGAAAGATCGATTCAAACATTATCATTGTAAAGATTTTGGTTCGGTTCATTCCAATTGCTGCAAGCATTCCAAGTTCTTTGGTCCTTTCAAGAACTGCCATCAGCATTGTATTTACAATACCGAAAGCCAGAGCGGCAAGTATAATTATCATAAATATGGCATAGATCTGTTGCATCATGTCGGCTAACATTGCAAGATCAGGCTGGATTTCTTTCCAGTTCAGCACTTCAAGCCCCGGCAGTTCTTCTCTGATCTTAACGGTGGTCTCATCTGTAAGATCATTATCCGCAAGTTTTGCAATAATCCTGTGAAAAGTACCTTCTTTCATCCCGGTAAGGCTCCTCAGTTCTCCTTCAGGAACAAAGACCGACATTTCTTCAAACATATCATTATTTGTTCTGAATATCCCGCTAACCCTGAAGGCGGCACCTGTCTGGTTGTTATTGTTATCAAGGAATGTAAGAATTATTTTAGAACCCTCTCTGTATGACCAGGCAGCCTCTTTGATTTTCATAGAATATTTCTGACGCTCTGCCGGAGTGAGCAGACTTTCAAATGCTTTAGAGAATTTCTTGTCCGAAGGGAACCGTTGTCTATATAAAGGCTCCATCTTTTTCAGGACTTCTCCCGGAATTTTTTCTTCTCCGAGTTTTGAAATGACATCCGGAGTCAGGATATACCTGATAATATTCAGCTCTTTTGCCAGCTTTTCCCCTATAAATGCTGTATTGAATTTACTTTCTGACAAAAAAAAACTTCCCGTTCCCGGGATAAGTTTTCCGGGCAGAGTGAAGATCGTTTTTTCTTTCTCCACGTCGATGCCGTTAATTTCGACTCCCGTGCTTTTAGCAGAAGTTGAAGCAATTCCCCTGATAATGATCCTTCCGGTTATTGCAGTCACTCCGGGAGTTTTTTCAAGAACGGAAACAACCGCAACGGGATCTGAAATAGTATTCTGAATATCACTGCTGCTTCTGAAGTCCTTATTATTTATCTGGATATGAGATAATTCTTCATTGACAGCGGCATCAATCCGCTGAACTACAGAACTATTAATGGCAGCCATTGAAAAAATACAGGCAAAAACACCAATTGCCACAGCAGTAATTACTATAAGGCTTCTGGTTTTATTCCGCCAGACATTTTTCCAGGCTATTGCTAAAATCATTTCTCCTGTTTTTAAGCTCTGAGGGCATTTATTACATTGATTCCGAATATTTTACGAATACTGAATATAATTGCTATCAAAAGTATTATGAATACGATCACGGTCTGCCACAGATAAAATGTATCTGGCAGCATCGTCGGCATGATAGGTTCAAAACCATAATCCTCATACATCCTTGCCATCTGGCCTGTAAACCTGATAGGATGAATATTTCCATAAAACACCACAGGCAATGAGGCAATAATCCCTGCACAAACGCCAAGAAATCCAATAAGGAGCATTTCAAGAGAAACAACCTTTGCAAGTTTTCTTTTCTGCATGCCAATTGATATCAGCATCCCGAATTCCCTCCGCCTTTCAGCCATCATCATTAACACTGTCCCAAAAACACCGAAAGCTATTACCATATATAGAATTGCTATCATGATCATACCGCTCTTATTGTCAGCATCCATCTGGTTGACAAGAAGAGCATTCATCTCCCGCCATGTTTTTACAACAAGCGGATCTGCTAAAAGGCCATTTAATCTGCCGGCAGTTTGGACAATCGCATCATCACTATTATTTTTCAACCTTATCACTGCAGAAGTAGCCATCCCGGGGGCAGCATAAAGTTCCCTGGCTGCTTCAACAGGTAAATAAACTATTATGTTGTCAATGTCCGGAGCGGGCAGCTTTACCACGCCTATGACGGTATATTTACCAGCGGCAGTTGTTCCATGATAGCCCTGCCCCATCAGCACTATTGTATCGCCTACTCCTGCCTTCAGATAATCTGAGAGCCCGTTCCCGATAACTACGTGTGTGACATCCTCCTGACCGGGATATCCGTTTGGAAAAGAAGCATAACGTCGTATGACCGGAAGAACGGAAGCTGTATCCTTTTCCGAAATTCCAAGATCAAGGATTAATCGCCCTTCGCTTGCGTAAGATTCATTTACAAAAACATCCATCAGTTTTTTAGTCCGGCCAGGGATTTGTTCATATTTCAGAGAAGAAACCGCTTCAGGTGTCAGTCTGTACTTAACAAGCTTCTCTTTAATGCCAGAGACCTCATCTTCGCCATCCGGATCAATCCCCATTACCATTACACCCTGTGTTCTGCTTCCTGCAGCGCCAAGCGCAAAAGATTCAAGTCTCGGGACAACTGCCTGTACATTCGGATCTGATTCAGCCTTTTCAAAAAGGGATTGATCGGCTTCAAAACTGTTATCAAGAACCGGATCATCAATATAGTCGCGGTGCTGAAATTGAAGATAACCGGTATATGATTCAATAACGTTTTTAAAAAGACGGTCATACGCACCAAGCTGGAATGATCTCATTATTAAGGCAAAGAAAACAGCAAAGAAAACTGATGCAGCAGTGATAAGTGTCCTTCTTTTGTTACGCCAGAGGTTTCTCCATGCCAGCTGAAAGTCTTTCATAATTTGAATCTTTTCGGGGTTTTTTACCTGATATTTTTCATATTCTGCTGCGAAAAGAAGCTCTCTTCAATTTTAATATTGAACTTCATATCAACTATTCTGAGAATTGTCTTGTTTCCTTCTGTTTCTGTCGGGATGAGTTCGATCAGTGTCGGCAGTAACCTGCCATCAAGAGTCTTAATTTCAGATGCCTTTTCCGTTCTGACAAGGTACCCGTCTTCATCAAAAAGTTCAGCTTTCAGGGTAATAAATTCATTTCTATCAACCCACCAGATCTGATGACCCCAGAGTACGCCTGCATTTTCTTTTGAAGTAAGTTTAATCTTATAACAGAGACGGCCATCTATTGCTTCTTCTCCTTCAAATGCATGGGTATAATCATTTACTATCGACGACTCCCGCAGGATGTCATCATTGGTATAATCAGATCCCATCCAACCCTGTGACATCATTGACGGCGGCAGTTTGATCAGCCTGCTTATTGCCGGGTTCCAACTCCACATTTCATTTCCTCTCTTAAGAAACGACTGCCCTTTTTCCCGGGCAGGGTCAGTAATGAATGCCAGGGAATAATCGTCGCCCATGGACCATGATTTAAATTCGACTCTCCTTTGCCATGAGGGTCTTATTATTGTCATTGTCATCACACTGTAACCGCTCTTTTCCCCGTTGAATTTCTCATCAGCCTTCCGGATAACCTCTGTAGCAGACATTGATTGTGCATCCAGAGAAAAAACACTTAACACTGAAAATCCGAAAGTAATAATAGAACGAATCATATATTTCAGGTTTTTCTGTAAATTTAAACAATCCCTGCGATAACAAAATCTTAATTCAGCAATGAAATTTATTCCCTGAAATGGCATTTCCGGGGCTTAATTAGTTCCGGATTGTCACTACAAAACCCAAAAACAATTAATTTGAAAGCTCTTAATCAATTATTTTAGAAAGAATTTCTATCTTTAACAGGTTGTATCTAATACATTTTTAAGATGGCAAGTCTCAAGCTTTTACTGGGAATGATCCCGTCAACTACTAAAATTGAACAAGCTGAAAAGGCTCTGATAACAGAATTTGATAAACTTCAGGCTTTTTCCGCTTCCGGTCAATTGGCCAGATATATTGAACTGAAGGACATGGTAAATTCATCCTCCTTCATTCAGAAAAGAAAAGAAATTGAATCTCTTCAGTACAAGAAATCTGAAGAATTTGCCAAAGAAAAAGAATTCCTGTCCCTGCAAAAAGCAAAGGACATCGTTCTCTATTTCAAGACTATCCTTGGGAATCAGCTTAAAAGATTCAAAGAGATGGAAGTTTCTGAAAAGATTGCAGATTTTGAAACTCTTGAAAAGTTTATTAATTCAACGGAATTCAGGGAAAAGCAAAAAATGCGTCCCATTACTTTCAAAGATACTGATGAATACAGGAAGCTGGTTGAGTATAAAGCTTTAAAAGCTGATCCCGAAATCAAATCATTTCGAAAAAAGGGAATAGAGGATAGCTCTATAAAATCCAAAACAATTCTGAGATTTGAAGAGCTTGAAGCATTGATAAAATCTTCTGCTTTTCGTGCAAAGCAGAAAATGAAACCAATAACTTTCAAAGATTCTGAAGAATATAAAAAGCTTACTGAATATACACGTCTTAAAAAAAGTCAGGAAATTAAAGAATTCTATAAATTCAAGTCCTCAAAAGAATATTTAAACTTCCGCAATACAGAAGGTTCTGCGCGTCTTAAAAGATATAATGCGCTTAAAAATTTTGTCGCTACCTCAGAGTTCAAAGAAAAGAAAAACTATCTGCTCGATAAAAGACGATTCGAAAAGACTCAGATGTTTAAGGAGATTCAGGAATATGATAAGCTTAAGAAAAACGGTGATATTATCTGGTATTTTAAAATAAAAGATTCTGATAAATTTAACATCCTGAAAAGCCGGGAGATGACTTTTAGCGATGAGTTTGAAGGAGATAAGCTTGATACAAAAAAATGGCTCACCAATTATTACTGGGGTGAAAAGCTTCTTAAAGACAGATATTCTGCTGATACTGATTTGCAGGCATATACTGAAAAAGATAATTTTGAAATCCGGAACAGTCTCCTTAAAATAGTAACCAAACCACAGAAAATTACCGGTAAAGTATGGTCTGTAATTCGTGGCTTTGAGAAAAAAGAATTTGCCTTTTCTTCAGGATTAATTAACTCGGGAGAGAGCTTCAGGCAGAAATATGGCATTTTTACTGCAAAAATCAAACTTGGCAATCCTTCTGCAAAGAACGCTTTCTGGATGCTTGCTGATAAGATTACACCTCATATTGATATCTGTCGTACATCAAAGGGTAAGGTTTTATTCGATTTCTTTTCAACTGGAGGTAAAATCGTAAAAACCTCTCTGAGATCAAAATATGCAAATGACTTTTTTATTTTTACCCTTGAATGGACCCCTGAAAAACTTGTC
>Ga0209429_10000299_pt1 | contig 34296 bp, 27 predicted proteins | sample BarGraNGADG00212_3_FD_184493 | JGI IMG/M metagenome (GOLD analysis project Ga0209429, IMG submission 184493) | Arctic peat soil microbial communities from Barrow, Alaska - Barrow Graham LP Ref core NGADG0004-212 (SPAdes) (version 2) | ecosystem: Environmental > Terrestrial > Soil > Wetlands >... | reverse complement strand
TGAGAATGTCACCCAACGTGTTTTTGGGGTTCATGTTGATTTTCTCGATATTAGACAATATAAACAACTGATATTCGGTGGTGGCGGGCGTTCCGTACCATGCATAACGATTTTCAAAACTGGTATCGACATAGCCGACAATGGTGTATTCATGCCAGCTTGGAGTTAAAACGCCCTCCATGAAACGGCTGACGACAATCTCATTGGTGTCACTCGGCAGACGGCCGCTCGACAGCGTCACGCCGTTCAATTCCCCTAAGCCAGAAATGGATTCGGAATAGAGCTGTTCGGATTGTTGTTCCATATAGAGGTCAACGTCTTCTGACGTGGTCAAAATGACTTCGAGGGCTTCTTCAGGATAGGAGCCGACGACATTAAAGGCCATCGTGTAATCCATGCGGGTCGCTAAATCTAAGAAAGCGCTTGAAACCCAGGCATTGGGTAATGTATCGCTGACCGTTCCCGAAGCGGTGATGTCCAGTGGGGTTTTTTCGGCGTAAGTAAACATTTCCGCATCATCGAGGATTGTGTGAAACAAGGAATATGATTGTAAAAGGATGTCCTGGCAAATCTTTGGGCCGTAGATATCGTCAAACATCACGTTGAACGAACCGACATTGGTGATGCCGACGATTTTAGCGGGGCCCACCATATTTCCGCCCGCTGTGGCAATTTTAATGGTGCTGCCAAGAATGATGTCGTCCGTCAACTCGCGGATGCTATAAACGGTTTTGATCTTCGTGATGAAAGACCTGTCGATCGTGCATTCGAAGGGTGCGGAAGGCATAACGCCGGCGACAATCGCCTCAGAATCGAGACCAAAGAGTGACGGATAACCGTAAATCTGTTGATATGAATTATTACTGATGTCGTTATAGTAGCGGGAGTTTGAATCCAGAGTATAGGGAAGACGGAGCATCGAAAAGTTTTTTAAGGCATTGTTAGCGCGATGGGCCCTATACGAACCGGTCACGCCGGAGGTTTCATCACTGATAATGTCCGCAAAATCCTTAATGGCGATTGACTCGCCGTATTGACCGGCATCATCGACATAAACAGCGTTTCGATCAAAGTTGTCGAAGTAATCGATTGCCGAATAATTGGTGACCGTCGAGTAGACAATGACAGAAATGGTGGCCAACGTTGCTCCGAGGACCGCCATCGAGACGTTGAATACTTTTGACCGGGTTTTCTTCGGCCGAAAAAAGCGACCCAAGGCATTTTTCAGCGTAAGCCACACATTGATTTTATCTTGGGTTTTACCTTTGAAACCCGAGGTATCGAATTTAGAATCGACGACGGGGGTTCCGGTTGTTTCGACGACAGGTGCTTTCCCTGGGATGAATTGGAGATTGGGATTCGCCGTTATCGCCGTATCATCGAATAACAAGTAAGTCTTGCCACTGAGCGTGACCACTTTTAAATCGAGCGATAACCGTTCGTCTTCGTCAGTGTAGGACGTCACGTTGATGCCGTTCACTTCGGAAGTTTGGTTTTTAAGTTCGCCCAGGTAGACTTTGCTTTCTTGCAATTTGCTCAATGAAGTTTGGCTTTTGGAGGATTTTGGAACACTGGAATTGGTGACATCCGAAACGATTTTGCCATCAGCGTACCCAATGATGCGGTCGCCGAAGTCGTGAGCCAATGTCTCGTTATGGGTAACCAAAATAACTAAGCGGGTTTCGCTCAGTTTCTTTAAGATGCACATGATTTCGTAGGAGTTCTCGCTATCGAGGTTTCCGGTAGGTTCATCGGCGATGATGATGGAAGCGTCTTTCGCCAAGGCACGGGCAATCGCCACGCGCTGTTGCTGGCCGCCACTGAGGGCGTTGGCATTACGGCGTTTGTATTTGAGCATCCCAACCGATTCGAGTGCCGCATTCGTCCGTTTGACGATTTCTTCGGTATCGGTAAAGCCCGCCATACGGAGAGCTAATCCGATGTTTTCGCCGACCGATGAATCCGTCAACAGAAGATAATTTTGGAAGACGTAACCGATATGCTCGTTACGATAGGTATCGATGTCATTCATGCGGTAACGCTTGAACGAAATATCATCGTAAATGATTTCGCCGCTGGCGGCGTCTAATCCGCCGATAACGTTCAGAAGCGTCGTCTTGCCGGATCCGGATTTGCCGAGGATAGCAATGAGGCCGGTGCTTTCAAAAGTGAGAGAAATGTTATCGATGACATGAATGGGACGGGATTTCCCTTGCGAGAAATACTTGTTCAGATGGTTCAGCTTAATCAAGGAAATCACCCGCTTTCAAAACTTTGTTGACCGTGAGGGCAAAGAGTTTCTTTTCGTAACGGATGGCGATAAAAATCGCAAATAAGAAGATGATTGCGAGCGACAAGATTAAAACATAAGGATTCGCAAGCACGAGACTGAGACTGTAGGGTGAGTTCGTGATGAAAATCAAAGCGACGGTGGCCACGACATAACTGGCGACAAAGACAATCGCGGTCTCCGTGCGGTTGATGAACCTCAAGTTGGGCTTAGACATGCCAAGTGTTTCCAAGATGGCATAATCTTTCTTTTTATTTTGATAGATCAGCATGAAGACAAGGCGGGAGACGAGATAGGTAACAAATCCCAAAATGAGATAACCGATGAAAGAAAAAACCGTCAACACGATTCCGTATAAATTTCCAAATATGTACATGAAGTCCATCGATTGCACTGTGGCATCGGAGCGGTAGACCTCAAACCCCGAATCAAGCAAGTTCGAGTGGATGGTTGCTAAAGCAGAAGCGCTATCGACGAAGACCGATTGACTGGCGCCGGTATCGGCTAAAAGGCATTTGATGTAATTGCGGGTAAACAAGATGGGAATCCCCACAAAGTAAGCGCCAAGGTCAAAGTCATGATACACGATATCAGCGGCAGGGATGGTCACTATTTTATTGTATAGTTTAAGCGTTATTTCTTTGTTTTGATAATAGGAGTCGACAAGCACAATATTGTTTCTGCTGATGATGGTTCCCGTCGATGGGTCGTTATTATCATAGACAGGTTGGTAATAAAAATATGTGTTTAAGGGAATCGTTTCGCCATCGACGATCGTATCCACTAAACCCGTCATGTCGGCCATTTGGTACATGACATCGGCATCATTCGCGCAATAATCGTAATAGTCATCATTAATCTTATTCGCCATCGTCCGTGAAGGCGCAAAATAGATATTTTTAAAATCCGGCGACGTGTAGATTCCGACGCAGGTTACCCCAGAAAGCGAAATCGTGAGCGTGCCATCATAACTTGAGTGGTTATTGATTGACCAGTGACTGTTCGTCAAAATTCCCGGCATTTTGCTTACCGCCGTGGTGAAGTTCACACCTTCTTCGATGATGAAAGCAAATTCGTTGGCGGCGGTGGGCGCTCTCCCAACGACCAAGCTCATCTGATTGGTCAAGACAAATTCCGGGCTGACCGAAACGAGGTAATCATTGAACATCGTCCACGCTTCATTTTCGCTTTCAGTTGGGACGATTGAGGTGTTTTCGATGCGGAAAAACAGGTCCGAAATCAGGTTGCCTTCATCAAGAAAGACATCTTCAGATCCGATGGCGTTCGCCAAGGTATCGGTTTCCGCTCCATTGGGGTAGGCAACGAGTCGGTTCTTTGCTTTATTATCGTAGATGGTAACATCTTGATTTGTGTATAGATTCTCAAGATTTTTGCTCGTTTGAATAAAACCGCCGATGATGGCTAAGATGGTAATCGATGTCACCGTCGCCATTAATAAGGAAAGAAATGTCCGTTTTGGTGTATGGATGACGTTGCTGAGGGCAATGTCAAAGAGATTCCGCCGGTTGCTTATTTTCTCAATTTTGATGATTCGCTCTGTCGATGGTCCTTTGGGGGCAATGATACGGTCATCAGCGATATGGCCGTCCTTTAATATAGTGTGACGGGTGCAGTAGGGCTTTACCGCGTCATAATCGTGGGTAACGATGAGCACTAGACGGTCCTCACGGATATCGTTGAGGAGTTCCAGAATTTCCTTGCTCGTTTGACTATCGAGGTTGCCGGTCGGTTCGTCGCAGGCGATGATCGGGGCGCCGCTAGCTAGAGCACGCGCGATGACGGTGCGCTGTTTTTCCCCACCAGAAAGTTTGGATGCTTTGTGCCGGGTGCGTGCCTGGAGACCGACTTTGGCGATGATGGCCAAGGCGTCTCTTTTCGCATCGGCGCGTTTCATGCCCTTGGCAAGGAGTGGCAGCATCACGTTTTCAAGAACGGAATAAGAATCGATAAGATTATAGTTTTGGAACACAAAACCAACCATCTGGTTACGGTAGCGGTCAAAGTCTTCTTTGGTGTAATCCGAGGTCGATTGCCCATTGATGAGCATTTCGCCTTCTTCATAACTGTCGAGACCGGAAATAACCGATAATAAGGTGGATTTACCGGAACCGGATTCCCCAGTGATGGCGACGAATTCGCCAATATCATAGGTGAGCGAAATATTTTGTATACCGACGGCCATGCTGCCCTCGGAACTATAGAATTTCGAGATGTTTCGTAGTTCAATCATAAATGTTCTCCGCTTTTCTTTGTTCATTATATCTTAATTATTAGTCTTTTATATCTTTTTGGCGAATCGACTTTGTGTCAACCTCGAGCAATCTCTTTTCAATGCCAATCTAAAGCCAAGGCGTCACCAAACATTTTTTAACGTATAACCGATATAATAATGATTATGATTAAAGAATATTTTGCCCCCTCTACCAGCACCAAAGTTCGCCTCATCATCCTCCTTAAGATGATCGTTGGTTTTGTTTTGGGCATTTTGATTGCGGATTTATTCCACCTTGACTACATTTATACCACTGGCGTGATTACCGTCCTTAGCCTTGAAGCGACCAAAAAAAAGTCAATCCGTGTCGCCATTATGCGTCTCATCGATTCAGTCTTGGCGTTAGGTCTCGCGTCTTTATTATTTATTTTGCTTGGCTACAACTTTTGGGTTCTCATCCTATTCATTGTGGTGCTAGTCGCCATTAGCTTCCTCGTCAAAATCGAAAGTGGCCTTTCCGTCGCTTTGGTCTTGGTGTCACAAATCTATATCGAGCAGGATTATCGGTTTGCCTTGAACGCTTCCTACATTCTTCTTATCGGCATCGCGGTGGCCTTCTTACTCAATTTATATATGCCAAAACATGACCGCCTGATTAACCAATCCATCGCTGTAATCGATACAGAAATCGGTAACTTGATTCAAGCGATGGCGGCGAACGAAAAAGTTGATTTCAGCCATGTTAAATCCTTGCTTGTCGATGCGCGCGGAAGTCTGTTTTATGATCTCGAAAACCATTATTTCGTTCAAACCGACCAGCGCGCGGCTTATCTTGAGATGCGGTACGGCCAAACCGCAATTTTGGAACGCGTGCAAAACATCCTTGTTCAAGTTGCGGATATCCCGGAGAAACTAACGATTCAAAACTACTTGAAATCATTCAAAGGCAAAATTGGCACCGCGAATTACGCCGTGGAGATGAAAGTCTCCCTCGATTTACTCTTTTCCGATTTTAAAGTCTCACCTTTACCGACGGACCGAACCTCCTTTGAGCATCGGGCGGAGCTTTATCATGTCCTGCTCGAAATTGACGAGTTTTTGAAACTTAAAATTAAATATCACGATCAATACAAATAAAAAATATCTTTCTTTTTAACGATGGACGCTGTACTTTTTTCGAGTCTTAAAAAAAGAAGATGGCCATTCATTTTTCGTTCACATTTAAGACTTATGATGATGGCGAGGTAAAAAATATGAACAAGAAAAATTGGATTTGGTTTCTCATTATCGGCTCTGCCGTCGTATTATTGCTCGTCAGTTGGTTTGTCGCGCCTTTACTTTTTCCGACTTTATCGTACTCGATGATGTACGGCCACATGATTGGTGGTTGGATGATGCCGTTTGGCATGTTGGGTATGGGGGCGTTCTGGATATTCGTCATTTATATGCTTTTTAGAAGCTTTGATGATCATAAAGGTCATCATGCCGACGCAACCGAACAGCATTTAAAAGACCGTCTCGCCAAAGGGGAAATATCAATCGAAGAATATGAAAAATTGCTCAAAACAATCCGGGAGGATCGCTAAAATGAAAAAAACATGGATGATTCTTGGCGTTGCTTTCTCAGTATTAGCCCTTGGTGGTTCTGCCGTGATGGTGGTCAACGCCGCCAACGCGATTCCCAATCAGTCCTCCCAAACTAATTATTGGGGAATGGGCGGGATGATGGGAAATGGCACCAATCAAGATTATGACGATTTCCACGCCGACGTTGCCTATGAAATGTTTTATACGCATTTATCATCTGAAGAAAAGACCACAGTGGATGCTAAATACGCTGAACTACTGATGGGTATTGATTTTAACTCGATGACCATCGAACAAGCCTCGGTCGCGCTCAAGAGCGTGAAAGAGGAAACTTTGGCTTTCTTTTCTGGACAAAGTTCGGAAACCTATTACTCCGGAATGATGCAGGGGTCCACGCATTGTTATACATTGACGGGTATCACAAGCTCATACGAATGGTTCTACATGCACCTCGATGAAACGGATAGAGCGTTGGTCGACGCCAAATACGCCGAACTCCTGCTCGTTCAAAATCCTGGGACGCTGACATTAGCACAAATGATCGCGGCCATCACGGAAATTAAAGGAACGTTAGTCACTTTTATCGCTGACTCTGGGTTCCTTCAATAAATTGCCGTTTCTTCAAACTAGCTTTGAAAAATGGGTGGATCTCATACGATTGACTATGAATACTTTCAAAGAACGGCATCCTCAACGGCCGTTCTTCTTTTTATATGTATAATGAAATCATGGGAGTTGATAGCATGCGGTTACTCATTGTCGAAGATCATCAGAAAATCAATGACCTGCTCACCACTTTTGCCCGCCAGGATCAGCATGAAGTCATTCAAGCCCGAAATGCCGAAGACGCTATGAAGGCATTGTCAAAACAATCTTTTGATGTGATTATTACCGATCTGATGCTTCCCGACATGCAAGGGGAAGAATTAATCGCCAAAATCCGAGCGAATAGCGACGTCTATATCATGGTTATCTCCGCCAAAATCGATGTTCCCGGACGGATTGACGTTCTTTCATTGGGCGCGGACGATTATGTGACCAAACCCTTTTCGGTTGAAGAAGTGATGGCCAAATTGAAAAATGTTGCCAAACGCGTGGTCGTCCATCAACCGATCATCCATGCTTATAATCACGGGAGCCTTAAAATTTATCCATTATCACGTGAAGTCGTTTCTTTTGGCGTGTCCGTAACCCTGACAAAGTATGAATATAATGTGTTGTGGCAATTAGCTTCACATCCCAGCAAAATCTATAGCCGAGACGAACTCCTGGAAACTTGCTTCGACGAGAGCGAAGCCTTTGACCGTGTTATCGATGTCTACATTAAAAATATCCGAAAAAAACTGAACGACGAATCCGCAAACCCGTCATGCATCAAAACGCATTATGGATTAGGATATCAGTTTGTAGGCAAAAAAGATGACTAGTTTCAATACCGTTTTCCGACGGCGGATGTTCCGCTTTTTCTGTGGCGTGTTTGCCTCTTTGATTTTTGCTCTCAATGCTTCTTTTTATCTGTTCGCTAACATTCAATATTCGCGCGAGATCAAAAGGCAGGAAACATCGTTGGTATCGATGGTAACGCATTTAGCCACCTATGAAAATCAGTCCGTTTTACTCGTCTATTTGGAACACTATACGCACACCAATAGTGTTCGGATTTCTTATTTTGACGCGTCGGGAACGATGCTTTTCCAATCCGAGGCTTTGCCCGCCACCAGCGAATTGGTTCCGATTTATGGAACGGACAATGTGCTCTTAGGCAATATCAATATCGACTTTCGGGACTCTTCCTTAGGGGCCGAGTTTTCGTTAGGCTTTATCATCATTAACGCCACATCTTTGGTTCTTTTCTTTGGCGGATTAGTTTTGCTCAAACGATACCTCGACAAGCAATATGGATTATTGTCGAGTGATATGGCAAAAATCGGTACGAGCGACGCTGTCTTTCTTTTCCAAGACATCGAGTCAATTAACGCTAAGTATGTTAAAGCCATCAACTACGAAACTGAACTGAAAACGATTCAAGAACATTATGTGAGGGTCGTGGCCCATGACATAAAAACCCCATTGACCGTCCTAAAAGTTTATTTGGAAGCGATGCAAAATGGGCGTCTCAATTATTCGCCTGAAATCAACAAAGACATGATGGAAGAACTGAACCAAATCGAGCTGCTGATACCGCGGTTTATTGAGACAGACTTCAAGCAAGTTGCGATTAAACAAAATATATCACCCATCATTGAAACTCATCTAATGAATTTTGCGGAAGTCTTCAAAACCAAAAAAATGACGGTGGAGACCAAAACGGAAAAGCTCGAAGTCCTTATTTCGCCTGATGATTTGCTGCATCTCGTGGATCATCTCGTTTTTAACGCCTTCTATTACTCAAAACCCGAAGGTAAAATCACGGTCATTGTGGATGGCGATTCCAGAAGTATGACCGTGGAGGATACCGGTTTAGGCATGAGCGATGAGACCATTAGAAACATCTTGCGTGGCCCTTATCGCGCAGAGGAAACAAAAAATTATAACCAAAAGGGCAGTGGCGTCGGCTATCAAATTATTCTAGAAATCGTCAAGCGCATAAAGGCTAAAATCGAGATTCAAAGCAATCTCGGCATTGGAACCAAGGTAACCATCACATTTATATAATAATTTTGAATCTTCTCTCAAGGGATTGTAATTAGCCCGGTTTTTGGAGCGGTGCTTATGTCGGCAAGTACAATCTTCGTCGCGATTAATGCGAGGTTATTAAAAATAAAGTAAGGGTTATTACAGTTTAAATACGAGAGGCAAAAGCGAAGTGTCCTTTAACTAAAACATAACGAAAAGACTCTCGAAATACGCACGGTCGGAAATAGAAAAAATCATCATAATATCTTAAAAATGGCCACTTTGTGGTCATTTTTTATCATGACCCTCACGTCAACTTTTCTCGTTTAGTTTCAAACGAATACACTGTTGACAACGTTTTTTTGTGGTGTTACTATGATAGCGCTAACAATAAACATTTAATTAAACATTTAAGTAACAAGGGAGAACCTATGAAAAGCAATCTCAAAATTATTGCCGAAGAATTAGGCGTCAGCATCGTTGCAGTTTCGAATGCTTTAAACGACAAAGCCGGCGTGAGCGATGAACTGCGTAAAGCGGTCAAAGCCAGCGCGCTTCGCAACGGTTATGACAAAACTGTCCTCCGCTCCGAACTCGAACGTCGAACTCGCAATATTGCGGTCATTATTTCCCGTCGCCAATTGAACCCGGTAAACATGACACAAGCTTTCTATTTGCAGTTCTTTTCTGAACTTAGCACCTTTTTGCAGCAGAAGGGCTTCGCCGCGATACTCTGCATTTTAGAACATAACGAAGAAGACCAAGTCATCTTTCCGGCCCTCTATACGCAAAACAAAATTGAGGGCGTGATTTTTCTTGGTGAACTTAAAAAAGCCTACATTCAACAGGTCGATAAAATCAAACTTCCTAAAGTATTTCTCGACTTTCACCCTGATAATGTTAAAGGTCACGCGATTGTCAGCGACAACATCTCAGGCAGTTTTGAAATCACGAAACATCTTATTTCAAAAGGCCATCGCCGGATTAGCTTTGTCGGCAGTGTCAACGCAACCTCGAGTATTCAGGATCGTTATTTAGGCTTTGCGAAAGCCATGATTGAAAGCAACTTAGAAATCAAACCAGAGTGGATATTACCTGACCGCGATGCTGATAGCGTTTATATTGAAGTGAAACTCCCAAAAGTGCTTCCGACGGCGTTCGTCTGTAACTCAGATCGAGCCGCTTACGGGCTCGCGCAGCAACTTAAAAAACTCAATTACAAGATTGGCGAAGATATCAGCATTGTGGGATTCGATAACGATATTTTCTCGATGGTCTGCGAGCCGCAACTCACGACGGTGGCTGTCAATATTCGGGAAATGTCTTTGAAAGCGACCGAACTGCTCGTTAATACGATTAATAATCCGAATCAATCGGATACCAAGATATCAGTCAAAGGGGCAGCGATTTTCCGCGACAGCGTAAAGACACTGAGCGTGTTATAGGGCCGTGCTTAAGAAAAAACAATTTCTGTGGTTTATCATGCCGTGGATTATTGGTTTTTTCGTTTTGACCTTAGGGCCAATGCTTTTTTCTTTATTCTTATCCTTCACAAAGTGGGACATGATTACCAATATCGAGATGGTTGGATTTGATAATTTCATCACCATCTTCCAAACGAGCGATTTCTATAAATCCTTGGCAGCGACTTTCATTTGGATTTGCTTTTTGCCAATTGGGATTATTTTGGCTCTTTTTTTGGCGAATATCTTGAACCAAAACATCAAACTAAAAACCTTATTCCGTACGATTATCTATCTGCCCGTCATTGTCCCGGCGGTCGTGTATAACCTTCTTTGGCTCTGGCTCTTTAACCCTGATTACGGCATGCTCAATATGATTTTAGGTTCCTTTGGAATCGAAAAAGTGAGCTGGTTGCTGAGTGACAAAACCGTCATGATTTCTCTCATCATCATGAGTCTATGGCAGGTTGGCGGCAATGTCATTATCTTCCTCGCTGCGCTTCAAGGCGTTCCCGTGGACATCCAGGAAGCGGCAGAGATGGATGGGGCCAATGGCTGGACCAAATATTTTCATATTACGCTCCCAATGATTAGCCCAATTCTTCTTTTTCAGCTTGTGATGGGTATTATCGGCGGACTCCAAGTCTTTACTCCAGCCCAATTAATGACCGCCGGCGGGCCCAATGGGCGGACGCTCTTTTTCGTTTACTATATCTACCGCGAAGCGTTCGTTAAATATAACATGGGCTATGCTTCTGCTCTTTCGTGGGTGTTGTTCGCCATCATTCTGGTGTTGGTCTTGATTGTCTTCAAGGTCTCCCGAAAGAAGGTTTTTTATGTCAGTTAAATTGAAAAACCTAACGAAAAAACAAAGATCCCTGGCCCAAAACATTTTTGCTTATGTTGTATTGGCCATCACCTCGATTGGATTTATCCTCCCGCTTTTCTGGATGGTGTTGACCTCTTTTAAGAGTTACGAAGAGAACCTTGCCTATCCGCCACGATGGTTTCCGGCGGCCTTTAATTTCAATAATTACCGTGAGGCCCTTTTCGATTTTATGCCTTACTTCCGTTATTTCTTCAACTCGGTTTTCTTAGTGGTGGTGGGAACGCTGGCCACTTTAGTCTCCGCGACTTTAGTTGCTTATGGATTTGCCCGTCACAAGAGCAAACTATCGAAGATTCTTTTCTACGTTTTGCTCGCGACGATGATGCTTCCGGCGCAAACGACGCTCATCAGCAGTTATGTCGTCTGGGCGAAACTTGGCATGGTCAACACTTACGTTCCATTACTCATTGGGACATTCTTTGGCGGCAGTGCCTTTTATATCTTTTTGATTCGGCAGTTCATCAGCAATATTCCAATTGAACTTGAGGAAGCGGCGCTTGTCGAAGGCGCAAACCGTTTCCAAATCTTTAGAATCATTATCGTTCCGCTTTTAAAACCGGTACTGGCCACCGTCGCCATCTTCAGTTTTCAAGCGATATGGAATGACTTTATCGGCCCGCTGATCTACATCAAGGACGAACGGCTATATACAGTTGCCCAAGCGATCACGCTCTTCAAAATGCCCCAAGAAACCTTATGGGGCCCGATGATGGCGGCCTCCATCGTAACAATCATTCCGATTATGATTATCTTCGCGGTGGCACAACGTTACTTTATCTCCGGAATTACCCTCGGAGCGGTCAAATAATGAAAGAAGGCTTCTTATGAAAATTCGATCTTCGGCTCTTGCCGGCCTGATTGTCGCGGCTGCGTTTGCTACCGTCGGTTGTGCTCCATCGACCAAAACGGTCATCAAACTCGGTTATTGGATTAATAATACGAATGAACGGACCAACAACAAGTATATTTTCGATGCTTTTGAGGCAGCGTATCCGGAATATCAGATTGAACCGGTAGCGCTGGCCTATGACTCTTATGGGGAAGAAATTCCTCGTATGAGTGTCGGCAACACGATTCCGGATGTGCTATGGCTCCGCGAAGAATATGTTCCGATTTTTGCCGATAAAGGCATCATTACACCGATTGACAGTTTCCTCGCCGCGGATCCCGATATCGATCTATCTCTTTATATCAACCACGCGATTGAATTCTCAAGTTATCAGTCCAAGATTTATGGGTTGCCGCGCGATGTTGGTGCCCAAATGATGGCGTTTAACCTCGATATTATGGGCGATGAGCCCTTACCTTCGCCGGATTGGACCTGGGACGACATGATCGCGTTAGGTCAGAAAATGACGATCACGACCGACGGTGTCATCTCGCAATACGGTTTGGGTTGGACCGACTGGAAAGCCTTAGTGACGATGAATGACGGGCGCTTGTTCAGCGATGATGGCCGGACCGCTCTATTCAATACGCCTAAGGTGATTAACGCCTTACAAATGTACAGCGACCTCGCCAATGTTTATCACATCACCCCGGACTCAGAAGCTTCGCAAGGTCTTGGCAATCCCTTTACTGGGAAAAAAGCCGCTTTCTCGGTCATCGGTCCTTGGGACTTCTCAAGGCTAAAAAAGGCGAATATCCGTTATGACATTCGTCCCTTGCCGCAAGGAACCGACAGCGGTGGCCAAGGCAAAGTAAGATTATCCGGATTAGCGCTTGGCATTGCCGCTTCCAGCACAAAAAAAGATGCCGCTTATAAATTCATCAAATATCTCGCGTATGGTGAAGAAGCTCAAAATCTTCAAGCCCAATATTCGATTGCCATGCCAGCGATTGAAAGCATCGCCTTGAGCGATGGTTATACGAAGTCCGAGTATGCTCCGCCTTCCATGGATGTCTATTTCCAAGTGCTCGAAGACCAAGCGTTTGTCGAGCAGCATTTCGACGGGGAAATCCTCGCCGTACTGAAATTTAACGATTATCTATATGAGATCTACGTCAATGTCGATGGAAACATGGTCACTGCTGAATCCATCAAAGACGAAATGAATGCAGCGATTCAATTAATTATCGATGAAGCTTGGGAGAATAAAGCATGAAAATCCTTACTGTAAAAACGCTATTGGCGCTCGTGGCAATCATGACGCTTGCCGGTTGCGCGAATAATTCATCGAGTCCTGTCGGATCTTCCGTCAGTTCGGAATCTGGCGTGAGCTCGTCTTCTTCAATCTTACCGGTCCGTCAAGATTACCCCCTCTTGAATTCGTCTTTTGAACAAGATTTGGGGACGACGCTTGACTATGAATGGGACAATTATAACTACGATGCTAGCTATACTTATTCTCCCGATAAAACCGAAGGTGCGCGGTCACTCGAAACCACCAGCGTCATCGGTGGTTACTTATCTGTTTGGCAGGCGATCCCGATTGAAAATCAAGCCTACGCCGCCAAATTTGATAACCAATATAATGCCCAAAAGGAATTTGCGACGTCACATGGCGGACGCCTTCCTAAAAATGGCGATCTCGTCGAATTCAGCATCGATATCAAAGTGGACGGAACCAACCCGCCGCTCGATTTATCGCTTTTAAAAATATACGTGAAGGTCGAGGACTCAAAGAAAGTCCCAACCATCATTGCCGAAGCCAGCGTGACCGAAATCTTGCTTGACCAATGGTTTACCCTATCGGCCCAGCCGACGAACAATGGCGGTGTCATTCCAAACGATTCTGTCGTCGTCGTTTTAGCGCTCAACATCGACATTCCTGAAGGTGTTATTCTTCGTTTTGATAACGCTCAATCGCGGACATATACGGATAATAACTCAACCGTTTCATCTTCATCAGGCAGTTCTGAAGAAATGCCACAAGGGTACGATGCGTATGATGATGGCGGTCAAGTCATGACGGTACCCAATAATTCTTTTGAAACCGGAACCGTTCCCTTTAAAATTTCTGGGTTAGCCGCCCCGACTTATTCCGATGGCTACTATGGCAACAAATCCATGTTAGTCGCGGGTGGTTCAAAAGCGACGTATACCTCCGTTTTCCCGCTTCAAGACGTCAAAGCGAAAACTCTGGCTGTGGGCATCTGGGTGTATATCGACAGCGATAACATCGATGCCAAAGCCAAACTGAGCCTACGCGTAAAAATCGATGGCACTTATCAAAATGCCTCGAGTGTTGAAACCGCGATCTTAAAGCGGTGGGTCTTTCTAAAAACGCCCTTAATGGATTATGAAAAATCCAAGCTCTATATCACTAATATCGAAGTCGCCGCCGAAGCTTTGGGAGCGACCTGCTATTTCGATTTTGTCCAAATCGGAGATTACCAAAGATTCAATGGCAATCCGCAGAAATTCGCGATTATGGCGTATCAGCCGTGGTTCCGTTCGACCAACAATAGTTGGGGCAACTGGATGTATGACAGCAGCGCTTATGGCGGTCGTCTTTATAATCCTGCGGTCATCACCGGAACGGGCGTAGACCAAAAACGCGACATCGCTTCCGTCTACTACCCAACGATTGGAGCCTATGACAGCACCGATATCGAAGTGCTTCGCTATCATGTCGGATTAATCAAAGCCATGAATATTGACGCGATTCAAGTCAACTATTATGCGGGCTTATCCTCAGCCGGTTATCAATTGGATGTTCTGAATAAACTCTTTACGATTGGCGAAGAAGTAGGCATGAAAATCTCGATTCTATATGAACCCAAGATTCATCTCAATGGTTGGATTCCTCATTCGAGTCGCAATCAAAGTTTGATTGCCATGGCGACCGATATTACAACGTTCGTCAATCAATACAAAAACAGCAAAGCCTTGCTTCAATATAATGGCCAGCCCATGATCGAAATATTTGGCCTAAACATGGTAACCGGTCCTGAATGGGGCGCGATTATTGCCAGTGTCAATGCCCAAACCGGGTTTACCGTCCCCTTAATGGGTGACGGCGTCTCGAGTGGGGACTATACCAACATCACTTCAATGTTCCAATGGAACTTATATAAGTCAACGCTTGCAAATGGCACGAGTGGCGACTGCATTGCCCATAACCTTGAAATCAATAACAAAGTGCTTGACTGGGCTGCAGCAAATGTCGGCGTGAAACAGGCCGTTGGGCTTGTGTATCCTGGATTTAACGATACGCCGGTCCGCAGTTGGTCAACGGCGACGAACGCCCCGATACGGAATATCGGGCGAACGGGTCCGGACTTCTATAACGATTCTTGGGCCGCTTTCAATCAACTAAAAGATCGCTTTGACTGGTTAATTGTCGCTACCTTCAATGACTGGACCGAAGGAACGATTATTGAGCCGACTCGCGAGAACGGCCACGCGTTGGCTTTCAAAACCGCTACGGAAATCGCCTCGTTCAAAGGACTGACCCCCGAAGCGATTACTGCGCTTGAAACCATCACTAGCACCTATCTTTCGACCCGGACAAAGAGTTATATCTAGAAAGGATTTCCATGATAAACATTAAACGCAGCCCTTTAAACCCGATTATCCGACCGGGCACCCATCCTTGGCGCCAAGTCGCGTCTTTCAATCCTGGCGTCATCTGTGAGAATGGTCACTTTTTCCTCTATGAACGGGCAGCCGCTTCGCTTCGTCCGTTGACTTGTTCTGTTGGCCTTTGGGAAAGCCTTGACGGCGAATCATTCTCATTGAAAGTCGATCACCCGATCCTTACACCGGCCGATCTAAAACTCCCTAATGGGACCATCGAAGATCCCAGAGTCGTCAAAATCGATCAACATTACTACATGACTTTCGCCTATCGCCCCTATACGTTCAATTGTTTCCCAACGGGTTATCGGATTCCTGACTATACCGCGCTTGTTGGCACGATTGATGGGCCGGAAAACAATACGATGAGCGGTATCGCCGTAAGTGACGACCTCGTTCATTTCACTTATGTTTCCACCATCAACCCAAGTCAACATTGCGACGATCGTGACGTGATTCTTTTCCCCGGTAAAATTAAAGGCCGATTTGCTATTTTGGAACGTCCCAAAGATTTTGTCGATAAAAAGAGTGGCCTGGACAAACCAAGCATTTGGATCGCTTACAGCGACGATCTAAAAAGCTGGACCAAACCGACATTGATTGCCACCCCTCGCTATGCCTGGGAAGGTTCCAAAATCGGCGCAGGCGCTCCTCCAATCAAAACCGAAATGGGATGGCTTCTCATCTACCATGCGGTGGATGATGCCGATACTTACCGGGTCGGAGCGATGCTCCTCGATTTAGAGAATCCTTCCAAGGTGCTCTATCGGACCAAAACCTTCTTGATGGAACCAACGGAATATTATGAAAAATATGGTCTCATCATCCCGAATGTCATCTTTCCCACCGGAGCGGTTATCCATAACGGCCTTCTCCATATCTATTATGGCTGCTGCGACACTGCAATCGGTCTCGCGACAGTCCCTATAAAAGAATTATTGAATTACTTGATCAAGGAGGGCGAACACTTTGAATAAACAGGTCTTTGTTCATTTGTGCACCTGGTTCCAAAACCCGATACTCGGGCAAAAATGGGAAATGTGGAATAGCGATTACCCACAGAATCCACATAATCCGGATTCCCTTCGCTATAACCAAGAGCATGATATCGCTGCGATTGGTTATCCTCTGACAGGTCCCTATCAATCAGATGATGCCTCATTAATCGAATATCAATTTCAGTTGATGAAGCTCGCCGGCATTGACGGAATCGTCGTCGATTGGGATGGTCGCCGCATTAATCCGCATCGTCATCAAATGTTTTTAGCTCTGCTGTCTTTTCTTGAAAAATACAATCTCAAACTAATTGTTTGTTTTGAGGAGTGGGCCGGTTATTATCCATCTGGCATCTTTCCGACGCGCGGCCAAGAAATATTGGCGGTGGAGCAGGAATTATCCTGGCTTGCGGAAAACATCATGTCGAAGCCTTATTACGCAGTGTTGGATGGGAAAAAACCGATATATATCTTCCGTAAAGTAGCTGGCAAACTGTTCTCCGGGAAAGAATGGGCCAAGATCAAAAAGGATTTTGAAGCCGAACATGTCTCATGCTACTTCCCCGATCCCTATGAAACGGAATTCAACGCTGTCGCCGATGGATGGTTTTTCTGGATTGGCGGTTTTGACGATAAAAACAGCAATTCATTGGAATATCTTGGCCACGAAATAAAACGTTTTAACAAGCAGTGCTACGACAACGGCAAAGATAAAACCATCATTCACTCGGTGGTTCCCGGATTTGACGATTCAGAAGTCTGGGGTTGGGGTGATCACCCGCGTATCGCGCCAAGATATGATGGACAACGTTACCGCTTTATGTGGGAACAAGCAATCGAAAGCCAAGCTAAAATCATACAAATCGTGACGTGGAATGACTGGAATGAAGGTTCGCACATCGAACCCTCGACCCACTTTGGTTATCAATATCTTAAACTGACCCGAGAGTATAGCGATTTATACAAAGGAATCAAGCGTTCTTTCGATGACTCTGTCTTCGAAATTCCGCTGGTTCTCTATCGAAAACACATTTGTTTAGATTTCAACCTTAGTCGTGATGCAAAGGTTGATTTAATAAAGATCCTACAAGGAGGGATTTTATGAATAACATCAAAATGATTTCCATTCTAGGTGCTGTCTTCTTGCTATCGGCCTGTGGGTTAAACGGGACGAGCTCGAGTTCTTCGAGTGCTTCAATAACCGGCGGGAGCAGCTCCGTGTCGAGCGAAACCTCCGTCTCATCCTCATCCTCTGTCTCCTCGTCATCTTCATCTTCTTCTCTTGTCACTCCAGCGGTTACTGCGGTCTCGATCACGAATAATGAGACATTGCGCAGCATCCAAAGTGGTTCGCTGACCTTAGTGGCGACGGTCACCGTCGTTGGTGGGGCTTCGACCACAGTCGTTTGGACAACGAGCGACGAGACCATCGCGACTATTTCTTCAACCGGTGAAGTCTTGCCTATCAAAGAAGGCATCGCGACCTTTACCGCGACCTCGGAGTTTGATGCCACAAAAACGGCTACCAGCACGATTCAATTTTACGAAGCGCGGACGCCCATCAATGGCGGATTCGAGCTCGCCCAGCCGGCATGGGGCGTTTATTCAAATTCATTGGCCAGCGACAGCGCCTCTGATCCCGAAGTATCAAAGAGCGGCCTTTATTCCTACAAAGTAACCAACGATGGCAACTATACCGTCATCTGGCACGGTGTCAATTATGGAATTGAGAACGACTTTGCGGTCGGTGACTTCATTACATTAAGCGCTTATTTCTACAGTCCGTTCGCTGATGCCGGCATCAAACCACGTTTAATCATCGAAAGCCTTTCCGGGGTCGATCAAAAGGCCATTATCTCTTCAACGGAACCCGCCTTCTTAGGCGTCGCGAATACTTGGGTGAAAATCGAAACCCCAACCATCCGCATTCCCGCGGATTCGACGATGTTCAATGTCAAAGTCGAGTTTCACGAAGTTGGCATGATTTATGTCGATAACGTCGAAGTCCAGCATGCCGAAAGTAACGATACGACATTATCTTCGTTGATGCTAGACACGGTTGAGTATGCGACTTATCAAGACACAATCGACGATTATCAAATCTTGGTGACGTCGGCTTCCGCCTTACCCGTCATCGGGGCCGTGGCTACGGATGCCACATCGAGTGTCGTGATTACGCAAGCCACCTCTGAGACCATGTCGGGATCGATTGTCATTACCGCGGCCGACGGAACGGCCCGCACGATTACGCTTGTCTTCTTTGAAGCCAACACGGCTGATTTAACTGCCATTTCGGTTGACGGAGCGGCATTAACGAACTTCAATGCCAATCGCTTAGATTACTATCAACTTTTAAATCGTGGAACGACGGTTATCCCGGCGATCACTGTTGAAAAAGTAAGTTCAGCCGCGACTGCCGACATCGTCTATCCGGTCTCCTTACCAGGCACTGCCGTCATTACGGTCAGTCAAGCGGATATGACAAAAATCTATAGCGTCTATCTTGACGTAATTGCCGAAAATCGCTTGATGATTTATTATCCGGATACTAACTTTGACCGCACGCCAGCGACCGGTTTACTCCAAGGTTGGGGTACTTTCCAAGCCGGTGTCAGCACGGAACAATCGCATAGTGGCCTTCAATCGCTCAAAGCCGAGACGGATGGCGGCAGTGGTTGGGTTGGATTTGATTTTGCCGGTGGTGTCGATTACCCCGCTCATGGCGATTCATTAAAAACAGGTATGTGGGTTTATGCCACGGCCGTCGGTGATGTCGTCATGGAAATTTATAATAAAGAAGCCCAAGGACAAATCGTCAATTTTGTTCACACCATCACGCTCGAAGAAGTCGGGCACTGGGTTTATATCGAAAGCGCTACTTCTGTTGCGGTCGCGCTGGATTCCGGTTATGCCCAAATCGTTGTCAAAAATTATTCCCAAGGCGCTGCCTATTTTGATGACATCGCATTATTTAGAATGTAAAATCCTAACTCAAAACAAGCAATTCTATTAAAAGAAATAGCGGCGCAGTGACTTTACACACTTGCCGCTATTTTTCTTTCTTTTGAAACCAGTTTTATATTTTGGATAATCACAAGAGTCTCGCCATATCTTTTTAATCTTGTTAAGTAAGCGCTATCAATGTACAATAATAAATAGAATTTCAGCCACGTTTCTCTCTTCTAAAATGTAGTCCATATATTTTCTTCTCAATGCTGAAAACGGCGATTGCCGTAGAGAACAATAGGCCATATGGAGGGCAACCAAAGTGTATAAGAGTAAATATCTTAACGAAGTTTTTGAAAACGTCAAAAAGAAGTATTCGACCGAGACAGAATTTCTTCAAGCAGTGGAAGAGTTCTTCGATTCCATGGATCTCCTTGTCGAAAAGGAACCCGGAATTGAAAAGAACGCCATCCTGGAACGCATCGTCGTCCCGGAGAGAATCATCACCATGCGCATTGCGTGGGTTGATGACAAAGGCAAGATTCAAGTCAACACCGGCTACCGCGTCCAATTCAACTCCGCGATCGGGCCTTACAAAGGGGGCATGCGGTTTGATCCATCCGTAAACTTATCCATTTTAAAATTCTTGGGTTTTGAACAAACCTTTAAAAATAGCCTGACCGGCCTCCCCATGGGCGGCGGCAAAGGCGGATCCGACTTCAATCCCCGTGGCAAATCCGACGCCGAAGTCATGCGTTTCTGCCAAGCGTTCATGAGTGAACTCTTCCGTCATATCGGGCCGGATACTGACGTCCCCGCCGGCGATTTAGGCTTTGGTGCCCGTGAAGTCGGTTATATGTATGGTATGTATAAAAAACTAACTAACGAAGTGACCGGAACCTTCACCGGCAAGGGCATCCCCTTTGGCGGATCGCTCGGCCGTACGGAAGCCACCGGTTATGGCTTACTTTACTTTGTCGCCGAAATGCTCAAAGAATTCAAAAAAGATACCCTTAAGGGTAAACGCATCATCATCTCTGGCAGTGGCAAAGTCGGCAAGCATGCCGCCGTCAAAGCGGTTGCCCTCGGTGCCAAAATCGTTGCCATGTCTGACATCAACGGCTTCATCGTTGACGAAAAAGGTTTGGATGTCCCTTTAATTGACAGACTCTCCGAAGAAAAAGGCGAATATACGTCTGAATACTTGAAAGTCTATCCAAACGCGAAATTTAATCCCAATCCGAAAGAAATGTGGAATACGCCCTGCGATATCGCCTTACCTTGTGCTACGCAGAACGAAATCTATCTCGGTAGCGCCCAGGCCTTAGTGGCCAACGGCTGCTATATGGTCGTGGAAGGCGCGAACATGCCAACCACCCTAGAAGCCACTCGCTACTTCATTGAGCACGGTATCCTCTTCGGACCGGGCAAAGCTTCAAACGCCGGCGGTGTTGCCGTCTCTGGCCTGGAAATGAGCCAAAACGCGATGCATCTCTCCTGGACGTATGAAGAGGTTGACAAGAAACTCGAAGACATCATGAAGAACATCTTCAAAAAATGCCACGAGACCGGAGCCAAGTTCGGACAACCCACCAACTTAGTGCTCGGCGCGAACATCGCCGGATTCCTGAAAGTCTATCAGGCCATGGTTGCCGAAGGCATCATCTAAAAATGTCACCCCTACATACGCTACGAGCTCCTCACATCCTGCTTCCTAAAAGCGGTGTTGATATGACCCGCTTCGCGGTTATCGCGTGTGACCAGTTCACGAGCCAAATCGAATACTGGAACGATCTCAAAACGTTCATAGGAATTGCTCCGTCAACGTTTCATATGATCTTTCCGGAAGCCTATTTACCTGTTGTCGACACTACGAACTACATCAAAACCATTAATGTGACCATTGATTCTTATCTCAAAACCAATGTCCTTGAAGACATCGGCGAGTGTTTTATTCTCGTCGAACGCTCGACACCTTATGCCAAACGCCGTTTGGGTTTGGTGGTGGCGATCGACCTCGAAGACTACTCCTTCCAAAAAGGAACAAAGACCCCGATTCGCGCGACAGAGGCAACGATTTTAGATCGAATCCCGCCACGTTTAAAGATACGCGAACACGCGCCGGTGGAAGTTCCACATACGCTCGTTTTGGTCGACGACCCGAAGAAATCCGTGATTGAGAAGTTGTACGACCGCCGGAAAGAATTCCCGTGTGTTTATGACTTCGAGCTCAACCAAAAAGGCGGACATCTCCGCGGCTATAAAATTACCGATACGAAATCCGTTATTAGTGCTTTTTATCATCTTCTTGATGGGAAAGAGGAAGGTCTCTTATTTGCCGTCGGCGACGGAAACCATTCCCTTGCGACCGCGAAAACCCACTGGGAAAATATCAAGGCGCATCTGACCCCAGAAGCAAAGAAAAACCATCCCGCCCGTTTTGCGCTCGTCGAAGTCATTAACCTCTACGACGAAGGCATCGATTTCGAAGCCATCCACCGGGTTGTCTTCAATGTCAAAGATGACTTTATCCCAGGCTTACAGGCGCTCCTTAAAGGTGAACATGCCGGCTTGATTTACTCAAAGAAAACCGGAAAAATCAAACAAGGGATGCCAAAAAACGGGCCAATGGCCTACAAAATTGTCCAAGATTATATCGACGCTTACCTCAAGAAAAATCCCGCCTCGACCGTGGACTACATCCATGGCGCAGAACACCTCGTCGAGATTGCGGACAAGCATGAAAACGCGGTAGCGATTGAAATGCCTGCGCTCACTAAAGGCGACCTTTTTGACTACATCGCTCACGATGAAGTGTTGCCACGCAAGAGTTTCTCGATGGGACACGCCGTCGAAAAGCGCTACTACCTCGAATGTAAAAAAATCATATAATAAAAGAAAAGGGGAAATAAACTATGAAACGAATCTTTAACTTTTCAGCGGGACCGGCCATGCTACCAGAATCGGTGCTCCACCAAGCCGCCGATGAAATGCTCGACTACAAGGGCTCAGGCATGTCCGTGATGGAGATGTCCCATCGCTCAAAAACCTATCAGGGAATCATCGATGAAGCCGAGGCCGATCTTCGCAAACTATTGAACATCCCGGCCAACTACAAGGTCCTCTTCCTCCAAGGCGGCGGCACCACACAGTTCGCCATGGTCCCGATGAACTTGATGAAAAACCGCGTCGCGGACTACATCATCACCGGCCACTGGGCGAAAAAAGCCTATGATGAAGCAAAAATCTTCGGAAAGCCGAATATTATCGCTTCCTCCGAAGACAAGCTCTTCTCCTATATCCCGGATTTAAAGAATCTGAAATACACCCCGGAAGCAGATTACGTTTATATGTGCGAAAACAATACGATTTTTGGCACTAAATATAAATCCTACCCGGATACCAAAGGCAAAATATTAGTCAACGATGCCTCGTCCTGTTTCTTAAGCGAACCACTTGATGTCACCAAGTTTGGTCTCATCTTTGCCGGAGCGCAAAAGAATGTCGGACCGGCCGGCGTCACCATCGTTATCATCCGTGAAGACTTACTGGCCATCCCGCCGCTACCGGGCACACCAACCTTACTCCAGTACAAGATCCATGCTGACAACGGCTCGATGTACAACACCCCGCCGGCCTATGGCATCTATATCTGCGGTCTTGTCTTTAAGTATCTTTTGGGCATCGGCGGCCTCGAAGCGGTCAAAGCCAATAACGAGAAGAAAGCCGCGATTCTTTACAATTACATCGACTCCAGCAAAATCTTTAAGGGCACGGTCGAGAAAGCTTCCCGTTCACTCATGAACGTCTGCTTCCGTACCGGCGAACCCGCGCTTGACGAAGCCTTCCTTGAAGGCGCCAAAAAAGCCGGATTCAGCAATCTTCCAGGTCACCGTTCCGTCGGTGGCATGCGCGCTTCCATCTATAACGCGATGCCCTTAGCCGGCGTCCAAGCTCTCGTCGACTACATGCAAAAATTCGAAGCCGAACACGTGAAGTAGGAGGACTTATGAAACATATCCTTTGCCTCAATAATATTTCGCAAGTGGGACTTGATGTCCTGCCGAAGGAATATCAGATTATCAAAGACGTTGCTGTCGCGGACGCGATTTTAGTCCGCAGCGCCAACATGCTTGAGACGACTTTACCGGCTAATGTTCTTGCGGTCGCAAGAGCCGGCGCCGGCGTCAATAACATCCCGCTTGAACCCTATGCCAAAGCGGGCGTCGTCGTCTTCAACACTCCAGGCGCCAACGCCAATGCCGTTAAGGAATTAACGATTGCTGGCATGCTGCTTGCTTCGCGTGATATTTATCATGGGATGAAGTGGGTCGAAGAGAACAAAGCCGATGTCGAAATTAATAAGAATATGGAAAAAGCCAAAGCTGCGTTTGCCGGAAGAGAAATCTCGGGCAAAACGATTGGTATCTTTGGACTCGGCGCGGTCGGCGCGCTGATTGCCGGCGCTGCGGCCGGAATGGGCATGAAAGTGGTGGGCTATGAACCCTCCGCGGACACCATCAAAAAGAATCATCATTTATTGCCAAGCGACATTACCCTCGTTGCCTCTGGCGATGAGATTTATGCCGTGGCTGATTTTATCAGCTTGAACGTCCCGTTACTCCCGACCACCAAAGGCATGATCAACAAGGACTCGATTGCCAAGATGAAAGATGGCGTCGTGATCCTCAATCTCGCCCGTGACGCAATCGTCAATGACGTGGATATCAAAGCCGCTTTACTGAGCAAAAAAGTCCATAAATATGTCACAGACTTCCCGAACTTCGAAACTGCGAATATGGAAGGCGTCATCGCCATTCCCCATCTTGGCGCTTCGACCGAGGAAGCCGAAGACAACTGCGCTGCCATGGCCGCCCATGAAATCGTTAATTTCATCGAGCATGGCAACATCGTGAACTCCGTAAACTATCCGAATATTGAACTTGGCGCGAAGCTCAACTTTGTCCATCGTTTAATTGTTCTTCACGAGAACGTCGAAGGCCTGGATGCCAGCATCGTGAAAGCGACAGAAGCGAGAGCTAAAGTCGTCTCTACGATCAGCAAGTTCAAAGGCGCTTACGCCGTCACCTTGGTGGACTTCGAACATCCGACCAAGACTTGTGCGGATGGCACTTGCCTGCATGACGAAGTGACCGCCCTCAAAGGCGTGCTCCGAGTCCGTGTGATTCACTAAGAAAGTCAGTCTCAAAAACAAAATAAAAACATCGCAATCGCTGCGATGTTTTTTGTTGCTTTAGGAATGGATAATCGTACCGGACTTTTTAGCGAAGGCATCGACGGCTTTATCAAGCGAACTGATAATCGCGGTTTTATGTTTTTTCCCTTTAAGGAACATGAGACACGCTTGGACTTTTGGGAACATGCTGCCTTTGGCGAATTGTCCTTCTTTGGAGAAGGCTTCCATCTCTTCCATGGTGACCAGTTCCAGTTTCTTTTGGTTTGGTTTATTGAAGTTGACATAGACGTTATCAACCGCGGTGAGAATCACCAAGATATCGGCATCAATCAGTTCGGCGACTTTAGCGCTGGCATAGTCTTTGTCAATGACCGCGGCGATGCCGGCAAGCTGACCGTCATGACGGATGACGGGGATGCCGCCGCCACCGGCGCAAATGACGACGTGATTGTCTTTCAAAAGTGAGAGAATCATTTTCTTTTCAACAACGTCAATCGGTAGTGGGGAAGCCACAACGCGGCGATATCCGCGTCCGGCATCTTCTTTCATCACGTAGCCCTTTTCAAGAGCAATCTTTTCGCTTTCTTCTTTGCTATAAAAGGCGCCAACTGGTTTGCTTGGGCTTTGGAAAAGCGGGTCGTTTTCATCAACGACAACCTGGGTGACGAGGGTGCCGACCTGTTTCGAAATATTCTTCTTGGCTAAGGCGTTTTGGATAGCGTTTTGTAAGTGGAATCCGATGTAGCCTTGGCTCATCGCGCCGCATTCCGGGAAGGGCATATCAGGCGCGGATTTGGATTCGGTAAATGCTAGATTAATCATCCCGACTTGCGGGCCGTTTCCGTGGACGATAACGACCTCGTGGCCGGCTTCAATCAAACTGACGATTGGTTCGGCGACATGGACGAGTAATTTCTTTTGTTCTTCGGCGTTGTTCCCGAGGGCGTTACCGCCGAGGGAGATGACATATCTGCTCATATTTTATTCCTCGTTTGTTCTTTCTTTAAGGCAATGGAATCATTATACATTTTACTTCATTTAGGGACAATAAGGCGTTTTTTATCTTTGGACGTTCTCCTCGTGATTTTAAGCCAAAAAACAAGCAAAAACCGCAGTTGTAAATACTATCGTATTTCTATATAATTAAACCATACCGAGAAAGTGCCCAAAATCGCTTGGCAATCCCAATTAAAAAGCAAAGCGAAATCAAGCAATACTCGTCCAACCGAATACACATGAGGCGTATCAATGGCTCAAGGAATTATTTTGGCGGCTGGCCATTCCAGCCGTGCCCAAACTAATAAAATGCTCTTGGCATACAAAGGGAAACCTTTGCTTTGTCACGCACTTGAGGGCATGCTTCCGTTTGTGTCGCACGTCTTTGTGGTGACAGGCAAACTTCACCACGACATCGAGAAAGTAGTTCGTGACATCCCAAACGTGACAGTCGTTTATAACGAACGTTACGAAGAAGGCATGTTTAGCTCGGTTTTAGCCGGCGTTACTCGGGTCAGCGATGACTTCTTTATCCTTCCGGGCGATTGTCCTTTAGTGGGGCCCGAGACATACAAGAAACTGCTGAATGGCAAGAAACCGCTCCGCGTTCCCGCCTACCTCGGGACAACCGGACATCCGCTCTTTCTAAAAGCGGAGTTAAAGTCTGAACTCCTTGCCGAGCCACGATCCAGCAACCTAAAAGTATTCCGGGACCGGCATGATTATGAAGTCATCCAGACAAAAGACCTGCAGATCCTCACTGATATCGATACGATTGAAGATTACAACGCTTTCATAGACCAATTAGGAAAGGAACTAAAGCATGGAAATTAAGCATTTTCACCGGGCGACTTCACTTCAAGATGCCCACGAGACGCTAGTTCAAGACCCAAGCAACATCGTCTTAGGCGGTGGGCTGTGGGTTAAAAAAGTCAACGCCTCCGCGAACACGTTGATTGATTTAAGCGACCTGAAGTTAGATCAAATCAAAGACACGCAAAATCAACTAGAAATCGGGGCGATGGTGAATCTCCGCGACTTTGAGACGCACCCGGCAGTCAAGTCACTCAATGGTGGCTTTCTCTCGCACGCTGTCGGCCAGATTATGGGCGTCGGATTCCGGCGCTTAGCAACAGTTGGCGGTACCGTCGCAGGACGATTTGCGTTCTCTGATTTACTGACCCCGTTACTAACTTTGGACGTTACCCTCATCTTCTTCCCTAAAAAGGAAATGAGCCTGGAACAGTATTTGAACGCTAAAGGAAAAACCACGGATATACTGACGACAATTATTATTAAAAAAGAGCCTGGCATCGGCTATTTCAAGAAAGTGTCCAATACCGTTCTGGACTTTGCGATTTTAAATATCGCCGTGACGCACTTCAAAGGAAAATACGTGATCGCGGTGGGCGCTCGCCCCGCCGGATCCATCTTGGCGCTTAAAGCCATGGAATACCTGAATGCACAAAAGAATCCTGGTCTTGCCGAATTTGAAAAAGCCGCCGAACTGACGTCGGAAGCACTTGGCTTCCTCACCACATCCACCGGCAGCGAATCGTACCGTAAATCATTAGCCCGCACCTATGTCCGTCGCGGTCTAGAGGAGGTGGCGCACCATGAAGGTTAAGTTTATCCTAAACGGAAGAAATCGCGTCTTTGACGTTAAACCTGGCGAATTCTTACTGGAGACTTTACGTACCAACGCCATCACATCCGTGAAAAACGGCTGTAACGAATCATCCTGCGGCGCCTGCTCAGTGCTGCTCGACGGAAAACCAATCTTATCGTGTTCATTACTCACACTTCGCGTCGAAGGCCATCGCATCACGACGGTCGAAGGCGTCCAAGAAGAAATCGAACTCATCAGCCATTACTTCGGAGACGAAGGTGCCGATCAGTGCGGTTTCTGTAACTCTGGTTTAGCCTTAACGGCTTACGCCCTTAAACGCGAACTCGTCAACCCAACCGACGAAGATATTAAAAAATACGTGGTCGGAAATCTCTGCCGCTGTTCCGGTTATCAAGCGCAATTTGCAGCCATCAAGCGCTATGTGAGGGACGAAAAATGAAAGTAGTGAATAATAAAACCCGTTCCATTGACGGCAAGGGCATCATGATGGGCCGTCCGGCCTTCACCGATGATTTGGCCGAGGCCAATTCTTTAATTGTTAAAATATTAAGAAGTCCTCATGCCTTCGCGCATATTAAGAATATTGACGTCACCAAAGCCCGCGCTTTGGAAGGTGTAGAACTCGTTTTGACTTATCACGATGTCCCACACGTTTCGTTCACGCGCGCCGGGCAAGGCTATCCGGAACCGTCGCCACACGATAAATTCGTCCTCGATGAATATGTTCGTTACGTCGGTGACGAAGTCGCCTGTGTCGCCGCGGTCAGTGAAGAAATCGCCGAAAAAGCGCTCACGCTCATTGAAGTCGAATATGAAGTCTTAGAACCGATTCTCGATTTTGAAAAATCGATGAATAACAAAACCGTGATTCACCCTGAAGAGGGCATTCACGATATGTTCCCAATTGGTTTCGAACCGAAAAAGAATTTAGCAGCCTCCTATTACATGCACGTCGGCGATGTTGATCAGGTCCTGAAAACCTGCGATGTCACCGTGACACAGTCTTTCTATACGCAGGCCCAAGCCCATGCGATGTTAGAACCGCATACGGCAAATGCCAGGCTGGATTATCAGAATCGTTTGGTCATCTATACTGCGACGCAAACGCCTTACCATGTTCGTCGCATCTTGTCGCAGACCCTGGGCATCCCGCTCAGCAAAATCCGTGTCATCAAACCGCGCGTTGGCGGTGGCTTTGGCGGAAAACAGGCGCTTCACGGTGAAATGTTTGTCGCGCTTGTGACGATGAGAACCAATAAACCCTGCAAGATTGTCTTTACCCGTAAAGAAGTCTTTGAATCCTCTTATACCCGTCACCCAATGCGTCTTGATATGCGTCTTGGCGCGATGAAAGACGGTACCTTAAAAGCCATCGACTGCCACGTTCTCTCGGATACAGGTGCTTATGGCGAACATGCCTTAACGGTATTCATGGTCGCGGGGTCCAAAGTGCTTCCGCTTTATAACAAAGTCGACGCCGTTCAGTTTACCGGCGAAGTCGTTTATACCAACCACGTTTCCGCAGGCGCTTACCGTGGTTATGGCGCGATTCAAGGAAACTATGCCTTAGAGTCCGCGGTCGATATGCTCTGTGCCAAACTCGGCATGGATCCGACCGAATTCCGTAAAAAGAACATGATTAAAGAAGGCGAAACCAGTCCCATCTTCGCGATTATGGGCGAAGGTACTGCTGGTACCCCGATGATCATGGATAACTGCAAACTTGACTATTGTTTGAAACGCGGCAAAGAATTGATCGACTGGAAAAAGAAATACCCACATGTTCAGGTCGGGCCACATAAAGTCCGAAGCGTCGGCTCCGCTATCGCCATGCAAGGCAGCGGCATCCCGCATATCGATATGGGTGCCGCAACCGTCAAACTCAACGATGATGGATTCTATAACTTAACCGTCGGAGCTACCGATATCGGCCAAGGCAGCGACACTATCCTTGCTCAAATCGTCGCCGAAGAATTAATGACGACCGTTGATAAAGTCATCGTCTATTCCTCAGATACGGACTTAACGCCGTTTGATACGGGGGCTTATGCTTCCAGCACGACTTATGTTTCCGGTAATGCTGCGCTACGAGCCGCGACCAACATGAAAGAAATGCTTCTTAAGGAAGCCGCTCACGCCCTCGATGTCCCGCTCTCAGAAGTCACATTCGACGGAGCGACCTTCAAGAGCAAAGACAAAGAAATGACTTTAATCAACCTCGCCAATCATCTCTATTACAGCGAGCATCAAAAACAACTAACGGCCACGAACAGTTTCGTCGGCAAAATATCGCCGCCGCCGTTCATGGCAGGCTTTATTGAAATCGAAGTCGATACCGAAACCGGTGAGTTTGAAGTGCTTGATTATGTCAGTGTCGTCGACTGTGGAACCACGCTGAATCCGATGTTAGCCCGTGGCCAAGTCGAAGGTGGCATCGCCCAAGGCTTAGGTATGGCAGCCTTCGAAGACGTCAAGTACAGCGCCAAAGGCAAACTGATGTCGAATAGCTTCCTGTATTACAAAGTCCCGACCTCGCTCGATATTAAAAAGTTGACCACCGAATTTGCCGATAGTTATGAACCTACCGGCCCATTCGGCGGAAAGTCGGTCGGCGAAATCGGTATTGATACGCCACCTGCCGCGCTTTGTAACGCCGTCTACAATGCCGTCGGCGTGCGGATTACGAAACTGCCGGTCACGCCAGAAAAAATCCTTCAAGGAATCATTGCGAATAAACAAAAGGAGAAAAAGTTATGAGCAACAAGAAATCTGTCCTATTCACTATCATCTTCTTCGGCGCCATCTGGGGTATTCTAGAAGCTACCCTCGGTTATGGTCTCCACTATTTACCGGATTTCATTTCCGGCGGCATCATGTTCCCGATTGGGGCAGCGTTGATGTTTTGGGCTTATCGCAATACCCAAAAACGTTCATCGGTTCTCTATGTTGCCATGATCGCGGCAGCCATTAAAGCAGTCAACTTTCTTATGCCATTCACGATGGCTCTAAAAATCTATAACCCGATGATTGCCATCTTGCTTCAAGGAGTGGTCGTTTTTTCGGCTGTTTCCTTATTTGAAAAGAAATCAATGCCAGTACAACTGACCGCTGTCGCTGGAACGAGTTTAGCCTGGCGTTCTCTCTTCATCGTCAACCAATACATCAACCACGCGATTACTGGTTTCGACCACGGCCAATTGGCAAGCGTAACCACGTTATTGACATTTATCTTCATCAACGCGATTGCGGAAATCCTCATGGTGTTGGCGTTCTATCTCGCTTATCACTTTGCTAGCAAGAAAGTCCATCTCTCCTTCAAACCCAATTGGCTTGTATCGGTCTCTACGCTGGCCGCCGCCATTGCGCTTGTCGTATTACTCTAATTTGAGAAAGTAATCAAGAAAACACTGATGGTAACGATTGTTACTGGTAAGGTCAATGCAGGTAAAACCTCCTTTCTCCTTCACTATTATCAAAAACATGGTGAGGGCGATGGCTTTATCTCCCGAAAAATCTTAGTGGACGAAAAAACGTTTGGTTTTACTTCCATCCGTTTATCGAGCAAAGAAGAAAAACCATGGATGATTCATGATGATTTTTATCAAAATGAATTTATTCATGCCGGGCGTGTTGGACCCTACTGTGTGAATCTTGACCGTCTCAAAGAAATCGAAAACGCGATTGGGACCATGATTGCCCAAGGCATTCATCCCATTTATCTTGATGAAATCGGCCGACTTGAACTTTCAGGTAAAGGCTATGACCCGATTTTACGAAAACTATTAGCCTCCCATTTGGATATCATCATTGCGGTTCGCGAAGATTTAACGCCATTAATCATCGAACATTATCGATTGGTGGACTATTCAATCATTCCCGTGAATCAGTAGGAGAAACCAATGTACGATTATGCGATCTTAAACGGAAAACTTTATATTGACGGCGCATGGGTTCAAAAGAACCTGTATGTCCAAAATGAAAAAATAGCCTTGATCGACAAGGCGCTTTTTCCGTCACGTGAAGTTATGGATGCCCAAGGATTAGAAGTGCTTCCGGGCGTGATTGATCCGCATGTCCATTTTGACCTTGATTTAGGATGGATCCATTCGGTTGATGACTTTTATTATGGCAGCGTCGCGGCCGCTTTTGGCGGTGTGACCTCGATTATCGACTTTCTTGATCCGGCAAGTAACGCCGAAGAACTCGAAGCGGCCTATCGGAAACGTTTGGCCTTGGCGAGCAAATGCCAAGTCGACTATCAATTCCATGCGACGATTAAAAAACCGACAGGAAATCTCGAAGCATTCGTCCTCAAGATGAAGGGTTTGGGCATGCATACGCTCAAACTGTTTACGACCTACTCAGATTCCGGACGGAGAACCTACGATGAAAGCATCATTGAATTATTGAAATTGTCGAATAAACATCACTTTTTGATTGAGGCGCATATTGAAAATGACGACATGATTAAGTTGAACCCAAAATATACTTACAAAGACTTATTGATCAGCCGTCCTTCGGAAAGTGAGACAACCGAAACGCTGAAACTGGCTGGATATGTTAGAAAATACGGTGGCCATTTCTATATGGTCCATTTAAGTAGCGGTCGGACTTTAGAAGCCCTCGTCAAAGACTATTCCGACATTCTCAACAAATCCTTTTTTGTCGAGAGTTGCCCACAATATTTCACATTCACAAGCGATGTTCTCCAAAAAGAAAACGGATACCTCTATTCCTTTGCGCCGCCGCTACGAAGTATTGAAGAACAACGGCTTTTGTTTGATTATGCCGACAGAATTGACACCATCGGAACCGATCATTGCGCTTTTAACCGTTCAGAGAAAATGAAAAAATCATTGAAGAAAACTCCGCTTGGAATCGGCGGAATTGAGTTTTCGCTTCCCGTCATGCGCCATCATTTAGGCGATGCGGCGATCAATAAAATGACCCTTCGCGTTGCTTCGCTGATGGGGCTTGATAAAAAAGGAAAACTAGAAGTCGGTTATGATGCTGATTTAGCGCTCTTTAAACCCGATGCCAACCGCGTTATCACGATTAGTCATGGTCTTGCCGATTACTCAGTCTATACGGGACAAAGAGCCGCCGGAATCGTCGTTTCTACGATGGTACGTGGACATTTCATCATGAAAGACCGACAATTTCTCGGGGGCACCGGAAAATGGGTCAAAGGAAATGAAATCATATGATAAAAGCGATTATTAATGCCCGTATTTACGATTTCAAACAGTATATCGAAAATGGTTACGTTATTTTTGACAAACAAATTTTTTCTACTGGCGCGATGAAAGACTTTAAAAACAAGAAGTACAAAATCATCGATGGCGCCGGTCAAATCGTTATTCCTAGCCTCGTTTGCGGACACGCTCACATTTATTCAACGTTTGCTCGCGGTTTAGCCCTTCCGTTCAATCCCAAGAATTTTCAAGAAATACTCGATCAATTGTGGTGGAAAATCGATCGCCAGATTGATAATGAAACCACGTATTATAGCGGCATTGTCGCTTCTGTCGAGTTTATGAAAAATGGCGTGACAACGATTATTGATCATCACGCTAGCGGAAAAGACATTACAGGATCGCTTGAATCTCTTAAAAAAGCTGTCTGCGATAGAGCTTATCTCCGTGGTATTTTCGCCTTTGAAGTGAGCGACCGTTTTGATATTAAAAAGGCCATCGCCGAAAACCACGATTTTATCGAGAAATACCACACACCTTTTACGGCCGGATTATTTGGCCTTCACGCCTCGATGAGTCTGTCCGAAAACACGCTTAAAGAAGTGAAAAAAGCTCTTGGCAACGCTCCAATTCATATCCATGTGGCCGAGAGCGATATGGATGAGGCCAATTGCAAGGTTCGTTATAATGAAACGATTATGACGCGATTAGAGCGGCACGGCCTATTAAATCCGGGCAGTATACTTGCTCATTCCATCTATGTTGATGACAACGAACTTGATATCATCAAGAAGCACGATGGTCGAATCGCGATTAACGTGAATTCGAACATGAATAACGGTGTTGGTTTACCTAATCTCGAAGCGTTCCGCGCTCACAAGATCAAAGTGATTCTGGGAAACGATGGACTTTCATCCAGTATGACGAGCGAATATCTTTCCGTTTATTATGCTGCTCACCTCAGCGACAAGGCGCCCACGGGGTTTGGCCTTGGCGACCTGATTGACATGATTGAGAATACGTATGATTACGCCGGTGGCCTTCTAGGCGTCAAATTAGGCAAATTGGAAACAGGTTACGAAGCCGACTTGCTTATGATTCCTTATGAACCTCCGACCTTGATGACCCGTGAGAACGCCTTCGGACATCTATTCTTCGGATTATTCAATTCATTTAAACCCAAAAATGTCTTCGTGGCAGGACGACCTGTCGTTAGAAACTACGAAGTCACACATAAACTTTTGAAGAGCGATTACGTCAAGGCAAAAGAGGTCGCTGCTAGACTGTGGGATAATATAAGGAAAGAGGACAAGTGAATGAACCTAAAAACTAAGTTTGATGGATTAATACTTAACAACCCTTTGATGCCAGCGGCGGGACCGCTTGTCGGCGATGCCGAAAAACTTTTGTTTATGAAAGATGCTGGCTGCGGCGCGATTGTCACGAAGACGATTTCCACCAAAGACGCGCACATTCCTAAGCCATGTATTTATGGCGACAGAGAATATGTCATGAACAGTGAACTTTGGAGTGAATACCCCAAGGAAAAATGGATTAATGAATTTTTGCCCGAGTTTGTGAAACATAACGATGGACGTCCTCTCATCGTCAGCGTTGGTTATTCCAAAGACGATATGGAGATTTTGATTCCATTATTGGATCGTTTTGCAGATGCTTTTGAAGTATCCACGCACTATGTCGGTACTGATCTTTCAGTGATTTCAGCGACCGTTAAGA
>Ga0209429_10000296_pt1 | contig 34330 bp, 23 predicted proteins | sample BarGraNGADG00212_3_FD_184493 | JGI IMG/M metagenome (GOLD analysis project Ga0209429, IMG submission 184493) | Arctic peat soil microbial communities from Barrow, Alaska - Barrow Graham LP Ref core NGADG0004-212 (SPAdes) (version 2) | ecosystem: Environmental > Terrestrial > Soil > Wetlands >... | reverse complement strand
TCTCCTGAAGCGATACCGCCGGTATGGAACGTACGCATGGTAAGCTGAGTACCAGGCTCACCGATGGACTGAGCTGCCATGATACCGACAGCTTCGCCGCCGATAGTAGGCTCTCCGGTTGCAAGGTTGACGCCATAGCAATGCGAACATACTCCGCGATGAGATCTGCAGTCAAAGACCGAACGGATTGCAACTTTAAGGAGCCCTGAAGCTTCTATAGCATTTGCAATATCCTGAGTAATCAATTCGTTCTTGCCGATAAAGACCTCGCCGGTCTTGGGATGAACAATTTCGAATGCCGAATAACGCCCGGCAAGACGGTCTGCAAGAGGCTTGATTATATCCTTCTTATCGTTTGCAATGACAGCAAGCTCGGTAACAAAGGTGAAATCCTGTGTTCCGCAGTCTTCTTCCAGAACAATTACGTCCTGGGCGACATCGACCAGACGACGTGTCAGGTAACCTGAGTCAGCCGTCTTAAGCGCGGTATCGGAAAGTGCTTTTCTGGCACCATGCGAAGATATAAAGAACTCAAGAACGTTCATGCCTTCGCGAAGGTTGGATTTGATCGGGATTTCAATGGTTTTACCTGACGTATCCGTCATGTTACCACGCATACCGGCCAGCTGTTTGATCTGGTTGATATTACCACGGGCACCGGAATCGGACATCATCTTGATCGGGTTGTATTTACCGAGGTTCTTCTTCAGCTCTTCGGTAATTGAATCCGTGGTTTCCGTCCAGATGGCAATAACACCCTTGTATCGGCCTTCTTCATTCAACATACCACGATGGTACATACGATTGATGTGTTCAACTTTGTCTTCAGCTTCATGGATCATGCGCTCTTTAACTTCAGGAACGATCATGTCCTCGATACCGATGGAAATACCGCTCTTGGTGGCATATTTATAACCAAGCGCCTTAATATCATCAAGAAGCTTAGCGGTCAGTCCGATTCCGTGAACACGGATGGAACGGCCGATGATATCCTCCAGCAGTTTTTTGCCGACAAGGAAGTCGCATTCCAGAGGAAGCTCGTTGCCGACCACACTGCGGTCGACATATCCAAGATCCTGAGGAATAATTTCATTGAAAATAAACCGTCCGAGCGTAGATTTCACAAGTCCTGTCATCATCTTACCGTCGATTTTACGGGTAATACGGATGCGGATAGCAGCATGAAGTTCAAGCTCATGCTCATCATAGGCCATGATAGCCTCATCAAGTGAACCGAATACCATGTTCTCTCCGTGCTCTCCCTCTCTGTCAATTGTCAGATAATAGCAGCCAAGAACCATATCCTGTGTAGGAACGGTAACCGGCTTGCCATCCTGAGGCTTCAGGAGGTTGTTGGAAGAAAGCATAAGAAAACGGGCCTCAGCCTGTGCTTCCGCAGAAAGAGGAACGTGAACAGCCATCTGATCTCCATCGAAGTCAGCGTTAAAAGCTGTACATACGAGAGGATGCAGCTTAATAGCACGGCCTTCAACGAGAACCGGTTCAAACGCCTGAATACCAAGACGGTGAAGCGTAGGAGCACGGTTAAGCATAACAGGGTGATCCTTGATTACATCTTCCAGAATATCCCAGACAACATCCGTTGCGCGGTCTACAAGACGCTTTGCAGTCTTAATGTGCTGAGCATGACCGTCGTTTACAAGACGCTTCATGACAAAAGGCTTAAACAGTTCAAGAGCCATTTCCTTGGGAAGGCCGCACTGGTGCATCTTGAGCTCGGGTCCGACAACGATAACCGAACGGCCCGAATAATCAACACGCTTACCAAGCAGGTTCTGACGGAAACGACCCTGTTTGCCTTTGAGCATGTCAGACAGGGATTTGAGGGCACGGCTCGAAGCACCCGTAACCGGGCGGCCTCTTCTGCCGTTATCAATAAGGGCATCAACCGCTTCCTGAAGCATACGCTTTTCGTTGCGGACGATGATCTCAGGCGCTCCAAGCTGAAGGAGCTTGCTCAACCGGTTATTTCGGTTGATAACCCTGCGGTAAAGATCATTCAAGTCAGAAGTTGCAAATCTGCCGCCGTCGAGTTGAACCATGGGGCGAAGCTCGGGGGGAAGGACTGGGAGCACATCAAGAATCATCCACTCGGGCTTATTGCCGGACTTCTTAAAAGCCTCAACAACTTCCAGACGTTTGATGATACGGGCTCTCTTCTGGCCGGTGGCGGAACGGAAATCTTCATGCAGGTGCTCAGCGAGAGCTGAAACATCTATTTCGTGAAGAAGTATTTTGATTGCTTCCGCACCCATGCGGGCAACAAAGGCGCTTTTGCCGTACTGCTCGATTGTGTCGCGGTATTCTTTTTCTTCGATTATGGCATTTTTGGCAAGATTGGTAGTACCTGAATCCAGCACAATGTATGCGCCGAAGTACAGGACTCTTTCAAGATTTCTCGGGGTAATATCCAGAATCAGACCCATTCTGCTCGGGATACCGCGGAAATACCAGATATGCGAAACAGGGGCGGCCAGTTCAATATGACCGAGGCGTTCACGGCGGACCTTGGAGCGAGTAACCTCAACTCCGCAGCGGTCGCAGATAATACCCTTGTAACGAATCTTCTTATACTTTCCGCAATGGCATTCCCAGTCTTTCTGCGGCCCAAAAATACGCTCGCAGAACAGTCCGTCACGCTCAGGCTTGAGTGTACGGTAATTGATCGTTTCCGGCTTCTTAACCTCACCGTGTGACCATCCCTTGATGATCTCCGGTGAAGCCAGTCTGATGCCAATGGATTCGAAATTATTCATTTCAAACATATATATGAAGTCTCCTTCCAAAATGACACGTATGGATCGTCCGACCCAAGCTTAGAATTGCTCGTCTTCCGAATCTGCGTCTGTATGAGTTGCCGGAAATTCCAGATCGTCAAGATCCGGTGAAAGGAAGATATCCTCTGAGATGATCTCCCCGTCTTCAGACAACTCGCCTTCAGTGAAACCGGCTCCGGAGAGCTCGCCTTCCTCAGGCTGAGATGCATATCTCAGGATCAGTTCAGGATCCGGTACGGGCAAGTCAACATCCTCTTCTGCAGCGTCCTTGAGTTTGAGTTCTTCATTCTCACCTGCATAAATATGGACATCCAGTGCCAGAGACTGGAGTTCTCTGACAAGAACCTTAAAGGATTCAGGAATTCCGGACTCCGGTACGCTCTGTCCTTTAACGATAGACTCATATGTCTTGGTACGTCCGGAAATATCATCCGATTTGACGGTAAGAATTTCCTGCAGTGTATGTGCCGCACCGTATGCCTCAAGTGCCCAGACTTCCATCTCTCCGAAACGCTGGCCGCCGAACTGCGCTTTACCGCCGAGAGGCTGCTGAGTAACAAGGGAGTACGGTCCAATTGAACGGGCATGAATCTTATCATCAACAAGATGGTGAAGCTTAAGATAGTACATAATACCGACTGTAATCCGGCTTTCGAAAGGTACGCCTGTTCGACCGTCATAGAGAACGGTCTTACCATCGAGATCTACACCGGCCTGACGGAAAGCATCGACTATATCAGCTTCATTGGCACCGTCAAATACAGGAGTTGCTATCTTCCAGTTGAGGGATCGGGCCGCGCGGCCAAGATGAACCTCAAGCAGCTGGCCGATATTCATACGTGAAGGAACACCAAGCGGGTTCAAAACGATATCAAGCGGTGTGCCGTCCGGAAGGAAAGGCATGTCCTCTTCAGGAAGAATGCGTGAAACAACACCCTTGTTACCATGACGTCCTGCCATTTTATCGCCGACGGAAAGCTTTCTCTTCTGCGCAATGTATACGCGGACCAGCTTATTGACACTGCCTTTTAAGATATCGTCATTCTCTTTGGTGAAAGTCTTAACATCAACAATGATACCGGATTCACCGTGAGGAACACGGACCGAGGTATCACGGACTTCACGGATCTTTTCACCGAAAATGGCGCGGTAAAGGCGCTCTTCCGCTGTTAGTTCGGTTTCTCCCTTAGGAGTAACCTTACCGACAAGAATGTCGCCTGCCCTGACTTCGGCGCCGACTCTGATTACGCCGTACTCATCGAGGTCACGCAGTGCATCATCACTCACATTGGGAATTTCACGGGTGATTTCTTCGGCGCCAAGCTTCGTGTCACGAGCTTCGCACTCATACTCTTCAATATGAATGGAGGTGTATACATCTTCCCGCACAAGGCGTTCGTTAATAAGAATAGCATCCTCGTAGTTGTAACCTTCCCACGTCATAAATCCGATCAGCACATTCTTGCCGAGAGCAAGCTCTCCGTTCTGTGTTGACGGACCGTCTGCAATAATATCTCCTTCAACGACCTTTTCACCCATGCGGACCAGCGGATGCTGGTTAATGCAGGTGCTCTGGTTGGAACGCTGATATTTGGTCAGGTGATATTTGTCTTTCGCTCCGGTAGTTGTCGTAACCTCAATTTGATCGGCAGCTACAAAAGTAACCTCGCCGTCATGTTTGGCTACTTTACAGACACCGGAATCCTTTGCAGCACGATACTCCATACCGGTTCCAATAATCGGAGCTTCCGGACGGATAAGCGGAACTGCCTGACGCTGCATGTTGGAACCCATCAGGGCACGGTTAGCATCATCGTTGCCGAGGAAAGGAATCAGGGCAGTAGCTACAGAAACCAGCTGTCTGGGAGAAACATCCATCCAGTCAACCTTTTCAGGCTCTACTTCGATGAATTTATCCAGGTAACGGCAGACTACTTTCTTATCAAGGAACTTGCCGTTCTCATCAAGCGGCTCATTTGCCTGTGCGATATAGTAGTAATCTTCCTGATCTGCAGTCATATACTGAACTTCGCGCGTTACAAGACCATTCTTCTTATCATAGATTCGGTATGGTGTCTCAATAAAGCCGTACGAGTTAACGCGGGCGTATGTTGCCAGCGAGTTGATCAGACCGATGTTCGGTCCTTCAGGTGTCTCGATGGGACACATTCTTCCGTAATGGGATGTATGAACGTCACGGACTTCAAAGTTGGCTCTTTCCCTGGACAAACCACCCGGCCCGAGAGCAGATAATCTTCTCTTGTGTGTTAATTCAGCCAGCGGGTTCGGCTGATCCATGAACTGGGAAAGCTGGGAAGAACCGAAAAACTCTTTGACAGCAGCACTTACCGGACGGGTATTGACCAGCTGCAAAGGTGTTACAGTCGAAATATCAGGAACAGCTCCCATACGTTCGCGGATGTTCCTCTCCATACGGGAGAAACCGATGCGGATCTGATTCTGAAGGAGTTCTCCGACAGAGCGAATACGACGGTTGCCGAGATGATCAATATCATCTACATGACCGACGCCATATTCAAGGCCGATCAGATAACTGACCGTTGCAATGATATCTTCAACAGTCAGGTGCTTCGGCATAAGTTCGTACACTTTTGCAGATAATGCATCTGTAAGAACCTGCGCATAATTGGTCTGCTCAGAGACACGTGCATCCGCAACAATGGATCGGATAACACCTGTGCGGACCTTCTCATTTACGGGAGTATTGCGGATATTGAATCCTGCCAGTTCTTCTTCCGAAAAACTTGCACGGATGTAGGCATCCGGCTCTACGCGGGCATTTCCGATAACCTTAAGGATCTTGTCGGAGACCTTGACTGTATCACCTGTGGTAATAATCGGGTAGATACTAACCTCATTAATACCGGCAGCTGCAATCGCTTCAGCCAACTTGGAAGTAAGGATGGTATCTGCCGGAACAATGAGCTCGCCGTCCTCGGTGACAACATTCTCAACTGTCTTATGACCTTTGATACGGCTGGCAAGGGAAAGCTTCTTGTTGAGTTTGTAAATACCTACGCGAGCCAGATCATAACGCTTGGGGTCAAAGAACATGCTGTTAAGCAGTGTCTCGGCACCTTCTACGGAAGCAGGCTCACCCGGACGAAGCTTGTGATACAATTCTGAAAGGCCCTCTTCACGGGAATGCGAAGGATCCTTTTTGATAGTCTCATTCAGGCAGCGCTCATCTCCAAATGTATTTCGCAGTTCCTCGTCTGAACCAAATCCCAGGGAACGCAGAAAAACAGTAAGGGGAAATTTTCTTGCACGGTCAACACGGACATAAATAATGCCGTTGGAATCCGTCTCATACTCAAGCCAGGCTCCTCTGTTGGGGATAACCTGTGTTGCGTACAGAGGATTATCGGACTTGTCTTTGGATACTGAAAAATAAGACCCCGGAGAACGGACAAGCTGACTGATAATAACACGCTCCGCACCATTAATAATAAAGGTGCCGTTTTCAGTCATTATCGGGAAATCTCCGATAAATACAGACTGATCTTTGATAACATTATCACGCTTGTTGTTTAAACGTACTGTAACCTTGAGGGGAGCGGCGAAGTTACAATCCTTCTCCTTACACTCCTCAATGGAGTTCTGTGGTTTTTCGATATCAAATTCTTTCTCAATAAAAGAAAGTTCTATGTCTCCAGTGTAATCTGTGATTGGAGATACTTCTCGGAGAACCTCCATCAGTCCTTCATTCAGAAACCATTGATATGAATTCTTCTGGATTTCTATCAAATCCGGCATCTCAATGACTTCATCGATACGAGAATAGGACATTCTCTCTGCTCTTCCCAGTTTGACGGGACGCACCATTACACATCACCTCACGAAAGTTATGGCCGAAGCCTGGCTACCGCGCCGGGAATAATTCCGGCGCTCTTACTCTTCATCGCAGGCCCTGTAGAATGCAGTCCCGCAACGTGCATAAGGCAACAGGCAACAAGCCTCCACCTTATGACGCGTTATAAGATGATAGCACCTCTTTCGTCAAGTGTCAACGCAATTATTTTTAATAAGTAGCAAATTTTATGGTTCCCAGGTTCAGCGTGTACCCGTTTGCTGCTTCAGCAGCAAGAGCTGAATACCAGGCGGTATATTCTGTGCTGGCATTTGATTCATATAAAGCAGCTTCCCATGAAGGAAGCGTTTTCTGGAAATAGTAAAGAGTTACTCCGTCAACATTTTCTATGATAGTCATATCGCCGGCTTTACGGTCAGCGGAGAACAGCCATGCGGTAAGTGCCGTCTCGGCTTCTGTAGGAGCATCGGTAGCAATGCTTGCAGCCGTTACGTTTGTTTTCAGTCCGCCTGCCGCTGTTGTATTGGAGTCGTCGGAATGCTTCTTAACCAGGTTGATAAAAGAAGACTCATCTGTTACAGAACTCTGATAACCTTCGGCCAACGCTCTGGCGGCTGCAATGTCCGTATCGGTCACAAGAAGTGAGCGATAGCTGGCGGAGGCATCCGTATCAAGCTGCCTGCTCTGGAAATATATGGCATATGCACCTGTATCGGTTGTGAAAACTGTCTTGTCTCCGGCAACGCGGGCATCATCATAAAGATAATCGGCAATTTCGGTGTTCAAATAGCTTGTGATATTAGCTTTTGATGTTTTTGCATAGATCGTAGGATCCGCGCCGTCAGCAAAGCTGTTTGCGCCGTCTGTGCCTGCCGCTGCCTCAGCTGCATCATGGAAGCTCTGCCCGTCTGTTGAGGCATCCAGTATAGCCTGTGCCTGCTCACCGGCGAGAGTGACTGCGTCCGCTTTCTGGGCATCGGTTGCTGTCGTGTCATAGCCGGCTGATATTAGAAACGAATTGAAAGTGACTGTATCATAATCTGAGGGTGCTGCTTCATACATTGCCTGCATCTCGGCTTCAGTCAGTGTATAGCTTGTCTGCTTCAAATAAGCGGTATACTCCTGGGCGGCAAGTTCATCTGTCATGAACCTCTTGAGGTCACGTACAGAAAGGCCTCTTCCATACTGGCTCTGCAGAACTTTGTCGGCGGTTGTATTGTTTGTCTTTGCATATTCACGCAGGGTCACTATATAGTCATCAGCCTGTTTGGCTGCCGCGACAGCAACATAGCCGGCCTTTTTTGCTTCTTTGTTCAGCAGAATGATATTCTGCTGGTTCTGCGCAGCTATTCCGTACAAATAATCATTATAAGTCTGTCCGGTTGTCTCGTCATAAACCTTCGCAAGGTCAGCCTTGGACGTAAGAATACCGTACTGGACGTACATATTGTAAACTTCAGTGAAATGGTAATTCAGTTCATTAACTTTGACGCTCTCGCCAGCCACCGTAGCACCCGTCAGAACAGCGGCCGGAAGTCCCGTCTGATGTACCAGATATCCACCGCATAATACAACCGTGAAAGTGATAATTGCCCCAACCAGAATTTTGTACTTTGTCGTATCCTTAACCAGAGCCTTTTTTGTATTCTTTTTGGAAGAAACAATCTTCTTTTTATTATCCATTTGGGAACCATCCTTCTGATATGTACTTTAATAATGTGACACAGCACGACTATTATAATTCTGCATCCGTCAGAATGCAAGAAAGGTCTGTCAGTCTATCCAGCCAATATCGAGGCTTTTCTGCGGCAAGTTCATTTTTAGGCATATATGTCCAGTTAACGGCAGCTGAATCCACGCCCGCGCTGCCTGCACAGGATAGATCATGAACACTGTCCCCAACATAAAGGACACGCGACAAATCCGAAATTCCCATCTTTTCCATTGCGTAAAAAAGAGGCTCCGGATTGGGTTTGTGAATCTGAGTATCCTCCCCTGTGATGATAACTTCAAAAAAAGGATTCATTTCAAACTGATTAATACTGAAAAGCGCAGTCTCCCTCTTTTTTGAAGTAACGACTCCCTGCCGGACACCCATCGACTTAAGAAGCGCAAGCCCTTCCAGGACTCCGTCAAAAACATGCACGGAATCAGCAAGAAGTTTCGCGTTTTCCCTTCTGTAGACTTCCGTCAGGGATTCCTGAAAAGGATCATACCCTGAAAAAGCATATTCAAGAGGAAGTCCTATGGTCGAGAGAATAAAAGCTTCATCCTCCGTATGACCGGTAATTTCCAAAAAAGCTCTCTGGAAGCTTTCCACAATCACAGGTACCGTATCAACAAGTGTTCCGTCAAAATCATATAGAACAACATCATAGCGCAACTCGATTTCTCCTTTTCCCTAACACCTAAGGCCCTAAGGTCCGAAGGCTCATAAAGTCCCTGCAGATCCGTCAGTTGCCGCCCTGTGAATCATCGTCCGAATCATTATCCATCCGGGGCAGGACATGAATCCGGATCTTCGAAATCCACTTGTCCTCAATGGACTCAACCTTGACAACAACATTTCCAAACGTTACCTCAGGGGTCTCTTTTTCGTCGGGAATCCTGTCCAGCAAATGAATCACGAAACCTGCGATCGTATCATAGTCCTCGTCAGGCAGATCAATATCAAGGACATTTTCAATGTCGCTTAAGGGAGTATCTCCGGAAACCAGATAGTCGCCGTCAGGAAGAAGTACAATCTGCTGATCTTCCTCATCAAACTCATCGGTAATATTGCCGACAATCTCCTCAAGCATATCTTCAATTGTCGCTATGCCCGCGGTGCCGCCGTATTCATCAACGACAACAGCCAGCTGCATGCGGCCTTTCTGCATCTCACGGAAAAGCGAGGAAAGGTTCTTTGTTTCAGGGACGACAAGAGGCGGACGCAGAAGCGACATAAGGGAAAATTCAGCAGCCTTCTCGCCCTTCATTGAATAACCCAGAAGATCCTTGATGTGAAGAATGCCGACTATGTCATCAATAGTATCCTCATATACCGGTATTCTGGTATATCTGTCAGTTATTGCTACGTGCATGACTTCATCATAGGATGCGTCAATCGGGAGAGACACGATCTTCGTGCGGTGTGTCATAATCTCCGAGACTTCCTTATCATTGAATTCGAAAATGTTTTCGATCATTTCCTTCTCATCGTCTTCAATGCTTCCCGATTCACTTCCGACATCAACCATCATCCGTATCTCTTCTTCCGTAACGTTTTTGTCGTTTGTATTCGGGTCAACACCCATAAAGCGCAGGATTGAATTGGTGGAGAAAGTCAGCAGCTTTACAAAGGGCGCCAGAAAAATTCCGCACCACTTTACTGCGGTAGCTGATGAATAGGCGATTCGCTCAGGATATTTCTGAGCAAGGCGTTTGGGGACAAGCTCGCCTAACACCAGCGAAAAATACGAAAGAATAATCGTAATGATAATCATGCTTAATGTCTTCAATATGGGGAATTTCCCGTTAGGATCCAGCGTCCCGGCCAGTCTGGAGGAAAACTTATCCGATGCGAATGCAGAGGAGAGAAAACCTGCGAAAGTAACGCCAACCTGAATAATGGCGAAAAATTTACCGGGTTTATCTATAAAGCGCAGTATTTTTTGGGCAGCCTTATCCCCTTCATCCGCCATTTTTCGAACTTTATTATCATTGAGCGTAATAACTGCCATTTCTGTTGCAGAAAAAAATCCGTTTATCAATACAAATACTAATACAATGAGCAAATCCAAGATTATTTGGCCTATGTCGTCTGGCACAGAGGTTCCTGTCCTTCCTTACCTATCCCGCGGTTGAAAAATCCGCATATACCTGAGAGTGCTGATGCCCTTGCATTGTCACTTGTATCAGGTACCTATGGAGGAAAATATAGCAGATTTTCCTCCTAATCTCAAGTGCCGTCTATAAAACGACGCCGGAGTCCTTTGTAAACCCGTTCAACAAACAGCTCAAAGCTTATCCAGAAGCTCCTTCAAAACATCGCGTACTACCTGGGGATCCGCTTTTCCCCTAAGTGATTTCATCGACTGCCCGACAAGGAACTGGAAGTTCTTTTCATTACCGGCCAGATATTCTGTAACTGCTTTTTCGTTTTGGGCGATGACTTCAGATATAAAAGGTTCGATTGATCCGGTATCCGAGACCTGAATCAAGCCGTTCTTTTCTACGTATGCTGCAGGATCAACATCATTTGCGAAAACCTCGGCAAAAACCTTGCGGCCGGTACCGCGGTTAATCTTGCCTGCTTCAACCATACGGAGGATCGCTCCAAGTGCATCTTTGGAAAAATGCATGTCTTCCGGCAGTGTCTGTGAGTCGTTGAGCATTTTAAGAAGATCCGTCATGATCCAGTTGGAGGCTTCCTTCGGGCTGCCGCATATTTCAACAGTACGCTCAAAAACGGCCACCAGATACTTTGATCCGGTGAGTATGTCGGCGTCGTACTCCGGAAGACCGAATTCTTCTATATATCGTGCTTTCTTGGCTGCCGGAAGTTCCGGAAGGGATGCACGTACATCTTCGATGTGATCAAGGTCAATCACAATCGGGATAAGATCCGGCTCCGGGAAATATTTGTAATCCTGTGCATCTTCCTTTGAACGCATGGCATAGGAGTGACCTTTGTTGTCATCCCATCGGCGTGTTTCCTGATGCACCGTCCCGCCGTCTTCGATCATTTCAATCTGACGGGCAGCTTCTCCGGCAATCGCACGCGCAATCGCCTTCAGCGATGCCATATTCTTCATTTCGGTACGTGTTCCGTATTCTGTCTGGCCAGCCGGACGGACGGACAGGTTAATGTCGGCGCGCATGGACCCTTCCTCCATTTTACAGTCGGAAACACCAAGATACTGAAGAGTCGCCTTGAGCTTCTCAAGATATGCGACAACTTCCTCGGCTGACCGGAAATCAGGATCGGAAACAATCTCAATCAGCGGAACGCCGCAGCGGTTGTAGTCAACAAGCGTACAGTCATCCCACGGGTCATGGATCAGTTTTCCGGCATCTTCTTCCATATGGATCTCGTGAATGCCAATGTGAGTGGTCTTACCGTCAGCAGTAACGTCGACGCGGCCATTTCTGCAGATCGGAAGATAGAGCTGGGAAACCTGATACGCCTTAGGCAGATCAGGGTAGAAATAATTTTTGCGGTCGAACTTGTTATATTGTGTAATCTCACAGTTGGTGGCCAGACCGGCACGGATGGCATACTCCACAACCTGACGGTTCAGGGTCGGAAGCGTTCCCGGCATACCCGAGCATACTTCACAGACGTGCGTGTTGGGCGCACCGCCGAATTCTGTGGTGCATCCGCAGAAAATTTTGGATTTTGTAGATAATTCAACATGGACCTCAAGACCCATGACAACTTCATAAGCGTTCATCTGTCCCACCTCATTTTCCCGGTTTTTGCAAGTGAAAATCCGTTGCTCGCTGGAAAGCGGCGGCGGTATTGATTATCGTCTGTTCCTCGTTGTGGGCCCCGATCAGCTGCAGACCGACGGGAAGGCCCTTATGGTCGATTCCGCAGGGGATTGTTGCAGCAGGAAGACCGACAATGTTCACAAGAACCGTATAAATATCACCAAGATACATCTTAAGCGGGTCGGACAGGCTGTCACCTATCCGGGGTGCCGTTGTCGGGGCTGTCGGCCCGAGAATCAGGTCGTATTTGGCAAAAGCTTCATCAAAAGACTTCTTAATCAATGCTTTGGCCTGCAGCGCCTTCTTATAGTAGGCGTCATAGTAGCCGGAAGAAAGCACGAAATTACCCAGCATGATGCGGCGCTTCACTTCAAGACCAAAGCCTTCGCTTCTGCTCTTGGTATACAGATCGAGCAGATCCGCTGCACCCTCGGCACGGTAGCCATATTTGATGCCGTCATACCGTGACAGGTTCGAGCAGGCCTCTGCGCTGGCTATTATGTAATATGTCGGAATGGCATACTCAACGATCGGCATGCGGAACTCTTCAATGACGGCGCCCATGGAGGCAAGTTTTTCGGAAGCCTCCAGTACGCGGGCTTTAACATCCGGATCGATACCCTCTCCGAAATAATCGAGCGGGATGCCGATACGAAGTCCCTTAACATCAAAAGAACGGGCTTCATCCAGGTCGACAGGGGTGGAATCCATCGTAGTCTGATCCCTGGGATCCTTACCCATGACAAGATTCAAAGCAGCGGCACAATCGAGAATATCACGGCCCATCGGGCCGATCTGATCAAGCGAAGAAGCATATGCGACAAGTCCGAAACGGGAAACCGTACCGTACGTCGGCTTAATACCGCTTACTCCGCAGAAAGAACACGGCTGGCGGATGGATCCGCCGGTGTCGGATCCGAATGTATAGAATGCTTCGCCCGCAGCAACTGCTGCCGCTGCGCCGCCGGATGAGCCGCCCGGCACGCGGGATACATCCCACGGATTCTTTGTGGCGCCGAAGAATGAAGTCTCCGTTGTGGAGCCCATCGCAAATTCATCCATATTGAGCTTGCCGACAATAACTGCGCCGGCTTCCTCTAATTTATCAACCATCGTTGCGGAATAGGGCGGAATAAAATTGCTCAAAATTTTCGAGCCGCAGGTTGTCGCAAGACCCTTCGTGCACATATTATCTTTAATCGCGACAGGAACGCCGGCCAGAGGGGAAAGAAGCTGCCCTGCATCAATTTTTTCCTGCACAGCAGCAGCGGCGGCAAGAGCCTCTTTTTCAAAGACACTGATATAGCAATTATATGTAGGATCTTTTTCGGAAATCGCTGCTAAAAGAGCCGCCGTAGCCTCGACGCTTGTCGTTTTTTTATCACGGATCGCCTGTCCCAGCTCAAGGGCGGACATCGACATTATTTGTTCTTTTTCCATAACACGTGACCTTTCTTCTATTGGCAAAACATCTGCCGGATCCGGCGGATATTTTTACTCAACTGTCTTGGGAACCTTAAAGCTTCCGTCCTTCTGTGCCGGGGCATTCGAGAGAATGGCATCCCGGCGGTCGGAATTGGTTACGACATCTTCGCGGAAAACATTCGTAATCGGAAATGCATGTGAAAGAGGCTCCACGGAATCGGTATCCAATTCATTGAGCTTATCAATATATCCCAGAATGGAACTAAGGTCGATTCTTGTTTTTTCCTTCTCTTCATCTGTAAGACGGATTCTTCCGAGCTTTTCCAGATAGGAGATCAGCTCCATAGTAATATCCATTAATATTCCTCCTGTCAGGACTGATATCAGGGCTCAAGACGGTTAATATCCCTGGGAAACAGAGAACTGTACCGTACGTTATTATCGTCAAAAAGCTTCATGCAGAGACGTTCAAGACCTAACCCTAAGCCTCCGTGCGGGGGCATGCCGTATTTATGAATCATCAGGTAGTTGCCGAATCCTTCCGGGTCCAGACCCTTCGAAATCATCTTATCTATCTGTTCCTGATATTTGTGGATACGCTGTCCGCCGGTAGTAATTTCCATTCCACGGAAAAGAAGATCGAAAGATAAAGTGAATTTCGGATCCTCCGGGTCATCCATCGCATAAAAGGGGCGCTTCTTAACCGGATAATGCGTAACAAATACCAGGTCACTATCATATTTTTCTTTGAAATAACGGCCGATCAGCTGTTCTTCAATTGGCTCCAGGTCATACGGGTCTTTGATTTTATGGCCGTACTCTGCTGCGATGAGCTCCTTGGCGTCACGGAACTTCACTGTCGGAATCTGTGTGATCACCGGAACATCCATGCCGAGGGCCTTGCACTCACGGGCATAATCCCTGCGAAGAAGCTCGAAAATATAGGCCAGGCATGCAGTCTCCATCGCCATAATGTCTTCAAACCCATTGATGTATCCCATCTCAAAATCGAGTGTGATATATTCATTCAGATGGCGGACCGTACTGTGCTTCTCAGCACGGAATACCGGCCCGACCTCATAGACCCGCTCAAATACACCGACCATTGTCTGCTTATAGAACTGGTCGCTCTGTGCAAGGAAACCCTTCTTCCCGAAATAATCCAGACGAAACACGTTGGTTCCGCCCTCTGCGTTGCCGCCGACGATCTTCGGGGTACGGATATCCGTAAAGTTATTTGCATCAAGAAATTCGCGGAATCCGCGTACAACGCCGGCCTGAATACGGAAACGGGCCCGCAGTTCCCCTGAACGCAGTGTAATCGGACGATTGTTCAGATCCGTGTCAAGATTTATGCCCAGTTTTCTTTTGGAAATATTAATCGGGAAATCTTCTGCGGGAGAAGAAAGAAGTGTAATGCTGCTTATGCGGACTTCCACACCACCTGGAGCACGGGGTTCCTCATGGGATGATCCGTGCATCTCAACCGTACATTCTGATGTAAGCAAATCATAAACACTCTGGTCACCTGAAGATTTGTCCCAGAAACACTGTACTAATCCGGCAGGAATGCGAATGATAACAAAGGCAAAATCACCCATATCACGGATATTATGCACGGCACCATGGAGCGTCGTCGGAAGATTCTTCCGGGCAGAATCCAAAAGACCTTCATATGTAGTTACCTGAATAACTTCCTTACTTGATGCATATTCCATATTTTATGTCCCCTTTACTTATAGAAAAGTTGCTGAAAAATACGCATATCACTTGAAATTTACCTAAAAAATTCTATCACGGACGCTCATCAAGTGCAAGGGAAACGGGGTTTTGATATCATTGATCGTACAAAAACCGTTTCCTGCTATGCTTTTACCCGATTGTCACGGTTTTCCCTTATTGTGTCTGTTGTCTGACCAGGCCGTATCTTCAGGAAAATGTACCCCGCCGTGTTTGATTTTACTGACTGCCTCAGTTGTTCTGGACACACCCAGTTTATGCAGGATGCTGCGGATCTGGGTTTTAATCGTACTTTCGGATTTGTTGAGTGTTTCCTGAATCTGCGAGCGGCTTGCATTCTGTTCAAGCTGCTCGAGAATCTGGTATTCCTGCTCCGTTAATGATTTTGCAATATTCTCCCTCCGTAAGGAAGCATATGATTTTGCAAGAATCGTGGCCGGTGAAAAATCGCCTCTCATGTGTTTGAGAATCGCAGGAAGAAGAAGCTCACAGTTGCTCTTCTGCATATAATCAATTGCCCCTGCAGCAACCGCATCCACAACATGCTGATCGGATTCTGCCGCCGTCAGAACGATGACATCCGTCGAGGGTGAAGCGTTCAGAATGGCAATTGTCGCCGAGATACCTGACTGCCAGGCATGTCCTAAGTTAACATCCACCAGAAAAACATCCGGAGTTTCCGTTCTGGCAATCATTTCCGCCTCCAGCTGGGTGGATGCGGTTCCGACAACTTCAATTTCCGGGGCACGTGTTAGAAGCGATGTAATTGCATCGATCCATACAGGTTCATCATCAAGAATCGCTATCTTATATTTCTCCCCCAAAAGAATCTGCCCCCCCCGTTCTATTTGCCGGAAAAACCAGTTCGGCCATCGTCCCGCCGAGAGGTACCGCACGAAGTTCAAACTGCGCATCATGAAGCTGTGCTACCTTCTTTACATAGTATAACCCCAGGCCATAATGATTTTTCCCTACTTTTGTAGTAAACAGCGGAGTTCCGACATATTGCCATTCTTTTTTGGATATCCCGCAGCCGTTATCGGTAATCTGGATAATCAGCTTACCCCTCCGATTATACGTGCGAAGAATCAGAAGCCCGCTGCCGTCTTCATTCATTGCCTCAATTGCATTATTCAGCAGGTTCAGGAATACCTCATGCATATGGACCGGATCACAGTAAAGCATCGGGCGGTATTCCCAGTGCTTTTCAATCCGAATCGTTTTCTGCGGATAGGACATCACGCTCTGATCAATTGCCTGCTGAAACACACGCATCACAGAACACATCTCCGGGGAAATTCTGACCGGCTGAAATTTCAGGTGGATACGGTCCAGAATCGCAAGCGTATGCTCACATGTATCCATTGCCAGTGCGATATCTTTTTGAATAGCCGCCTGATCCGGGTTCACCTGATCCGTATGGTACTGTGCATTCTGCAGTATGAGGCGGATCGTGATGAGACTGTTTTTAACCGAATGGTGCAGTACTCCGGTACTTTGTATAACCGCCTGCTGTGTCTGTTCACGTGATGCATTCTCCTGATGAAGATGCAGACCCATCGCACTTTTTCGAATGGCAAAAAACAGAAACATTGCCGATACATAAAGAATCAGGTATATATTTAATTTCCATGCTCCGGTAATCCCCAGCGAAGGAACAATATAACTCAGACAAAAAAACAAAAGACTCGAAGGAACGGCCAGAAGACAGTTTACTGCTTTGTCTGCGCGGACAAGGCGGTCTTTCTCCCTGATCCAGCTTAATAACAGGAAAATTGATGACAGAATAAAATAGGGACCCATCATGATCGTCATTATTTGTGTGTTGATAATCCGCACTGCATCGGGCACCCGTGCTGCGGGTGCAAACGTATTAAGGGCGGGAAATACAAAATACGCACTCATTGCAGGAACAGCAATAAGCAGAGTCACCAGAATCTGCCGTCTCAAATTTTTCGGCATTTTTCCGGCAGAGTAAAGGGCATACATCAGCACCGCAAAGGGTCCCCAGAAATAGTTGAGGGAGGACATGACACCCAGCAGCAGCCTGACCCAAATATACATTTTGGCAGGTTCCTGAAGAGTTACGGCAAGACCTCCGCATCCATACAGGAAAAAGGCGCAGGCGCTCCAGAAATTAGCGGTGGTACGCCCATCGCTGATCCAAAGAAAGACTGCAATTGTCCACAGAAACAGAAAAACCAGAAACAATACTGCACCCCCCATATTCCGATATCATTATACGGGGATATCTCGTAAATTTGCAAAGTTTTCCATGTTAATTTGCGAAGTTTCGTGTTTATAATTAACATCCGGTCATTAATCAACTTTTTTCATAAAAAATCCCCCTGTCCTTCTCATTCCGGCACGCCTTTGTGCAGAAAAATGAAAGACAGGGGGATCTACTGTATTTACGTCCAGTACAGGACTACTCCCTTATAGACGCAGGATCAGCAAAACATTTGCACAATACAAACAGTATGTCGTCGAATCAGCTAACTGTCATTACAAACTGAGGAAGGGCTTCCTGCTCAGTAATATATGCGCTGTACTTGTCTGAAGTAAGGGAGGAAATTGCATCCGCAGTCCAGTCCTTCTGTGTTTTAACAAAATACATTACATGATAACCGTATTCAGACTGAACAATTCCGGTATCTCCGGGTTTTCTGGCTGTATCATAGCACCATGCTTCAAACTCAGCAACCATATCTCCGGTCGCAACCGTGAACTCTGCTGAGTCTGTTGCCGATGCGTCTGCAAGAGCCGCATCTCCTAATGTGACCATATCTTCATACGACTTAACTTTAGCGAGAGTGGCATCAGCTGCTGCTTTTGCGGCGGCAAGTTCTTCCGTGGTGGCATCTGTTTTATTGGCAACTCCTACAGGAGCCCAGTAGAGAATGTGGCGGACTGTTGGCTGGTCAATATTCTCATAGGAATCTTTATTTGCTGTATAAAAAGCCTGCATTTCTTCGTCTGTAAAGGTATAAGTTTTCTCAAGGCTGGTCATAAATCCGCCTGCCAGCAGGTAACGTGAAATGACCGGTTCAAGGGCTGCCTTGCTGCACTGGTCGCCGTACATAGTTGTGAGATATTCATCTACGGTCATTCCGGCCGTGTCCGCATAGGTCTGAACGCTTGTATAGAAATTGTCTATTGTGGATTGATCCGCAGCGGTCAGTACAGAGCCTGCATCCGTTGCATAAGAAGCAAGAATATATGTATCCTGCAGCTGCTTGAGTGCGGAAGACTTAAGATAGTCGCCCCATGTTGAAGTCTCATAACCCGGAAGCGTACAGGCGGCAGTAAGATCGAATGTTCCGTCGGCAGCTGATGTGGGTACTGCTCCGTAAGAAGCATACTGCGAGTAGTTGGAGTAAATTGTATAGTAGTAGAAGTCATACTCTGCTGCGCTTACCGTCTCACCGTTGATCGTCATTGTTCCGGAAGCTACACTTGGAAGCACTTCCGGAATCACGGCAGCAGCTGTAGTTGTATCCGCCGCACCCGAATCCTCTGTTAATGCTGCAGTCAAATCAGTTGCGGCTGCAGTTGTGTTAGATTTACAGGCGGCAAGAAGTGTTGTTGCGGTTGCCAGCATGGTAACCGTCAGAATTGTGGCAAGGGTCTTTTTTAAGGTGTTATTCATTTAATTCTCCTTTAGATGAATTCAAATGAGATATCTTCCCCGCTTTTTACGTAAGGGAAACAACTCACTGTTATCGGTACACGGTGAATTATATCACAGCTTTTTGCCGCGACTAGGTAGAAATAGCGGCAAAGCCTAGGCAATTTAGGCTTTTATGACAATTCCAGATAGATAGGACAGTGGTCGGAACCTTCCATCTCACTGATCATCCCTGTATCAATAACCCGGTCTTTCATCATTTCACTCACAAAAAAGTAGTCAATGCGCCATCCGACATTCCGGTTCCTGGCAAATGTCTTGTATGACCACCATGTATACATTTTATCTTTGTCCGGATACAGCATACGGTATGAATCCACAAGTCCCTTTTCTGCAAATACATCCATATATGCACGTTCGACCGGCAAAAATCCTGAAATACCGGCATTTGCAGCAGGATTTGCAAGGTCTATTTCACGGTGCGCCGTATTGACGTCCCCGCATAGGATAACATTTCTTCCAGCATTCATCTGTGCGGTGATTTTTGCAAGAAAACAGTCATAAAATTCAAGTTTGAACTGAAGTCTCTCCGGACCCTGTCCCCCATTGGGAAAATAGATGTTATAAAGGATGAAATCCCCGTAATCAAGCTCAATTGTCCGGCCTTCGTGGTCAAACCGATCCTCTCCGAGGCCAAAGGAGACGTGAAGCGGTTCTTTTCTGGAATATACGGCTGTTCCAGAGTAACCTTTTCTGTCGGCGCTGTGAAAGTAACTCCTGTAACCGGGAAGTTCAGTAATATCGGCATCGAGCTGATCCGGCTGTGCCTTTGTCTCCTGAAAGCAAATAATATCTGCATCCAGTGAAAGCAGACTTTCCGCAAATCCCTTCTTCGCTATCGCGCGGATTCCGTTGACATTCCAGCTGATTAATCTCATAGTAACCTCATAGCAGTATGATTATTTCGGTAACATTTTTTACGAATCCAACCTCCGGTACTGCACCGGAAGTCTTGATACATGGGCCGGTTGTGCAGTAAAACATCGACAAATACACTGCTTTTGTGTTTTTATTATAACAAAGGCACATCCTGTTAAACAGACAGGAAATACCTCTTTCATCCGGACAATAACCGCAATCGTGAAAACGATTAGAAATACAAGAAGGTATAAATATGGATTACACACGTCATATAAATACGGCCCCTGCCCTGTCCCCCGAGGAAGCCGCCGCCCTATACGAGACGACTCCGGTAGATATCGCAGTCATCGGCGGAGGACCCGCAGGATGTTCAGCCGCCATCAATAGCTGCAACCGCGGCAGAAGCGTTGTTATCCTTTCGGGAGAGTATCAGAACAGCCCCCTTTATAAAGCATCCGTGATTGATAACATGCCCGGGCTTCCCGGCAAGAGCGGCGCAGAGCTGCTCGAGCTTTTCCATAAACATGCGGCTGAACTCGGTGCCGTCTATCTCAAGGGCCGCGCCCTGGTGGTAATGCCCTCCGATTTCGGCTCCTCCAAAACCGGTCCGCAGCCGGGCTTCCAGGTCGCATACGGAAGTGAGTTCCTCATGGCCAGAACGGTTATCCTGGCGACCGGAGTCACTGCTGCTGCACCCTATCCGGGAGAGGATAAATACCTCGGCCGGGGGGTCAGCTATTGTGCCACCTGTGACGGAATGCTTTACAGGGGTCGGGATGTTGCGGTTATTGCCAAGTCCCCGGATGCTATCGAAGAAGCCCTCCATCTTTGCAAAATCGGCTGCAAGGTCACTCTTTTTGTCAATCCGGGCGATCTGAAACGCTGGAATATTACACTTCCGGAGAATATATTTGTCCGGGTCCTGCGTGCGCAGACTTTTACAATCGAAGGGGATGATTTTGTGACACAGCTTGTCACGGACAATGAAACCATTCCCGTATCAGGCATCTTTATCCTTCGTGCGACGATAGCCCTCGGATCCCTGCTGACCGGACTTGCCCTGGAAAAAAACTATATCGTAACTTCCAAAGATCAGTCAACAAATATTCCGGGCGTATTTGCTGCAGGAGACTGCACCGGCAAACCCCTGCAAATTGCCAAGGCACTCGGCGAGGGTCTTCTGGCCGCTCTTTCTGCCGACACGTATATCACGTCGCTCGAATCAGCCTCCGCCGGAACGGTTTTGGGCGGTGCCAAATGAATAGTAAGAGGCCTCTTCGTATTCTTGTAATCTTTACGGGCGGAACAATCTCAAGCCGGCTTGCGGGCGGAGCATTTGCGATGAGCAATGCCCCCTACCAGCTTATGGAGAGAGTTCCGGATGAAGAATTTCAGTTTGTAACCTATGATCCCATGCAGATATTCAGTGAAAACATGACGCCGGAGATTCTGGCCGCACTTTTCGGATCCATTTACGAATTCGCTGCGGACCAGGTTTTCGACGGTATGATTATCGCACACGGCACGGACACGCTTGCTTATACGGCACAGCTTGCCAATATCCTGCTGTCCGGTCTCGGTTTCCCCATAGTAATAATGGGAAGCAAACGATCTCTGGACGATCCCGACAATGACGGCAGGCCCAATTTTCTGAATGCCCTTGCCCTGATCACACAGGTTACTTCCGGCGTATACGTAGTCAGCCGCACAAACGGCGGAATTGATTATATACATGACGCCGGAAGAATCATGCAGGCCGATGCACAGACGGATGATTTCCAGAGCTATAAAGGAGAGATATTCGGCACCCTGAAGGATGGCAGACTCGACAGGAACGCCTCTTTTATTCATCATAATCCCTCCTATAGTCCCCGGGAATTGCTGACTCTTGTTGCCGGACTGCGCATACGTCCTCCCCATATGACCGTACTGATGATGGACGCCTGTGTCGGGATGAATTACAGGACGCAGGATCTGACACGGCAGGAGTTTACCTATGTGCTGCAGCGGCTGTATCATTCCGGGACTGCCTGCACGGCGCCTAAGGAATCGCCTTATTCACTCTTGTTTCTGCAGAATCTGTGCAAAGAGAACCATAAGCGGCTTTTCATCGCGCCGATCGAGTCGGAGCGCATCCCGTATACGACGACAGTCGAATTGCTCAGTGCAGGGATTACGCCTGTATACAACCATCCTGTCGAGTTTGTATGGGCAGGACTTCTTGTGTGTACCTGGCTCCATTTAGACCCGGATGTTTTTTTTGATATTGGCTGAAAGCGGTCATTAAAAGCACAAAAATGCCCCCGGAATGGGAGGCATTTTTATGTTGTGGAAAGGCCCATTTAATATATCTTTTCTGTAAGAATTCTATTCAGGGTCGGTTTTAGATCTCGCTGCCCGGATAAAACCAAAAAACAGAGGATGAGGGCGGTTGGGGCGGGATTTGAATTCAGGATGGAACTGGCAGGCGACAAACCATGGGTGATCGATAATTTCAATCATCTCTACGATACGCTTATCCGGAGAGAGCCCCGCAAGGATGATTCCATGTTCTTCAAACTGCTCGCGGAATTTATTATTTATTTCATATCTGTGGCGATGACGCTCATAGATCAGATGTTCTCCATATACACCGAAAGATTTCGATTTTGGATCAAGTTCACAGGGATATTTCCCCAGACGCATCGTCCCGCCCAAAACCGTTACATTCTCCTGCTCAGGCATAAGGTCGACAACCGGATAGGGTGTCGACGGATCAAGTTCGGAACTGTTGGCCCCGACAAGACCCATTACATTCCTGGCGAATTCAATCATTGCAATCTGCATTCCCAGACAGATTCCGAAAAACGGAATCTTATTCTCTCTGGCATATCTGGCAGCTTCAATCTTACCTTCCGTTCCTCTTGTTCCGAATCCGCCCGGAACAAGAATCCCTTCCACATCACTGAAAATATCTTTTGCTGTTTCAGCAGTAACTTCGTCCGCCTCAACCCATTTGATTTTTACCTTAGTATGGTTAAGTGCTCCGGCATGCGTCAGAGACTCAACGACAGAAAGATATGCATCATGCAGTGCGACATACTTTCCGACAAGCGCAATCGTAGTTGTGCCTTTCGGGCATGACAGATTGTGTGACAGTGCTTTCCACTCGGTAAGATCAGGCACAATTTTCCCGAAACCGAATCTCTCACAGACGACGTCGGCCAGTCCCTGTTCTTCAAGGGCAAGAGGCACATCGTATAAAATTTTGAGAGTCTTATTTTCGAACACACATTTCTTCGGGACATTACAGAAAAGTGCAATCTTATTCTTCAGATCCTCTGTCAGGCCGATTTCTGTCCGGCATACAAGAATGTCCGGCTGGATACCCTGTGATAGCAGTTCTTTTACTGAGTGCTGTGTCGGTTTCGTCTTCTGTTCATCTGAAGCAGACAGGTATGGTAAAAGTGTTACATGGATGAAAAGGCAGTTCTCACGCCCTTCATCAAATGCAAATTGACGTGCTGCCTCAATAAACGGAAGTGATTCAATATCGCCTACCGTGCCGCCGATCTCAATCAGCGCAACATCATAGTCGCTCTTGCCCGCCTTCATACGTTCTTTAATTTCATTGGTTACATGAGGAATAACCTGTACTGTACCGCCGTGATACTCACCGTTTCTCTCTTTACGGAGAACAGTGTCATAGATCCGGCCTGAAGTAACATTGGAATTCTGAGTGAGATTCTCATCTATAAATCTCTCATAGTGTCCGAGATCAAGATCTGTCTCCGCTCCGTCATTGGTAACGAAGACCTCACCGTGCTGATAGGGGTTCATAGTACCCGGGTCAATATTAAGATAGGGGTCAAACTTCTGCATTGTTACGCGTATGCCCCTGCATTTGAGGAGACGCCCCAGAGAAGCCGCTGTAATACCCTTTCCTAAACCTGAGACCACACCGCCTGTTACGAAAATGTATTTCATCGACATAATTCTTAGCCTCCCGTCAGATGTATTTAACACCATCTACGGGATTTAATTGTACTAAAAAGCAGGCCCTCAAGCAAGCATAAACTGGAATTAGTCCGCACATATCCCTCACAATAAATAACAATTCATAAAATAGTCATAGTTTTTTGCATGATCAAACACAAATTATATAATTTCAAATAATTCGGATCCAAAGTAATGCGGTGCACAATATGTTCTGATACATGTTGTTATCATATATTGCTATTAAGCGCATTATGTCCATTGCACATTTTTCGGCATATTCATTCGTCGTATTCCTACGGCATATTCATTCGTCGTATTCATCACGATTTTAAAAAATTAAGCCGCTCCGCTAAAAACCGGTCCTGTGTATCAATCATTTCCAGAAGTACCCTGTGCACTTCATCCGGCAAGTCACGGGCGTTGAATTTCTGAAGGAGAGCTTTATTGCAGCGCGCATCACAGAGGTGACCGAGTATTTCGTGGGCTGCCGCAAGTTCTGTGCCGATGATTCCGGATTTAATTTCTGCAAGCGGTTCAAGGCTGCCAAGGGCATACTTAAGTTTCTTGGCATCAATCCGCAGGGCATGGACAGCTGCAGCGTCATCATAATTCAGAATGTTCAGGGTATGTTCAAATTCTTCAAACATTTCCGAAAATCTACGATTTATGCGAGTCTTTATAGATTCATTCTCATCTATGTATTTCTTCCACTCCGGTTCTTCAAGGCATCTTTGTGCAACGCGCAGGGAATCAAGGCTGTCCGCTCCGGAAACAGAAGCAACGGCCCGCACGGCTTCCTTTACGCGCTCTTCATCCAGCATTCCAAGGATGGAGGCGGATGCAGCCGCTTTGCAAGGATTGATTTTGGTGAATGTTTCGCAAGTCTCCCGCAGAACATCGAGCTCCCTCAGGCAGGACAACTCACCAACGAATTTTTTGAGACTCTCCTGTATGGAAGTGTTTTGTTTATCATTTTGATATGGTTTGAGAAAAAAAAGAAGGGAGCGAAGCCTGCGAATGGACACCCTCAGCCGATGTGCAGTCTCATGGTTGGTTGGTTCCTTAATAAAACTACCGTGCTCCTTAAGAACCTGCCGCATGTGCACTTGAAGAATATCCCGGATATCATTTAGAATTTTGTCGGATTCGTCCCTGTCAGGCAGCAATTCCATCGTCTCCGGCTGGAAAAACCACTGCAGGTCAGCTGAGCCGGGATCTCCTCCCGAAAATAGAAAACCAGCCGCGGCGCCTTTTTTGAAGGGAAGAAATGCACCGCACAAAGCTTCGGCCCAATATCCCATATCGGGCTCATGCCCTACGACTAAAATGGTATGCGCGGCAGATGAATCAAGTTCTTCAACCGCTTTCAGGAATCCGTTGAAATACCCTTCTCCGATGAAGTCATATGTGACAAGCTTTTTGATATTAAAAACACCCGCTGCGATCTGTGAAGTCTCTTGTGCCCTGACTAGAGGACTCGACCATATTTGTATCCGGCCCTCCCCAAGCAGCGGTTTGAGTATAGGCAGCGTGGCAAGAAGCCTCTGCCTGCCCTTTTTTGTCAATTTTCTGTCAAAATCACTCTGGCCGGGTTCTCTGTCACCAGCAATTCCATGCCGGATCAAAATAATCTGTACTGCCATGGCAAACCTCCTGAATTCATAGAACGGAAGGGACCTGTCTTTCATTTTCATCGAAACATTTTCTTTCCTTATCATTATAATCCTTGAAATTCCAACTCTATACCGATTCCCTGACTCAACTTACGCGGTTCTCCCTTAAATACCACAGTTTTACCTTTCCAATATATCTGAATACCTGTATAATCCTTTTTGTATTCTATTCAAAATAATGAAAAATGCAGGTGAAAAACAATGAAGTCCAAGAAAGCCATCGACTGGATGTTTCGATTTGTAAAAGGAATATTCATCGGATCCGGAGCCATTTTACCCGGCGTCAGCGGCGGCGCACTTGCTGCAGTATTCGGTATCTATGAGAGAATGATCGCCTTTCTTTCCGACTTACGCAAAGACTTTGTCAAAAACGTAATTTTCTTCATCCCTGTCGGATTAGGCGGTCTTTTCGGAGTTTTTGTCCTGACCTTCCCGCTTAAATTCTTCCTGAATACTGCTGAAGTCCAGACCTTCTGGTGCTTCATCGGATGTATTGCCGGTACAATGCCTTCTCTTTATAAAGAAGCCGGAAAAGAAGGCCGCAAACCCAGACATCTTGTTATTGCTTTAGTTACCGCGGTACTAGCCTTTATAGGTCTTTGGTCGGCCAGTCAATATCTTAATGTGTCTGTACCACTGAATTTCGGAACATGGATCATGGCCGGAGCGATTTTTGCACTTGGCGCCGTTGTACCCGGGTTAAGCCCGTCCAACTTCCTTATGTATTTTCAGATGTACAAGCCTATGACAGCAGGTATCAATGCCCTTGATTTCAGCATCCTGATTCCGGTTGCCATCGGAGCCGTAATCTGCGTATTAAGCTTATCCAAACTGATGAGTATTATTTTGAAAAAAGCCTATGCCAGCGTATTCCACTTTGTTTTTGGAGTCGTTGTTGCATCCACCGTTATTATCGCATTTATTCCCGACTATACAGGAATGAATGCCGGCGTCGTTATCGTAAGCATCCTCCTGTTCCTGGCCGGTCTGGCCCTTGGACTATTCATGGGATGGCTCGAAAAGAAATACAAACCCGAATTAAGCGAACCGCATCAATAATCTCCCGCATATCATACCCGCCCGTATATAAAAGCTGCCTCCAATCGCAAAGATTTGAGGCAGCTTTTATAACAAACATTCAACGAATACGTTAGCGTCCCTTGTTCAGATTCAGTCTTTTCGATACGGCTTATTCGATACGGCTTATTCGATACGGCCTATTCAATACGGCCTTTTCGAAAAGACAGATTCAAAACTTTCAGAGATATAAAGACTTCCACGCCCGTTATCTGAATCTCATATCTGCTGATAATCCTCTCATCAATGCCCGCGGAAATTTTCCTGAAAGCATCTGCACTTTTTCTCGGAAAACGAATTCCGGTATCAAAACCGCCCTCCAACAGAAGGCCCGCATTTCCCGCCAGTCCGATAAATTCGTTTTTAGTATAGAATTTAATATGACCGTCATCTTTCAACTGCATATAGGCATCAACGAAACGACCGTCATCTTCCTGATCCGGAGTAGGATCGGAAATGAAAAGCTGCCCGCAAGGCTTCAGTACTCTGGCAATCTCCTCAAATGTCTTCACAATTTCCGGGAAATGATGCAGGCTGTAGCGTGTGACAATAACATCAAACATGTCGTCTTCAAACGGCAGATCCGTACCTTCATAACACACAAAATCGAGATTGGTAAGGTCCTCGCGTTTTGCCTTTTCAGTATTATTCCCTAGTGTCTGTGCAACAATATCAATACCGGCAAAATGACTCTCCGGATACCTTTGAGCCAGCGGAAACGCCAGAAATCCGCTCCCGGTACCCAGATCCAATACCTCAAATCCATCCTGAATATCGAGAGCCGCCATTATCCTCTGCAAATGCTCATCATCATACGTCTGAACATCATAATATTTTTTCTCTGCAAAACTGGTTTCAAAGCTCCGCCTGGCTTTTTCAATATTATCAGCCGTACTCATTTGCATCACCTCGTGTCATAAGACTTACTGCATATGGTGCATACCTGCACATCACGATTCTCACCTGATTATACAGCAAAACCCGCCGCCTCAAAAACACGACTCAACCGAGGACTATAAATCTACCTTAGCGCCTAAAGGGCGCCCCAGCAGGAGCAATTTACTTGCTTCCGAACAGATTCCTTAGCGTCCGCAGGGCGCCCCTGTAGGGAAGGACTCATGCTTTTTGAGTAGATTCCGCAGGATCGCAAGGCGATCCGAGGACATGACCGAGCGAAAAAAGCATGAGTCCTTCCCCTTTCATATACTCATCAATATTCTCAATGTCCTTTATGTTTATATCAAATATGAATTTAATTTTCCCCAACTGTACTCCGCTTTCTGCAAAATACAGGCGTATTGTAGAAAATTTTGAATGCAGAAGAATTCTCTTTGTCTGTGTAACCCATTTCCCGTCTGTTCCGTTCCACGTAAATACCCCGACGGGTGTACTCTGCAGGAAGACGGTTACCGGTATCTGGGCTAGCTCGCCCAAGTCCGATTTGCCCGTTATTTCAACATAATAGCCGCCCTGACGACGGGTATCCAGTGCAAATACGTAGCTTGAACCCTTTGATGTATCGACATCCTCAAGGGATATCTCGGCTCCGTCATCAACAGGATAATATGTTACGTCCTGCTGTCCGAAATCCTCAGCAGTCTCCGTATAATTGATGACACTTACTTTTGTGTCCTGTCCGTTCATTCTCAGTAATGCATGTGTATCAAGCAAAAACCGGCAGATGTTCGCTGCATTGCGCTGCAGCTCCCCGCGTGTCAGCGTACCTGCCTTCAGTGCTTCCAATGTGTTGTCACCTGCACTGTTAACAGATCCATCGGGACATACCATATAAATATCATTCTGTGAACGTGCCATGGCGGCAAAATTCATTTTATCCGGGGAGGCGCCGTATTCACTGATATTGGCCCACCAATCCGTCATGACAATTCCCCGGAAGCCCCATTCCTGTCTGAGTATCCGGGTATTCAGATCATACCTGCCTGCCGTCCAGGTTCCGTTGACCGATCCGTACGTTGTCATAATGGAAGTAGCTTTGCCCTCTTTTACGGCAATTTCAAAACCTTTCAGATAAATTTCACGCAATGCCCGTTCAGAAATGACTGAATCGATATCATGTCTTCTCGTCTCCTGGTTATTCCCGCAAAAATGCTTAATGGTTCCTGTTACACCGGCTTTCTGCATTCCTCTGAGCTGGGCCGCCGCCATTTTTCCTGTCAGCAGCGGATCTTCGGAAAAATATTCGAAATTTCTTCCGTTTAACGGATGCCTGTGTATATTCATACCCGGTCCCAGTAAAGTATCAACCTCATTCTTTGCCATTTCCAGACCGGTCATTGCAAACAATTCTTCCACCAGTTCCGTATTAAAAGTACAGGCCAGAAGTGTCCCGTTCGGCAGACTGAATGCTTTCGTTCCGCAGTCCAGACGTATACCGGACGGTCCGTCCGCACAGCATCCGCACGGAATTCCAGCAGCTTTCAGATGTTCTGAAACACCGCCAAAAGCAGACGCCGTACCCGGTGCTGCCTTCGGGCTGCCCATGCCTTCTCCCCGGATCATACAGGCCAGATCATCATCGGACAGCTGCCCGACGAATTCCTCCAGAGAGATCTTTTCGTTTTTTACATCAATCAGTTTGTACCCTTTATCTCCTGTACAAACAATTTCTTCAGGCAGGTTTCGGTCTCTGTGTACCGTCTCAGCCTCCGTGCAAAGAGGAGTATCTTCCCACTTGATGGCATAGCTCCCGTCCGCAAGAAGCGACGCTTTCATCCTTTTGAAGTCACGTACCGGAGCCATGGCTTCCGAAAGCCGTTCTGTGATAATGATCTCATCTATTGCGAATTCCCCTGATTTATCAAGGTTTGTAACACTGTTTCCTGCGAAAATTTCATAAATACCTGCCTCCAGTACATAACAGGATTTGTTCCCGGTTACTCCCGAATCATCATAAGAAGCAAATGTGTCTTTCGTCAGTGAAAAATTGAGATGCTGTATCTCACCAGGCTCGAGCACAAGTGTTTTCTGAAAAGCCACAAGACTTCTTGCCGGTTTTCCCAATGCACCCTGCGGCGCCTGTGCATAAATCTGGACCACTTCTTTACCGGCAGCCGAACCGGTGTTCTGCACCGACACCTGCAATTTCACAAAACTTTCTTCCGTCTTTTCAAACATACCCGTCCGGATAGTAAAGTTGGTATAGGAAAGGCCAAATCCAAACGGAAATTGAACCTTGTCTTTCGCGGCTGTTTCAAAATAGCGGTATCCGACATAGATGTCTTCTGCATAATCATTTCTTTCAAGGCCTCCGAAAAATCCGGAAGACGGATAATCTTCAATTGAGCGGGCAATCGTATCTGTAAGTTTTCCTGACGGCGACACCTTGCCGGTCAGTACATCGGCCAGACCCAAACCGCCGATCATGCCGCCCTGCCATGTGTACAGTACAGCGTCGGGTTGATACGTATCCACGAAGCTCATATCAATAATGCTGCCGACATTAAGTACGACAACCATATTCTTAAAATATTCCCGTACATTGGCAAACATATCCTTCTCTGCATCCGACAGCTGATATGCACCGGGCAGATCCTGATTATCCTGTTCCTCGCCTGCTGTTCTTCCGATAATAACAAGTGCCGTATCTGTTTCCGAGGAAACAGCCGAAACAATGTCCTCCGGTAAGGGCATCTCTTCCTGGGACCAGGGCTCGTTGCCCCAGCCGATCCCCTCATTGAACGGATGTGTCTTCTCCCACTGCTGATAGACATCCAGCAGTTTCTGATTTACCTCAACATCCGGACATTCCAGCAGCGCGTCGAGAATTCCCGTCACTTTTGAAACATTCACCATTCCGCCGGATCCGGTTCCGCTTTTATAATAATGGCTTTGAATTCTGCCAAATACCGCTATCTTACTATCCTTCTGCAGAGGAAGAACCTCATTATCATTTTTTAGCAGCACAATTCCTTCTGCCACTGCCTGTCTTGCCAATTCATTATATTTGTTCCAATCAAGTATCATATTCCAGCCCTCCAACGGATAAAGTATTCACAAACTCATTCTATCAGTAATTTCGCCGGTGACACAGATTGTATATTAGCCCGGATATAGGTCGATATTGACATTTTTATCCTGTATACTAAAATTTATATCAATGTACTATACTCATTTTGATTTAAAATTCATTTTACAAACAGAAAAGAGGCCGCCGTTTGGTTTACGAACATGAATTTGTGCAGGACGACTTTCAGCTCCAGCTTCATTTTGCCGTTATTGACACAGTCAGCGAGTACTTTCCGGCTCACTGGCATAACCATCTGGAAATTCTTTGCATCCTTGAAGGAACAATGTCGGCCTATGTGAACGACCGGAAGTACGAACTAAGATGCCGCGATATACTGATAATGAATCCAAGGGAAATCCATTCCACACAAATCCACGGAAGAATCCGTTATCTTCTCCTTCAGATTCCGCTTGAGGATCTCAAGCGTCTGATGCCCAATTTTGAAATGCTGTATTTTGAGGAATTCTGCCCCTGCTCGTTATCAGTCAAAGGATCGATCAACAGAATGGAAGAACTCCTGATAGAGATGAAAAACGATTTTGAAAGCAAAGAAGATGGTTACCAGCTGCTCTTCACCGCTCTGTTTTATGAATTCCTATACGAATTGTATAAGAATCATACGGTACAATTATCCGTACATAATCGCAATAAGGACACCAAAAATATCCTCCGTATTGAGCAGATCATGGATTATGTTAAATTTCATTATCAGAATCCCATAACCCTGGACGAAATCTCCGGCTCGCTTTCCATAAGCTCCGAATACTTCTGCCGTCTCTTCAAAAAATATACCAATCAGACATTTCTCGAATACGTAAACACCGTCCGGCTGGTTCATTTTTATAATGATTTGAAACACTCAGACGACAGCATCACGTACCTGATGGATAAAAACGGTATAACCAATTACAAAGTTTTCATCCGGATGTTTAAGAAAGCGTATGGAACCACACCGAATAAAATCAGAAACAGCATAAACACCTGAAGCCCGGTTTGCCCGGGCTTCAGATTCCGCTAGACGGAGACGATTACACGGTTTCCAGTCGTTCGGTTCCTTTCATCTGATTCAGTAAACCGACCTGGCAACCCTGAATCCGAGGTCGTCAATAGTAAACGTCGGGTGTCCGCGCCGACGGACGGTTGCTCCGCATCCCCTGACCTCTTCAGCCCATCCGCCTCCGCGGAATATATGGTAGGCTCCATATTTTTTCACATCATAGATATCCCAGCACCATTCCCATACATTTCCCAGCATGTCATAAAGACCCCAGTCGTTCGGCTCCTTTTGCCCAACCTCCTGGATCCTGTCATCAGAATTCTCATGATACCAGGCAATTCTATCAATCTCCCCATATCTGTAACCCGTTGTTCCCGCCTTACATGCATATTGCCACTCGGCTTCCGTCGGAAGTCGATAACCGTCGGCATTCCAGTCGCAGACCACATCTTCTCCGCCGGATACCGCCGAGTAGCACTGCGTCAAACCATCTTTTTCTGAAAGCAGGTTGCAGAACATCACCGCCTCATTCCAGGAGATATTCACGACCGGTCTGTTAAATCCCTCAGATGAAGCCCCCTCTGGTTTTGTGAATGCAAAATACTGCCCCTCTGTCACCGGATACTTAGCAAGAAGAAACGGCTTGATTACCGCACGCCACTTTTTGTGAATCCTGTCATCCCGGAGAACTTCTTCCCCGCCGGGAACTTTAATCATCTGAATGCCTGAAAAATTCTCTTTTTCATTTTTCACTTTATCCTTCTCCTTTACAAACTGACATACCCATCATTTCTACATGCCCATCATTTTTTTCCGGCAAAAATCCACAACAAAAAACCGCTGTACAGATATATCCTGCAGCGGTTCAGCAATTATTAAATTTCTGAATATCCGTGCAGATGCGAAGCACTCAGCCTGGCATCTGCCGTAAAAACGGAAAGTCCAAGCTACATGCTCATATTATTGTTGCAGCAACAGCAGCTGAACATACACGCTCTCCTTCTCTTTTTTAATAAAACTAACATGCAGGTGTATAACTGTCAATCTTCTCAAACATATAAATGCCGATAATTATTGACAAACAATAATTCTAGGAATATGATAGCACTATAATTATTGTTTTACGATAATTCAGCAGATGGTTTTTCAGGAGGTTATCGAAATGTCCAAAGCTAAAATCGGTCTGATCGTTATTTGTATCTTGTCTCTAGCCGGCGCAGTTTACATTTCACTTGCAGCATCCGGTGTTTCTTTGCTGTATATATTGCTTCTTCCGCTGACCCTTATCGGAGACGGTCTGCGCGCCCTGTCATTATCATCAGTTATCGGAAATATTGCCTCTATCATCTTTTACGCGATTCTATCCCTTCTGCCTCTTTCTTTGCTGCTGATCCATATAATCAAGGGTAAAAAGCTGTTAAAGGCGGATTTCTTTTTAGTGTTTATCAGCGCCTGTACGTTTGCAGTACTGTATCTATTCATAAATCCACAGCTTATTCCAGAGCTGTTCAATTCTTATATGTCCGCGGATAAATCCCTGATTGATTCCGAAAAAGTGCTGATCGCAGTCGCATATACATCGATTTGGGCAGCGTTCCTGGCACACTGGTTTCTTCGGGCTTATAAAAGGGATAACTTAATTTCTAACATAGAGAAACTTCTCTATGCTTTTGCTGCTATCTGCATTGTATCCGTGTGCTATACAGACGTCTCGGAGCTGATTGCTCAAATCTCCAAAGGATATGCTGCCAGTACGAGCGAACTAAGCAACGCCATGTTTGGTATCCCTTCCGGTACGGCGCCCGCTGCAGATATATTTCTGGCGCTGATCAGGTTCACCGCCGGTGTACTTCCTACACTACTTCTGTTGAAGGTATTCCTTCCCGCTGAAAAGCTTCTTCAAAGTTTCCGCACAGACCCCCACGCACAGGAAAATGCGGGGCTTGCCGCTCAAATTGTATCCGGCGCAAAAACATCGATATACTTCTTTGTCGGATGCACTGCCTTTAACAATGTGCTCCAGCTTCTTCTGGCAAAATACGCCTCCAATATAGATGTGAATCTGTATTTTCCGATTGATCAGCTCCTCCTCGCACTCTCCATGCTTCTTTTGGCAAACTTTCTGGCCGGCGATCACAAGCTTTATAAAGAAAATCAACTTTTCATTTAAGGGGACACATATATGGCAATTCACGTGCATCTCGACGATGTTCTCAAAGACCGGAAAATGACCTCCAAAGAACTCTGTGAAAAAGTCGGAATTACCGAGGCCAATATGTCCATATTGCGGAGCGGCCGTGCCAAAGGTATCCGGTTTCACACGCTCAACCGCATCTGCTATTATCTGGAATGCTGTCTTTCGGATATTTTGGAATTTGATGGAATCCTGGAGGATTTGAGTGATGAAAATGAAGAAGAATAACAGTTGTTCCCATAAACCGGCACTCATAACAATGTGTATTCTCTGTTTGTCTGCAATAATCGTGCTGTCAGGCTGCTCGCTTGCTAAAGCTGATTCCACAGGAAAAGAATCAAAAGACGATATGCTATGCGGAGTATGGATCGTATCCGGCAAAGACAGCGGGAGCACGGATATGAATGGTTTCAGCGCAGATGATGCCAATCGTCTCATTTTGTATTGTGATAACAGTAGCGGCGAAAGCTGCACGATGAGTGAAGCCAACGGATCCATACAGGCTGAATTACACGCTAACGTTCTTAACGGCAAGTCATCCTCTGAATATTTCGGCACTCTTCGG
>Ga0209429_10000295_pt1 | contig 34373 bp, 30 predicted proteins | sample BarGraNGADG00212_3_FD_184493 | JGI IMG/M metagenome (GOLD analysis project Ga0209429, IMG submission 184493) | Arctic peat soil microbial communities from Barrow, Alaska - Barrow Graham LP Ref core NGADG0004-212 (SPAdes) (version 2) | ecosystem: Environmental > Terrestrial > Soil > Wetlands >... | reverse complement strand
TCCATCGCCTTACTTGCAGCCTGCGGTACGGCAACGAAAACAACCGCTGAAACCACTGCCGCGGCAGATGTCGTAATAACAGTCGGTGCCAGTTCAACCCCCCATGCGGAAATTCTCGAGCAGGCCAAGGCCGCTCTTGCAGCAGAAGGCTATACACTGAAAATTGTAGTGTACGATGACTACGTACTGCCGAACAAAGCTCTTGCAGACGGCGAACTTGATGCCAACTATTTCCAGCATACACCTTACCTGAACAGCTACAATACGTCGAACGGAACCGACCTGGTGGCCGCGGCCTCGATCCACTACGAACCTTTTGGCATCTACGGCAACGGCGTTACCGATCTTAAAAGCCTCGCCGCCGGCGCAACAATTATCATTCCGGCTGATGACAGCAATGAGACCCGCGCACTCCTTCTGCTCCAGCAGGAAGGGCTGATTACCTTAGCTGACGGCGCCAGTGCAGCAAAGGGTGTTACGATTCTGGACATTGCCGACGACGGCGGATACAAATTAATCGATGTTCAGGCGGATACCGTTGCCGCACAGCTCAAGAACAGCGATGCAGGAACCATTGCAGTAATTAACGGCAACTATGCACTTGCTGCAGGACTCAAGATCTCTGACGCTCTTGCCCAGGAAGATGCTTCCGGCGATGCCGCCAAGACATATGCCAACATCATTGCCGTCAAAAAGGGCGACGAAACCAGCCCGAAGATCAAGGCGCTTATTGCAGCACTCGAGACAGATGCAATTAAGAGCTACATTGAAAAAACTTACAGCGGTGCCGTAGTCGCAATATTTTAAATGCGGTTTTAGATTGTACAATCAATTTTATCTTAAAAAACAGCATGCAGAGGCAAAAGACTTTGCATGCTGTTTTTTTGGGGCTGTTTGTTTTATAGTATATAAAAAACCTGGAGGCAGATATGTCAGTCGAAAAAGTAAAAGAATATTTCAGACATATGGGGATCGAAGACAAAGTACAGGAGTTTACAGTTTCAAGTGCAACGGTTGAACTTGCGGCTCAGGCTTTGCAGATTGAGGCATGCCGCATTGCGAAAACACTGTCATTTCATGTTAATGAAAAAGTCGTTTTGATTGTTGCGGCCGGGGACGCCAAGATTGACAATCCGAAGTACAAAGCGCAGTTCGGCACAAAGGCCAAAATGCTTTCCTTTGAGGAAGCGGAGCCGCTGATTGGTCACGCCGTAGGCGGGGTCTGCCCCTTTGCGGTCAATAACGATGTGGAAGTTTATCTCGATGAATCACTCAAACGCTTTGACACCGTATTTCCCGCGGCCGGAAGCTCCAACAGTGCAATAGAACTGACAACAGAAGAGCTGGAAAAATACTCGAACAGTCTGGGCTGGATCGATGTCTGTAAAATCGTATAATATAAAATATAACGAGAAATATTACAACAATAGTATAATCTGGAATGTAATCGGAGGCTTATAGAAATGACAGAAAAAACACAGAAAATATGTGATTTGCTGAATCAAATGGAGATTGGATTCAGGATTGTTCTGCATGAGGCTGTATACACGATTGATGATTTGATGGAACTCAACTGGCCGCAGGCGGATACAGATGCAGTCGCAAAAAATCTATTTATCAGGGATGATAAAAAGCACAATTACTATCTGCTGGTTGTCCGCCGGGATAAAAAAGTTGAGCTAAAATCAGTAAAAGACGTAATCGGTTCAAGACCTTTAAGCTTTGCATCCGAAAATGATCTGAAAGCAATATTAGGACTCACGAAAGGTTCTGTAACACCATTGGGGATCATCAACGACGAGGCATGCAAAGTAAAGGTGATTCTGGATAACACATTCAGGGACAGTACGATAGGCGTTCATCCCAATGAAAATACCGCAACTATTTTTTTGCGTGCCGCAGATTTGGTGAAGATAATCGAACAGCATGGAAGTACGGTGGAATTTGGCGAAATATAATATCCGTTTATTTTTCAGAAAGTATAACCGCCCGCGAAACAGAAGTTGCAGGCGGACAGCATATGAGTGGATTTTCACTTTTTCGTTGACACGTAAAAAAGCCGGTGATATATTCATTACAACAAGAGAGCGAGCGATCGCTCTATGAACAGATGAATATGATTTTAATATAAATATTTTTAGGAGGGTACTATGGACAGCAGATTTTCCATTTCAGATTATCCGGATGCCAGAGCCATTGACAGAGAGCTGGATGAATTAATCTCGAAGCCGGTTTACTCAGTGAGTCCGGCCGCTCTTGCAGTGTACGAGGAAGAGTATTTTGAGAAAAAATGCGCCAGATCCAAAGCAATGATTCAGGAAGCAAAAACCGTAATTCCGGGCGGTGTGCAGCATAATCTTGCTTTCAACTACCCATTCCCGCTGGTGTTTACTAAGGCGGAAGGTCCCTATCTGTATGATCTCGACGGTAATCGCTATTATGACTTTCTTCAGGCAGGCGGGCCCACTGTGCTGGGAAGCAACCCCGTAGAAGTCAGAAGCAAGGTAATTGAACTGTTAAATGACTGCGGTCCTTGTACGGGACTTTTTCATGAGTATGAATACAAGATTGCCAAAAAAATCTCCGACAATATAAAGTCAGTTGAAATGTTCAGGATGCTGGGATCGGGTACGGAAGCTTGTATGGCTTCCATCCGTGTTGCCCGCCTTGCCACCAAAAAGAAAAACATTATTAAGATGGGCGGTGCTTATCACGGATGGAGCGATCAGCTTGCATACGGAATCCGTATACCCGGATCCAAATGGACCCAGGCGCACGGCGTTCCCAAATATATATTCAAACACACACAGGAGTTTTTCCCGAATGATCTTGCCGATCTTGCAAGAAAACTGTGGCGCAATAAATTCCATGGCGGAACGGCTGCCGTTATGATTGAGCCGCTCGGACCGGAAAGCGGAACCACTCCCGTTGACAGGGACTTCAATAAAGGAGTAGAGGCACTGTGCCGTAAATACGGGGCGCTTCTGATATTTGACGAGGTTGTCACAGGTTTCAGAGTCGGTATGGCAGGTGCGCAGGGGTATTTTGATGTTACTCCCGACCTGACCGTTTTCGGAAAAGTTGTTGCCGGAGGATATCCCGGAGCAGGCGGACTTGGCGGCAAAAAAGAATACATGAAATTCCTCTCTGCAGGAATTGCCGGCGGACACAAACAGAAAAAGGCACTTATCGGAGGGACCATGGCGGCCAATCCGCTCAGCTGTGTAGCAGGCTATTATACGTTGTGTGAAATAGAGAGAACCAATGCCGCTCAAAAGGCCGGAGAAATCGGTGACAGGCTTACAGCAGGATTAAAGAAGCTCATCAAAAAATACGACCTCCCCTTTGTGGCCTTCAACCAGGGTTCCATCTGCCATCTTGAAACAGTCGGCACCACACATTATTCACTAAACTGGTTTAAGCCCTGGACAATTCCTGCCGTGCTGCATGCAACATCCGTCAGAAAGAAGGAAATGGAGCATATGGGAGCGGCCTATATGGCGGAAGGTATTGTGACGCTCGCAGGCAGCAGGCTTTACACCAGTGCCGCTTATACGAACGAAATGGTAGACGACGTACTGGTCAGATTTGAAAAAGTGTTTAAAAACATAGCAGTAATTGAAGAGAAATAGAGCCCGGTATGTGGTCAGGAGGCCGTCATGGATGAAAGAGTTGCAAAACAGAAAGTAGTTGAAGCAGGAATCCGTCTTGTAGAGTCAGGGCTCATTGCGCGTACCTGGGGGAATGTCAGCTGCCGTATAAGTGACAGTCATTTTGTAATATCCCCGAGCGGCAGGGACTATCTGTCACTGACTCCGGAGGAAATTGTCACGGTAGCCATTGCGGATTTAAGTTATGACGGGAACATCAAGCCTTCGTCAGAAAAAGGGGTACATGCTGAAATCTATAAACACAGCCTTGATACCCATTTCATTATGCATACACATCAGGAGAATGCATCCGTGATAAGTGCGGCCGGGCTGGATTCCATGCATGTGAATACCTCCTGGCCCCTTCTTGGAAATGAAGTCATTATCGCATCGTATGGTCTTCCGGGAACAAAAAAACTTCGCAAAGGAATCCTGAATGCATTAATGCGCTCCAGGGGTCACGCTATCATCATGAAAAATCACGGTGCGGTTTGTTTCGGTAAAGATGAGACACAAACCTTTCAGATCGCATCTGACCTTGAGGCCGCATGCATTCAATTTATCGCAGAAAAATATCAGCAGATTAAGGGCGTGCAGAGTTTTGATGCAGAGAAAATGAGACAGTATGTACTCTCTGTGATTGAGCGTACCGGGAAGGACGGCAGTGATGACTCTTCCGGACTGTACTGTAACAGCGAACGGACAGCGGATGGATTTGCACTTCACACCAAAGACGGCAAAACGGTTTATGCTGTGCTCGGGCACCTTGACGGGAACTTGCCCGCAGAAGCAGGAATCCATGACGAAATATATTGCAGATACAAAAATATAAACTGCATCCTGCATTCGGATGCCCCGGATGTGACAGCTGTATCCCGTGCCAATGTGACTCTCTATCCTTTCGTGGATGACTTCGCACAGATCGTAGGAACAAAAGTGAAAACCGTCCCCATGGTTCCGGACAAAATAGCGGATGCACTCAAACACGCGTCCGCAGTCATTGTCGGCAAAAACGGAGCCCTGTGCTGCGGTGTTTCGCAAGGGGATGCGTCAGCTGTGCAGATGATTATGGAGAAGAACTGCAAAGCCCTGATCTGCGGGACGCTCTTTGGGGCCGTAAAACCGCTCGGAAAGCTGGACTGCAGCCTGATGAGATTTGTCTACCTCCAAAAGTATTCAAAGCAGATAAGCAAAAATAAAAAATAAATGCAGGTAAGAATCATTTGTGTAAGGGGGGTGGACGTACGTGAGTGTTTATGTCATTGCATATGATGTAGGAACAACAGGAATAAAGACCTGTATTTATGAAATTGCGGACTCAATCAAATTGACAGCATCCGTTGTCGGAGGATACGGCCTCTATATCGAAGACAACGGCGGAGCAGAGCAGGATCCGGATGAGCTATGGGCTGTGATGTGCACGACTACAAAAAAAGTAATCGAAATAAGCGGTCTTACCGGTGACAGGATAGCAGGACTTTCCTTTTGTTCGCAAATGCAGGGACTCGTTCTTGTTGATGAAAACGGGGAACCGGTACGCCGTTCGATGAGTTACATGGATCAGAGGGCTCACCGTGAAATCAGGGAGGGAATAGCCCACGGCATTCAAATTTCCGGAGTCAATATTTTTAAGCTCCTGCAATCAATCCGTATTACCGGTGCCGTTGCGGCCAGCGTGAAGGACCCCGTCTGGAAATATAACTGGGTAAAGAACAACGAACCGGAGAACTTCCGGCGAATACACAAATGGCTTGATGTGAAAGAATATCTGATCCTGAAATGTACGGATCAATTTGTTATGACAAAAGACAGTGCATTTGGAACGATGCTGTATGACATAAGAAAGGGAAAGAATTGCTTCAGTAAAGAAATGTGCCGGATGCTGGGGATAAACGCAGAACATATGCCGCGGATCGTTAACGGTACGGATGCGGTCGGCCCTTTAACCGGCAGAGCGGCCGCGCTGCTTGGTCTCAAAGAAGGCACACAGGTGTTCGGCGGCGGCGGGGATGCTTCCCTGATAGGCATCGGCGCAGGGGCGGCATCCGTAGGAAGCACGCATATCTATTCGGGAACATCCGGCTGGGTATCAACGGTTGTAGAAAAAAGAAAAATTGACCTGACGGCAATGATTGCTTCCATTGTGGGTGCCAATGACAATACATATAACTATTTTGCTGAATTGGAAACGGCCGGCAAATGTGTTGAATGGGTCAAGGATCACCTCGCACTGGATGAGATTAATATTTACCTGCAGAAAGTGAGCGTTTCCGATTCGCTCGAGACCATCTATGAGAACCTGTATGATTTTATGCTTGATGAAATTAAGAATATACCTGCAGGCAGTGACGGTGTAATATTCACCCCGTGGATGCACGGAAACCGGTGTCCTTTTGAAGATCCCAATGCCCGTGGAATGTTCTTTAACTTAAGCCTGGAAACAGGAAAGAGGGATATGATACACGCTGTTATTGAAGGCATTTGCTATCATCTCAGGTGGCAGCTTGAGGCACAGGAGAATAAAGTGAAAACATCGGATATAATCCGCTTTGTCGGCGGCGGAGCCCTGGCTCCCGTTACCTGCCAGACAATATCGGATATTCTGGGACGGGAAATTGAAACGGTGGAGAGTCCCCAGAATGTTGGAGCGCTCGGAGCCGCCGTACTTATCGCTGTCGGACTTGGGATACTGGATAATATTGCAGATGCAAACAAGCTGATTAAAGCCAATGCAGTCTATTATCCGAATCCTGCAAACCGTCTGGTACACGACAGGAATTTTAAGGTGTTCAAATTGCTGTACAGGAATAACAGGAAAATTTTCCGGGAAATGAATCAAATGGAATCGGATTAAAAAATTCAAGGGGGTGTAATATGGACAACAAAGGCAATGTGTCAAAATATCGATGGGTTATTCTATTTACAATCTTTCCGATTATTGTCTCGACAGAAATGATGTGGCTTTCGCTGGCTCCCATAAGCAGTATGGCTCAGAGCTTTTACGGCGTGAACAGCCTGAGCATCGATATGCTGTCGATGAGTTACATGATTATGTTTATCATTTTCTCAATACCTGCATCCTGGGTGGTTGATAAATTCGGGTACAGGCATTCACTTATTATCGGAGCACTTCTTACCGCCGTTTTTGGTGTTGTCAGGGCTGTCTTTTCCGATAATTTTGCCATTATCATGTTTGCTCAATTTATGATTGCTGTCGGACAGCCGTTCCTTTTGAATATATCGACAAAGGTCCCGGCCAACTGGTTCCCGGCCAACGAACGATCCACTGCTGCAGGAATCCTGACAATGGCGCAGTATGCCGGTTTCGCAGCACCGATGCTTTTATCCCCTGTTCTGGCGGAAAACCATGGAATTCCATATGTCCTAAAAGTATTTGCCGTAATAGCAGTCGTATCGGCCGTGATCTGCATCGTGTTTACACGGGAAAAACCTCGGGTGGCGCCTCCCGGACCCATTGCTCCCAAGGAGGATTTGAGTCTTTCGTCAATCAGAAAGCTGTTTTCAAACAAAGCCTACCTTTCCGTACTGGCCGTCTGCTTTATATCTATAGGAATATTCAACACGGTATTAACCGTACTGGAAGCGATTCTGCTGCCGCATGGCATTTCGTCCGCTGATGCGGGTATAATAGGAGCTGTATTTGTGGTTGCCGGGGTCATCGGGGCTGTTGTGCTTCCTATTATCTCGGATAAGGTTGGCGTAAGGATTTCTTTCTTCGTCGGTTCCATTATTCTTCTGATTCCGGCGTATCTGGGATTTGCTTTTGTGCAGGACTTCACACAGCTTGTGATCATAGCTTCGATTGCCGGATTTACCATCATGGGTGTTGCTCCGATTCTTTTCCAGCATGGTTCGGAAGTAGCATATCCGATCCAGGAGGGGACTTCGCTCGGGATGATTCTTATGATGGGACAAATATCAGGCGTACTGTTTGTCTATTTGTTCAACGTATTAAAGAATGCCTCCCATTCAGTCATGCTGCCTATGCTGCTGATTGTAGCGGTGACCGTTCTGGAGCTGCCGGTTGTTATCAAATTGAAAGAGTCAGGGTTAAATCGAAATAATGTATAAATTGTATTGCAGGATTTGTCAGAATGTCCTGAGAGGATATTCCTATTTCCTTCCATGGAGAAAACCGGAAATACTGGAAGGCATAAACTGCCTGCAGAGATTGCCGGTCATTATGAAGAATGAAGGGATGAACAGGGTACTTATTGTAACCGGTCCGCATATTGCGGTTTCAGGTCTTATGGATTCACTTCTCGCCGGATTGAGAAAGGAGTCGATAGAATTTTTCCTGTATGATAAGACAGTGGCAAATCCTACCATCGATAACATTGAGGAAGCATTGGCGATATATAACACAAACAGCTGCCATTGTATTATTGCTTTCGGCGGGGGCTCTCCCATTGATTGTGCGAAGGGTGTGGCCTGCCGTGCGGCAAGACCGGACAAAACAATCAGCCGGATGAGGGGTGTCCTTAAAGTCAGACGGAAACTTCCGCCGCTCATTGCGATTCCCACAACGTCCGGTTCGGGAAGTGAGACTACGGTTGCTGCAGTGATTAGCAACCCGGTAACCCATGAAAAATATGCCATAAATGACCCGGCACTTGTCCCGCTCTATGCCGTGCTCGATCCCGTCATTACGGCAGGGCTGCCTCCGGATATCACTGCGGCAACAGGCATGGATGCGTTAACGCATGCAGTGGAAGCATACATCGGCAGAAGCAATACCCGTGAAACCAGAAAAATGGCCATAGACGCAGTGAAACTGATTTTTGATAACATATACATTGCCTACTCTCAAGGCAATAACTTAGCAGCCAGAGAAAGCATGCAGAAAGCTTCCTTCTATGCCGGCGCGGCATTTACCAGGGCGTATGTCGGATATGTTCACGCGATCGCCCATTCGCTTGGCGGCTTTTACGGAATACCGCATGGCCTTGCCAATGCGGTAATTATGCCGTATGTTCTCGAGGCGTACGGCACATCGGCACACAAAAAATTGGCGGAACTTGCCGATGCTGCAGGAATGACGCGGCCCTCGGATACGGCGGCGCAAAAAGCCCGTGCATTTATTGAAGCGATAAAGCAATTGAATCATCAGATGGCTATACCGGATAAAATCGATGGTATTCTTGTCAGTGATATTCCGCTCATGGCTGAACGGGCATGCAAAGAAAGCAATCCCCTTTACCCGGTGCCCCGGATCATGGGCAAAAAGGAACTTGCGTCTATCTATTATTTGATTATGAGGTAAGATGGATGGTTCAGGGGAACCGATGTGCATTCAAGTAGAATAGAGAGGTCTTTATGGCAGACAATACGATAAAAAACCGTAAAAGCAAATTTCATCTTGACACCTTCGAAAAAACTACGGAAAAACGAAGACAGAGGGTTCTTGCGGTTGCGATTGATGAATTTGCTGCAAATGGCTACAGTGCTACCAGTATTAACGATATATCCAGAATGGCGCATATCAGTATTGGTTCCATGTATAGTTATTTTGCATCAAAAGAGGATTTGTTTTTAACCATAGTTAATAACTCGTATTTTGTCATGGAAAAAATATTGAATGATGTGGCTGCAAATTGCACGGATGTCTTTGACTGTGTGGAGAAGATGCTTGTCGCATCTAGAAAATTTGCACTGGAGTATCCGCAGCTGAATCAGATTTATCTTGATATCACAACACAGGCCCTGTCACAAATGTCGGTACGGTTATCCGATAAGCTGGAGAACATTACTCCGCACCTGCTTTCCAATATCATTAAGAAGGCAAAAGCAGACGGAACCGTCCGCAGGGATGTTGACGAAAGAGTCGCTTCCTTTGTAATTGACAATATTTTTATGATGTATCAATTCTCATTCTCATCGGATTATTACAAAGAACGTATGAGAATATATCTCGGTGAAGATAAACTAAACGATATTGATCAGGTTGAAGTGAGTATTCTGCAGTTTATCTATGCTGCTTTAGGGAAGAGCGGGGAAAACTGAGGACAACAGCGCCTGCCTGTCAGAGTCCTCACTTATAATGCCGCTGAATCAGGCATATTCAGAGTTTGTGTGGGATAGGCGAACGCGATCCCCTGCCTGTCGAATTCTTCTTTGATTCGAAGATTCACAGTCTGATTTATGTCCATGTATTTATCATAATCGCTGCTTAAGATGAAATAGGCTACTTCGAAATTCAGGCAGTATGTACCATATGAAATGAAGTGTGTACGCGAAAATGTGGTATCCGGAACGCTTTCCACTATTGTTTTAATCAGCAGGGGGATAGCTTTAAGCAATTCACTGCTTGTCTGGTAGGTAACCCGGATCGTGAACAATACTCTTCGCTGTTCCAGTGTTTTATAGTTATTGATGCGTGAACCGGTCAGATCCGTATTGGAGAAAATAAGCTGTTCACCGCCTAAGGCCCGCAATCGTGTGGTCTTCATTCCGATATGTTCTACGGTTCCCATCTGTTCCCCGACGATTAGAAAATCGCCGACCTCAAACGGATGATCAAAAACAATTGTGAAGAAGCAGAAAAAATCAGAGAGTATGGACTGTGCCGCAAAGGCTATCGCGACGCCGCTGATCCCGAGCCCGGTGATCAGTGTAGTGATTTTTACTCCGATATTATCAAGAAACAGAATGAGGACAACCACCCAGATCAGGACTTTAATGATTCCTGTGATCAGGTTAATGGCAAGATAATTACTTTGGGAGGTCTCTTTGTTCTTCCAGTGTTTGTTTAATGCAAACACGACAACAGATGAGGCAAAGATGGCACCAATGATTAGAAGCACAAATAATACAACGGTATTTAGCAGTGTAACGAAGGCCGGATTCAGGGATAAGATTTTGGTGCATAGAAAAACGGCGGTGATATATAGAATGGGCAGCAGATATTTTTTGATGCCTCGCAGCAAAAGATCATTGATGCTGTCCGGTGTTTTGTGTGCCCAGACATAAATGCGCCTCAGGAAAAAATATTCGGCTGCCTTTATTACAATAATGCTGAGAATAACAGTCAGTAAAAAAACGATATAATCTGAGACCGTGTTGCTGAAAATTGTGAAATTTAAAAATTGCGGCAATATGTGCCCTCCATATACTATATATGTAATATACTATACCGTTTAATAATGACATGACTGATCTGATAGAAAAAACTTTGTGTTAATGTGCAGAATGTCTGTATGTACATGCATGCTGCTTACCGGGCAGATGCCGCGGACAGATGCCAATGTAAGATGGTATTGGGTTAACACCATTTACACATAATTGAATAAACAGTATACTCCTTGTAGTAATATTTGATATATCGCAGGGGGGACAGACAATTGGAGTATGACTATTCTGAGAAAATGAAGACATTGATGAAGAAGCCGGGGAGTCCGGTTTTAAAAATTGTTCTGACTATATTGATATGCCTGACTGCGGCCTTTGGAATGTATTCTTATATGTCATCGGTAGGGAAGGTAAATGCTGAGAAGAGAAATGCGGAAGCTTTTGATCCAATCGTCCCGAATTCTGTAAATAGCATACTGTCAAAAAATATAGCGGGCAATATTGCATACAAATACAGCAGCTTAACACCGCAATTCCTTTCCGATCCTTTTGCTTCAGACAATTATGATACGATCAATTACTGTATTGCAGTCGATTCGGATTATTTGCCCTATATCGTAGCAATTGATGCCGATGATATGGACCGGTATGCGGATCTTCTGGATTACACCTACAGCGACTCGACGGATGCTCCGGTTCCTGATGCAATAATCATGAAGGGCATGCCGGAAAAGATAAGCGACGAACTTGGAGGGACGGCAGCAGAGGCACTTAATTTGTTTTTCGGTGAGAAGGTTGCTGATTCTGCCAATTATGCAGAAGTTACAGGCGCTCTATTCCTGAATACAACCAAAGTACCGGCTGTCGATTATTCGGCATCATCCGTGTGCCTTATTCTGATTGCTGCCTTATTCATCGTACTGGGGCAGAACATTGTTTCTCAGAAAAAATACAGGAAATATCATCAGAATTCATTGGACAAATTCTCCGGAGGTGAACTTCTTGCGATTGATCAGGAACTGGAGCAGCCTTCAACCGTAAGTTTTGATGAACAGAATCTGTACATTACGGCGGCCCACCTGATCAGCAAAGCAGGCGGTGTGGATATCATTCCGATAAATGAAATAGTTCATGTTTACGGCAGCATTTCAACTTCACGTTTCCAAAAAAAGCAGGGGCTGATAGCAGTTACGAGAGACGGCGTGCAGCATACGCTTGTGAGTATGCCTTTCCAAAATCAGGAAAACAGCGTGATAGCGGCGATTGCCGAAAAAATCAAAAGCTATTTGCCTGACATTAGATATGGTTTTGATACTGGTTTCTATACAACAACTGATTCCAGCCTTGTCGCGGGTAATGGTAATGTGGGTTCAAGCAATCTGCTTTTGGGAATCATTGGAGCAATCATTGGAGCAGGTCTTGGCAGTGTCATTTGGATTCTCATTGGAAAAGCAGGGTTTATTGCCGGAATTGCAGGCTTTATCATGGCCTTTCTGGCAATGAAGGGATATAGTCTGCTTGCCGGTTCCCTGGATCGGAAAGGACTGGTTGCATCGATTTTCATTGTGATACTTATGATTTTTGCGGCAAATTATACTTCTTATGCACTTGAAATCTGTGCAGCAAATGATACGTACACGATATCGGGTCTTATTGATGCCTATCAAAGATTGCCGGGATTACTCACGGCGGCCAACCTGTGGGGTTCATTTGGAGTAGACCTCGCTGTTGGTTATCTTCTATCGATTTTTTCCTGCTTCAGGCTTATTAGAAATGGTTTCAGGAGGGGGTAAATGCCGGCGGACATACGGATCTGTTTTGCGGTAAGCCGCAAAAATGTTATGATAATCCTGATCGGTATGTACGAACGGAAAGGAGATTCATATGAAAGTAATTCTAGTAAACGGCAGTCCCCATAGTAAAGGATGTACGTATACAGCCCTGCAGGAAGTCGCCGGAACATTGAACGAAGAAGGGATTGAAACCGAGTTTTTTCATATTGGCACCAAACCTCTGTCGGGCTGTATTGCCTGCGGTAAATGCGAAACGACAAAACGCTGCATTTTTAAGGACCGGGTCAATGAATTCCTCGATTTGGCCAAAGATGCGGACGGTTTTATTTTTGGCTCACCGGTGCATTATGCATCCGCGGGAGGCAGCATAACATCTTTTATGGACCGGGTTTTCTACGCGGACGGAAGCAGCTTCCGCCTGAAGCCTGCCGCCGCTGTAGTTTCAGCCAGAAGAGGCGGAACGACAGCCGCATTTGACCAGCTTAACAAATATTTCACCATATCACAGATGCCTGTCATTTCCTCGAAGTACTGGAACATGGTGCATGGATTCACTCCGGAGGATGTAAGGAAAGATCTCGAGGGACTGCAGATTATGCGGGTTCTCGGAAGAAATATGGCATGGTTTCTGAAGTGCAAAGAAGCCGGACTGAAAGCAGGAATACCATTGCCCGAGCAGGAAGAATTAATCTGGACCAATTTTATCGGGTAACCTGCCGATTCAAAAGGAATCGAACAGGTTCAAAAGGGATAGAACTGATTTTCCGGCTGAACAATAGAAGAAAAACGGAATTTCTCCAAAATCGTAATAAAAATCCACCTGGCAAGTGGATTTTTTGCATTCCGTGTGATTTGGATTTCCTCTATGCTGTTATATAAATATAGTAAAAGAGAGGAATCTGAGATGCGGAAAAACGGGATGGAAGAGGCTATATCCGATCGCCCCGGTCATATACGGTGGATGACGGTTCTTTTGGCTGCAGCATGTCTTCTTGCAGCCTGCGGGATTTCGGGTCCCGGTGATAAGAATATGACGAATAGCACGAATAATCATGTTGCCCCCGATACTGCACTTGTAACCAATATCTACACGGCCGATCCTTCGGTGCATGTTTTTGACGGAAAGCTGTATATTTATCCGTCACATGACTCGAATCTCGATTATCCGGCGTCAAATGACGGCGGACAGTATCAGATGAGTGACTACCATGTCCTGTCACTCGACAATTTTTCTTCTTCCTGCAAGGACTTGGGGGAGGTCCTGTCCCTCGGGGATATCCCCTGGGCATCCCAGCAGCTTTGGGCGCCCGATGCTGCATATATGAACGGTACGTACTATTTCTATTTCCCTGCCAAAGATAAAGACGGTATCTTCCGTATCGGCGCCGCCGTCAGCAAATCTCCCGCAGGCCCTTTCGTGCCTGAGCAGTCATATATCCCCGGAAGCTTCAGCATAGATCCCGCTGTCTTTGTCGAAGACGGCACGGCCTATATGTTCTTCGGAGGCCTCTCCGGCGGCCAGCTTGAGCACTGGCAGTCCGGCGCGTATGACCCTTACCCCGAAGCGCCTTCGGGAAATGAACCCGCCCTCGGACCTATGGCTGCGGAATTATCATCCGATATGCTGAGTTTTGCAGCTGCACCGCAGGAGATTGTTATCCTCGACCAAAAAGGCAGTCCGATCAAGGCCGGTGACGAAGCGCACAGGTTCTTTGAAGCCGTCTGGGTACACAAATACGACGGGCATTACTACCTTTCCTATTCCACCGGAACCACCCATTATCTTGTCTATGCTATGAGTGACAGCCTTCTGGGGCCTTATACCTATAAGGGGAAAATCCTTGATCCCGTCGAAGGATGGACAACCCATCATTCCATCGTGGAATTCGAGGGCCAATGGTACCTTTTCTACCACGACAGCAGTCTCTCAGGAGGCGTCGACAGCAAACGCTGCGTCAAATATGCCGCGCTTACGTATAATGAAGACGGAACCATTCAGGAGGTGGAAAGATAGGACTCGGACTGCAGGATTTGATGCAGACCTGCATGCAGGTTGCGGGCGGCCATGCAGGACGGCACCGGACCTGGCACTGAAATTGGCACTGGAATTGGAAACTGTCCGTTGTATGACCCTTAATCTCTGGTAAAATTAAATTGTAACAGGAAACTAAGGTGAAGATACACGGCAGTTCTCAGTAGTGTAAAGGAGTGTCTCAGCATGAAGAAAACAGCAGCTTTTTTCGATGTGGACGGGACGATTTCACGGGAAGGCCTTATCGGCGAGATGTTTCGGAAAATGATCAAGTATGAGCTTATTGATGTCACGAAATGGCACGAGGAAGTGAAGCCGGCCTTTTCCCAGTGGAACAGGCGCATAGGCGATTATGATAATTACCTGATGAAAATGGTTGATATCTACTCGGATACCGTGAAGGATTCGGAAGCGTTCCTGATCGAACACATTGCCAGAAAAGTTATCGAGCAGAACGGGGAACGGGTGTACACATATTCCCGCGAGCGGATTAAATGGCATCAGGAGCAGGGACACCTTGTAATAGCGATTTCCGGGTCCCCAGTTGAACTGGTGCGCGAAATGGCCCGCAAATATGGCATGGATGATTATAAAGGCACTGTATATGAAGTCAACAGCAACGGGATTTATAACGGCATCATACGGCCCATGTGGGATTCGGAAAGTAAAAGAAGTGCAGTCCTGGAGATGGCGGACAAGCATGATCTGGACCTTTCGGAATGCTACGCATACGGTGATACAACGGGGGACTTTTCCATGATGAAGCTGGTTGGACGTCCGGTTGCCGTGAATCCTACCAAAGAGCTTATCGGCCGGATTCTGCAGGATCCGGAACTCAAACAGACGATTTCCGTAATTATCGAGCGCAAAGACGTTACTTACAAAATCGGTGTTGAGTCACTGGAGATTGTCGACTGAAGGGAATTGCCGGCCGGCATGCCGGCCATGATATTTTAACAATTTGGATTCATAAACAAACAATATTACATCGTTTTTGTGTTAAAATCAATTAATTGGTGTAATTTTGGCCATACGTTTCGACAGCAGTGTAACCGCAGAAGATGTTTTAGACAGCATTGTAATTACAGAAATCAGGGATCGACCATGAGTTTTGCAGCAGAACTGGTTATTGTTATTTTATCTTCATCCATCATCTTTTTAATTTTGATATATTTTGGTGTCGGCGCCCTTTTATACAATATCCTGCTTACCAGGAGGGTATATCAGCGTCAGGCCAACTTAGCCGCATCTGATTCTTATCAGGAGGGCCGTAAAAGTAATACCTTCACATATGAAGGCGAGGTCTGGTTCCACAACAAGAAGCCGGAAGAAACCGTCATCCTGTCAAGCCGTAACGATCATCTGCACGGATATACCATTGCAGCGCGTGAACCGTCGGACCGGTGGGTGATCTGCCTGCATGGCTATACAGGTGCACCGGATATGATGGGTCCCTTCGGGCGCAAGTTCTATCATGCGGGGTTCAACACGTTGTATCCGGCTTTGCGCGGACACGAAAGCAGTGAACACAAGTCCATTTCCATGGGCTGGCATGACCGGATGGATCTTATCGACTGGTGCCAATATGTAGTAAAACAGAATCCGAGGGCGCAGATCGTTCTTTTCGGAATCTCGATGGGAGCTTCCACGGCAATGATGGCCAGCGGGGAAGATCTGCCGTCCGCTGTCAGGTGCATTGTCGCCGATTGCGGATTTTCATCGATCTGGGAGATTTTTGCAGTGCAGATCAAGCGCTACGCGAGGCTTCCTTCGGTTTTCATTTACCCTGTTTACACTATGGCATTATTAAGGGACCGGCTTGACTTGAAAGCGGCATCCTGTGTCCGGCAGGTGAAGAAATCCAGGACGCCGATTCTGTTTATCCATGGCGATGCGGACGATCTGATTCCCCATGCAATGATGGATGATCTTTTTACAGCGGCGGGCTGTGAAAAGGAAAAATTGCTGGTACACCTTGGGAGGCACGGTGAATCATCGAGTGCCCAGCCCGATCTTTACTGGTCCACGATCAGGTCCTTCATCAGCCGGAAACTGTCGCAGCCGCAGCCGGTACGGGTCTATGCGGCAAAGTATTGATTAGTCAGTAAAGGATTGAATTTTTGTAAATTGCAAGAATTCAATCCTTTTTTATTCTGCAATGAACGGGTTTCTCTATGTGCCCTGAATCATTTGCAGTACTCATAAACAATTCGCTGCGAATGGTTGATTGCTGTACGTAAGTAATTGCATAATGGTAGTATATGTTCGGAGGTGGATACAGATGGATCTTGCGGCCTTTTTTAAAGAGAATCCTACAGTGGCGCTTGGCTTTTCCGGCGGAGCGGATTCCTCATACCTCCTTTATAGCGCGCTGCACTATGGTGCAAAAGTGAAAGCATATTATGTCAGGACGTCTTTTCAGCCGCAATTTGAATTGGATGATGCATTACGCATGGCAAAGCACCTCGGTGCTGATATGAACGTAATTGAAACGGACGTATTATCTGTGCCCGGGGTGGCCCAAAACCCTTCCGACAGATGCTACTACTGCAAGACTGCGATTTTTTCTCTTGTCAGGCAAAGGGCAGGCAACGACGGGTATCCGGTCCTGATTGACGGCACGAATGCTTCCGATGATGCAGGCGACCGTCCGGGAATGACCGCCTTGAAAGAGCTTTCCATCCGCTCGCCCTTAAAGGAATGCGGTATCAGCAAGAGTGAAGTAAGAAGACTTTCCAGGGAAGCAGGACTTTTCACATGGGACAAGCCAGCGTATGCCTGTCTGGCAACACGGATTCCGGCAGGGACCGTCATTACGGAGGACGCCCTGCAGAGAATCGAACATGCGGAGGATTCATTATTTGCGATGGGGTTTACTGATTTTCGCGTGCGCATGACGGGAAACGCGGCAAAGATTCAGCTTCCGGTATCACAGATACCGATGGCACTGGATAGACGGGAAGAGATTTTGGAAAAGCTTCAGCCGGCATTCGAATCGGTCCTGCTTGATATGGCGGGACGCAGGAATCAGGAGATATAAATATGAGTAAACAACAAATCCTTAGTATTCTGGAAGAGGTGGAGGCAGGGCGCCTTTCACCGAAAGACGCCCTGCTTAAGCTTAAAATTGAACCGTTTGAGGACATTGGATTTGCCAAGATTGACCATCACCGCGAACTTCGGCAGGGAATTGCCGAGGTGATTTATGGTGCCGGGAAAACTCCGGAACAGATCATCGGGATATCTGAGGCCATGCTCAAAAACGGACAGAAGACGATTCTTATTACCAGGATGTCCGTGGAAGCCGCCAGAGAAGTCGGCCGCTGCCACAGCATTGATTATCATGAACTGGGCGGGATCGGCATCATAGGAGAAATCCCCGAGCCGGACGGGATCGGGAAAATTCTTGTGGTTACGGGAGGCACCAGTGATATTCCCGTAGCGGAGGAAGCTGCCCTTACCGCGGAAGTACTGGGAAATAAAGTGACGAGACTGTATGACGTAGGAGTTTCGGGTCTTCACAGGATGATGTCGTATATGGATGATATTATGAGCGCCCGGGTGATCATAGCCATTGCCGGGATGGAAGGCGCCCTGACGAGCGTGATCGGAGGACTTGTCGACTGCCCGGTCATCGGCGTTCCTACCAGCGTCGGATACGGTGCCTCTTTTGGAGGATTATCCGCCCTCTTATCCATGCTGAATTCCTGTGCGAGCGGTGTAAGTGTTGTTAACATAGATAACGGATTCGGCGCGGGATATCTGGCAAGTATGATCAATCACATGGAGGGCAAATGATGAAGACACTATACCTCGACTGTCAGATGGGTGCGGCAGGGGATATGCTGATGGCCGCCCTCCTGGAACTGCTTCCCGCACACAATGATTTTCTGGACAGAATCAACCGCCTTGGCATCCCCGGCGTGACTGTTACATGTGTGCCTTCTGAAAAATGCGGCGTCACAGGATCACATATCACCGTACGGGTAAACGGAGAAGAAGAAATTTCTGATGACCTTGACTGCAGCGGCCAAGGCAACGGTCATGTTCATATGACCGGCGAAGAGCACGACCACGAGCACGAGCACGACCACGATCATGGGCATAGTCACGAACATGAGCAAAGTCACGAACGCGGGCACAGCCACGGCCTCGGGACTGATCACCACAGCAAAAATGGACTGCACGAGATCGAACACCTGATTTTCGGCCATATTAATTTATCCGACAAGGCTAAAAAAGATGTGATGGCTGTGTACCGGCTGATTGCCGATGCGGAAAGCCTCGTGCACGGGGAACCTGCTGATCAGATCCATTTCAGTGAGGTTGGTTCAATGGATGCACTCGCGGACATTGCCGGAGTCTGTATGCTGATGGAATCCCTGGCGCCTGACCTGATTCTGGCATCCCCTGTTCATGTCGGGAGCGGACAGGTGCGCTGCGCCCACGGGATCCTGCCTGTTCCCGCACCTGCAACAGCATATATCCTGCGCGATGTCCCGATTTATGGAGGAAATATTGCAGGTGAACTCTGTACGCCGACAGGGGCCGCACTGCTGAAGCACTTTGCTGCAAAATTTGGCCCCATGCCTGTTATGACAGTATCTTCGATTGGCTACGGCATGGGAACGAAGAATTTTGAAGCGGCAAACTGTGTCAGGGCCTTCTGGGGAAATACGGATGACCCGGATGACCCGGCCGGAGAAAACAACGAAGTCAGCAAAGTCAGCGAAATCAGCTGCAATCTCGACGATATGACCCCCGAAGCGATTGGCTTTGTACAGGAATTGCTTTTTAAGAACGGTGCACTGGATGTTTATACGGTTGCTATCGGTATGAAAAAGAGCCGCCCCGGAATTCTGCTGTGCTGTATGTGTGAAAAGAAAAATACAGACGCAATAACGAATCTTATCCTTCGCCATACTTCGACGCTCGGTGTCAGGGTGTCTCAGACAAGGCGCGTCGTACTTCGCAGGACAGAAAGCATTAAGGCGACTCCGTATGGTCCGGTACGGATTAAAAATGCGTCAGGAAACGGATTTGAGAAAGCAAAACCTGAGTATGAGGACATTGCCAGGATTGCCGGAGACAATGATATGACATTAACGGATGTGATGGATTTGCTGAAATAGGAAATTGCCGGAGCAGGAATGAGCACCTGCAGTAACGCACTGCCGCCGGCCCTGGCTGAAAAAGGATATACGCCATGATGTATGCAATTTTTCTCAGAGGCATCAATACAGGGAAAATGAAGCTTGTTATGAGTGATTTTAAAAACATTCGGAGCGTCTGACTTCGAGGAATCTGAATACGATGCAGAAAGTCTATGATGCCATGAAAAATCACTCGTGATATATCTGCCGGCTTCCGCTTATCGTATCATTCAGGGAAGCTGTTATACTTTCGATTGCTCCGGTCAGATCACGGTTTTCAATGCACCTGTACAGGTCGTTTGTGTTCCTGTACAGGGAGTCGCTGCCGTGCATTCTGCAGAAACGCTCCCATAGATTGAGAATAGGATATTTGAAAGAAAAAATTATAAGAGGGAGCAGTGTGTTGCCTGAAATGATGCCCAATTCGTGATGAAAATTGAAAGCTGCTTCGGAAGCCCTCACCGGCGTGGGGGCTGCGTGCAGCTGATCAATGTATCCTTTCAGAAGGAGAAGTTCCTCCTGTGTGATTTTCGGGATGACAAGCTGGACGGCCAGCGTATCGAGAACCATACGGAATTCCAGAATGGACTTGATTTCCGCCGGACGCAGCATTCTGCCGTTGTAACTCATGATTGAAACAAGTGTCTCACTGGTTCCATTTCTTCTGTAGTCGGCTACAAAAGTACCAAGCCGGGGCTTTACCGTAAGAAAGCCTTTTCTTGCCATCTCGGAAATGCCGGCGTTGACGACGGCACGGCTCACCTGCATCAAGTAAATATTTCCCGAAAAGCCCAATATGTATGGACTTTTTGATTGACTGGCAGTATGGAAAAGGTTAATGTTTTGGTAACTGATCCTTCTGCACTGCTGGTATGACCAGAACGAGCCAATGGAAGGTTCCTGCTATTGAGGTGAGAGATATGAATCCCGTAAGAATTATTGAAATCAAACAAAGCGTATTTGCCGACAATGATGCCGAAGCACAAAGAATAAGGAAGAAGCTTAAGGAAGAAAAGACGTTTCTCTTAAATCTGATGTCTTCGCCCGGGTCCGGAAAGACCGCGACACTCATGCGTACCCTTGGCATACTGAAGAATGAAATGCGTATCGGCGTTATGGAAGCAGATATCGATTCATGTGTTGATGCCGAGAAAATTGCCACCACCGGAGTAAGGTCCATTCAGCTGCACACTGGCGGCATGTGCCACCTCGATGCCGGTATGACTGAACACGGACTGACCGAATTCGGTACGGATGATCTTGATTTCGTCATTCTGGAAAATGTCGGAAATCTGGTATGCCCCGCTGAATTCGACACCGGCGCCTCCAAAAATGCAATGATACTCAGTGTGCCGGAAGGCGATGATAAGCCTCTGAAATATCCCCTGATGTTTACCATATGTGATGTTCTGCTGATCAACAAGATTGATGTGCTGGAATATTTTGACTTCAATATCGAGGCAGTCATTGAGCGCGCAACAAAGCTTAATCCAAAGATCAAAATTATACCAATCTCTGCCAGAACAGGTGAAGGAATCGAAGAATGGGCGGACTGGCTGCGCGTCGAAATCAGAAAATGGAACGAGAATTGATATAACATTACCAACAGGGGGGAAAATCATGGCTGAAAGAGCAAAAATACTCGACCTTGCAAATCATCTCAACAGAACGAAGACCGGAGGCAAAGGTGCTATTCTTTACGGTGACCCGGAATATATGATTCTGGAGCCCGTTGTCACAGATGATATGGCAGATGTCGGTATGTTTCTGGGATTCCGTAATAAACAAAGTGCGGAGGAAATTGCCGCCTTGTCCGGTATCTCTGTTGAGCAGACCACAAAAATGCTGTGGGATCTGTCCATGGCCGGCGTCTGTTTTGTCAATGAAATAGACGGAGTTGATAAATACTGGACCGACCTGTGGGTGCCCGGCATTATGGAGATGATGGCGAACAACAGGGAGAATGTCGCAAAATATCCTCAGATTTCCGAAGCATTTAATGCATACGGAATCGTCAGGGGAGCGAAAACCGCAGGCCAGTTCCCCATCGGCCTGGGACTCATGCGGGTTATCCCTATCGAGCATGCCATTGACGGGGAGACCCGGAAAGTATCGTACGAGGAAGTATCCAAATATCTGAATGACAATACGATTTTCTCCGTTTCAGACTGCGCCTGCAGGGCTGTAAGGGAATCAATGGGAGAAGGCTGCGGCCATCTCAAGGAAGATATGTGCATTCAGATGGGCCACGCGGCTGAATACTATATCCGTACCAAAAGGGGCCGTAAGATTACCCGGGAAGATGCATTTGCTATCATTAAAAGAGCCGAAGAAAACGGCCTGATGCATCAGATACCCAATACGGACGGTCCCGGTAAAACGCACGCAATCTGCAACTGCTGCGGATGTTCCTGCCTGTCCCTGCGGACGGCGGAAATGTTTCTCAATAATGATATGGTCCGCTCGAATTATGTCTCACAGGTCGATCCGGAGAAATGTGTTGCCTGCGGGGAATGTGTACAGGTCTGTCCGGTCAACGCACTCAAGCTTGGACAGAAAATCTGCACAAAGACACCGATTATACAGAAGGAATATGATACTCCCAGGGATACGAAATGGGGACCGGAGAACTGGAATCCCGATTACCGCACCAACAGGGAAGACGTTGTCGATACCGGTACAAGTCCCTGTAAGACGGAGTGTCCCGCCCATATTGCGATTCAGGGCTATATCAAGCTGGCTGCCCAGGGCAAATACCCGGAAGCACTCGAACTCATAAAGCGTGAAAACCCTTTCCCGGCTGTCTGCGGCCGCATCTGTCCCAGAAAATGCGAGTCTGCCTGCACCCGAGGCGATATTGATTCCCCGATCGCAATTGATGAGATCAAAAAATTCGTTGCAGAGCAGGATATGAATCTGGCCAATCGCTATGTACCTGCACGCAGACATGAATACGGCAATAAAATCGCTGTTGTCGGCGCAGGCCCCGCAGGACTTTCCTGCGCTTACTATCTTGCAATCGACGGATATAACGTGACGGTATTTGAAAAACAGAATAGCCTCGGCGGTATGCTGACCCTGGGAATTCCGTCTTTCCGCCTGCAGAAAGATGTTGTCAATGCAGAAATCGAGATTCTGAGGGACTTGGGTGTTGTGTTTACAACCGGTGTTGAAGTCGGTAAGGATGTCACCCTTTCTGATTTACGAAGCCGCGGCTTCGAGGCATTCTATCTTGCAGTTGGCGCCCAGTCCGGAAGAAAACTCGGAATTGAAGGCGAGGATGCCCGGGGTGTTATTACAGGTGTTGATTTCCTCCGCAGTGTCAACCTCGGCGAGGAAGTCAGGCTTACCGGCAAGGTCATCGTCATCGGCGGCGGCAACGTAGCTATCGATGTTGCAAGAACGGCGGTAAGGACCGGCGCCTCCAAAGTTGACATATACTGTCTGGAAAGCAGAAGTGAAATGCCCGCCCTTCCGGAAGAAATTGAAGAGGCCATGTCAGAGGATATCGGAATCGGCAATTCATGGGGACCCAAACGCATCATTACGGAAAACGGTCGCGTTACCGGCGTGGAATTCAGGAAATGCGTCTCCGTCTTTGATGAAAACCATAGATTCTCCCCGAAATACGACGACAATGATACGATGACAGTGGATGCCGATGTTGTGCTCACATCAGTCGGACAGGCCATAGAATGGGGCAGCCTGATTGCAGGCAGCAAGGTTGAAATCAATCCCAATAAGACCATCAAGGCAGATGCATTTACATACCAGACCGGAGAGCCGGACATTTTCACAGGCGGCGATTCCTATACAGGCCCCCGGTTTGCTGTTGATGCGATTGCCGCCGGTAAAGAAGGCGCCATTTCCATTCACCGTTTCGTGCAGCCGGGTCAAAGCCTTGTCATCGGCCGCGACAGAAGAGCATACCGCGCACTTGATAAGGCGAATGTGATTTTTGAGGACTACGATTCGACGCCCAGACAAAGTTCAGGTCATGTTTCGGGTGATCAGTCAAAAGGGACATTCAAGGACTTGCGTGTTACTTTTACCGAGGAGCAGGTCAAAAAGGAGACGGAACGGTGCCTGAGCTGCGGTGCTACCATTGTCGATCCGTACATGTGCGTTGGCTGCGGGCAATGTACAACAAAGTGCAAATTCGACGCAATTTCCCTTGTCAGGGTACATGACAGTGCATCTGTCGAAATCAAGGATCTCAGGCCGACCGTTGCTAAGAACGTGATCAGGCGTGAAGGAAGAATTATTGTTAAGAATGTCAAAAAATTCTTTGTAAAATGAGAAGCCTGATGTATCGGGCCTCATCAAAAGGCATAGGTGATTCATTTGCATGAACTCGGTGTAATCATAGCGGTTGTGGAGAAAATCGAGAAAATTGCCAGGGAGCAGAATCTGACGAAGATCGAGACGCTGGTCCTGCAGATCGGCGAACTTTCCTCCATCGTTCCGATGTACCTCGAGAAGTGCTACCCGGCGGCCATTGACGGCACACTGCTCCAGGACACGGAACTCAGAATTGAAGTCATACCGGGAAATGCACTCTGTAAGGACTGCAGCAAGGTGTACAACCTTATATCCCACAACCGCACATGTCCATACTGCGGATCTAAGGAGTGGGAATTGCTCAGCGGAAGGGAATTCAATATCAAGGAAATAGTCGCCTTCTGAACGGGTTCCCGCAAGCAGCAGCAGGTCAGATTTTTCAAGAAATCAAGGAGTCTCTGATGCCGGATTTATGTCCGTCATCGGGGACTCCTTGTCATTGATGTCTTACCAGAGAAATAAATCTTGACTATTATTATTAACAAAGATAGGATAATTTCATGTCCAGTAAGGTGGGGTTTTGAGTAATATTTGAGGGGGATTTTTATGAGTAAAACAGCTGCAATTCTTATCGCATTTTTCCTTGGCGGTCTTGGCGTTCCGAGATTTATGGCAGGCAAAACCGGAACACCGTGGGTTGTCTGATTCAGCACAATAACAGATTGTCAAAAATCAGCAATTGTTTGAAAGCAGTTACTGATTTTATTTTCGCACAGAACAAAGAGGAATCAATATCATCAGGTATGAGGAGTGAATATGATAGAAAAATCAAAAATCAAAAAGCTTAAAAAATACATGTGCCTTGTTCTGACCCTGTCAATGCTTGCAGGTGCCGTCAGTGCCTGCGGAAGTGATAGTGCGGCAGCCGAAACAACTGCGGCTGCTTCTGTCGAGGAAACCATCAGCGGGATTGAGTCATCTTCAGACGGATCCGCTGATGAGACCTGGTCGGTATTCACATATATCTGCGGATCAAATCTTGAATCCGAAGATGGTTCTGCCACAGCTAACATTATGGAAGCAGCTCAGGTGGATATCCCGTCCAACATCAACTTCATCGTCGAGACCGGCGGTGCAAATTCCTGGAAGACTGAGGGGATCGACGCAGGAAGCATTCAGCGCTGGAATCTTCTCGACGGCAGCCTTGCCCTTGAAGATGAACAGCCTTCCGCCTCCATGGGACTGGCCTCTACGCTTGGCGATTACCTCACATGGGGCGTTGCCAACTATCCGGCCGATAACTATATGGTGCTTCTCTGGAATCACGGCGGCGGAGCTGTCGCCGGTGTTGAATTTGACGAGCTTTACGATGACGACAGTCTCAGCCTTGCGGAGCTGTCCGAGGGTCTTGCAGCTCCCGGCGTCAGTTATGAGGTGGTGGGTTTTGATACCTGCCTGATGTCGACACTCGAGAATGCACTGGTCTGCAGTAAATACGCCAATTACCTGGTAGCCTCTGAAGAGTACGAGCCCGGCGGCGGCTGGGACTACACAGCATGGCTGTCATATCTTTGCGCGAATCCCTCTGCTACAGGTGCGGAGCTGGGAACCGTTATCTGCGACAGCTACTATGCCAAATGCGCTACCTACGGCGCCGAGGACATGGCGACTCTGTCAGTTATTGATCTGGCAAAAGTCCCTGTACTTTGCGACGCTTTCAATACGATGGCCAATGAGATGACCGGCGTTACAGGGGACGTCACCACCTACCAGAGCCTTGTCCAGGGAGTGATCAAAACCGAAAATTACGGCGGCAACACCGATGAAGAAGGGTACACCAACATGGTGGATCTCGGCAATATGGTGCTCAATACGGAAAGTGTACTGCCCGCCACAGGGGAGACACTTCTCAACTGCCTGTTTGATGCAGTCGTCTATAACGTCTACGGAGCCAGCCGTGCAAATGCCAACGGCCTGAGCGTATTCTTCCCGTTAGGTGCCGATGATACCATCTGCAATAATTATGCCGAATCCGCTGCTTTCAGTAACGGGTATCTTCGTTTTGTAGATGCCGTGATGGGCGACAGCTGGGATGCACCCGAATCGGCAGCGAATGAAGATGTTCTTCTGGCTTCCGGTGACGAAGAGGCGATTCCCTATGAGTCCGTCGATGCTGTTACTGCTGCTGATTATGCGCTTGAAGCAAGCAGCTACATAACGGATGACGGTTTCTACACGGTGGAAGTTGCTTCCGGCCTTGAGGCTGTAGAAAGCATAAAGTTCAGCATTTATTATATGGATTATGATTCCGGAGAATATATGCTCCTCGGGCTTGACAACGACATCACAGCCGACTGGGAAACAGGTGTATTCCAGGATAATTTCCGCGGAGTATGGCCCACACTCAACGGCTGCCTGTGCGCACCCGTTCTTATCGGAGAAGGGGACAATTACAACCTTTATACAATTCCCGTGCTGCTCAATGGTGTGGAGACCAACCTCCGTGCTGCCTACCTCTTTGACACAGAGGAATTTGTAATTTATGGTGCATGGGCCGGCATCGATGAAAACGGAATGTCCGCAAAAGACATTATTCTGCTTGCAGACGGCGATACAATATCACCGGTATTCACTGCCGTTAACTGGGACTCCGGTGAAGAGCAGACCTACTATCTGGACGAATTCACTGTTTCCGGCCCTGTTATCATGGAGGAAACGGCCCTCGCCGACGGCGACTATCTGTATCAGTTCCAGATTACTGATATCTTTGGCAACGAGTACAATACCGATGAGGTTATCATGGAATGTGCCGCCGGTGCAATCAGTGTGTATGCGACAGAGTAACGGAAATCCAAAGCATAATGCATACTTCGGCGTCATTTGAAAAGCACCGTTCATGAGACATGACTCAAATTGATCCTTCGTGGATGAACCCATAGAATGGATGAACCCAGCCGCCGGCAATCCGCACATAAGGATTGCCGGCGGTTTTTTCGTTGAGTCCGGCTGTCTCTCCGGCATATGCTGATGGGATTTCTATTATTTATACCAATAATTACGGTTGCAGAGACCTGAAAACAGATATAATTATAATATTGATTTTAGTGATTTATTAGTTAGGGGAAAACTTATGAAATGGTATCGGAAGCCCGCTCGCATTGTTGTGCTCCTGCTTATTTTCTTTGCCGTTTCGCTCTGCAGCATTACGGCAGGCAGCGGTTGTGCTCCTTACGATGCAGCTGCTTCGTCAGTCGGACACGCACAGGAAGTAAGTATACCGGTGACATCCGGCGGCATGGACGAGGAGATTCCGGCGACAGAATCCTCTGAAACCACACAGCAGTCGGCCGGTGCAAAGAAGCCTGCCGTCTCAATCGACCCCGTAACGACAGAGACAGCGGCTGCTGCTGCTGCTGCGATCAAAGAAATGAAATCAGATGCCGGTAAAGTCCTCCGGGTACACTTCATAGATGTGGGACAGGCGGACTGCGAATTTGTTGAACTTCCGGACGGCAGAACATTGCTTATAGATGCCGGAAATGAGGGAGACGGACCGGCCGTTGTCCAATACATTCAAAATCTCGGCTACAGTACAATTGATTACCTGATATGCTCCCACCCGCATGAGGATCATATCGGCGGCATGGCCGCAGTAATCAATAACTTCGTTATCGGAAGTATCTTCATGCCGAAAGTCTCAACAACGACACAGACTTTTGAAGACCTATTATCGACAATTCAAAGCAAAGGATATACGATAACTACAGCACAGGCCGGCGTGCAAGTCGCACCGGGGATCAGTATTCTGTCTCCGGCTGTGAACGGTAACTACGGTGACGAATTAAATGACTGGTCAGCGGTTGTTTCTGTTTGCTATGGCAGCAGCACATTTCTCTTTCTCGGCGATGCAGGCACAGCGCCGGAAAGCACCTTATCGATTGACGCGGATGTTGTGAAGATTTCGCATCATGGTTCACGGACAGCTTATTCGAAGTCGTTTTTTGAGGAGATATCGCCTGCAATTGCGGTTATCAGTGTCGGGAAAGATAACTCTTACGGGCTTCCTGACGAGGAAGTTCTGCAGGGTCTGACGGATGTCGGAGCTGTAATATACCGTACAGATGAAAACTCCACTATTATTGCAGAATCCGATGGAATCGGGGTAACCATAAAGGCAGGCGGCGCAGTGCCTGCCCCGGAAAATGGGACAGCAGCAGGTACTGCACCGCTTGCGGCGGCATCAACGGAAGCGGCATCAACGGAAGCGGCATCAACGGAAGCGGCATCAATGACCGCGGCATCAGATGCAGACAGCGTAACCGTTTATAAAACCGATACGGGATCAAAGTATCACCAGGCAGACTGCAGCTATCTGAAGGACAGCAAGACTCCCGTCAGCTTAGCCGATGCAAAAGCAGAAGGTCTTACCCCCTGCAGCAGATGCGATCCTCCGGAATAATACAGGGGACACAAAATAATACGGGAGACATAACGCAGGGAAAATGAATAGACGAAAGTGACAGAGGAAGTGTAAAAGTATGAAATATATAATTGACAGATTTGAAGGCGAATTTGCAGTCGTGGAACTTGGTGACAGGACCTTCGTTAACATTCCAAGGAAAGCAGTCCCGCCCGACGCCAGGGAGGGTTCTGTAATTGATGCCAGAATTGATGAGGAATGCACATCTGACCGTTCCCGGAAAATCAACAATATGATGAATGACCTTTTTACATAAGTCATGAGACTCTGGAGACTATGAAAAACCGGCTGGACGAGTTATATCTTGTAACATGTAAAGATGCCAAGGCAAAACAATGCAAACGCTGCATATGAAAGTGAAATAGAAATGATGCTTCTGGATAAAAATACGATCAGGGAAAGATGTCTTACTGCAATTAAGGATGAATGGACCGCATCCCCGGATTCATTCCCGGATTTTCTTGAGGAAATTCCCGAAGAAATACGGACAAACAATGAGCAGTACATCCGGATGATATCCGATGATTTTCAAAAGCTTCTAAAAAGCTTTCCCATTCATTCCCGGGGCCGGAAGAAATGGAAACTGAAAATGCAGGATATGCTCGGGCACGTGCTGCTTGAGGAAACTATAATCGGCGCACATTTCGCGATGGATCAGCCGACGCTGGGTGCTTTTCAGGATGAACTCAAAGATTTTCTCCTGCATGTGAGGCGATTCGCGCCGGAGCTTCCGCTGGACGGCATAGCACAGGCCACCCGTAATTATATCGTCTATGCGATGTTCAATGAAATCCATCAGATGAAGCCTGGATTCAGTATGGCAGGTTTCGGGTACAGCATGCTGTATCCTTTTACGGATAATTTTATAGACAGCCCGGAGTATTCGGATCTGGAAAAAAGAAAGTACAACCGGATCATCCGCGATAAACTCGAGGGCAAAGAAGTCCGGCCGCTGACGCTGCATCAGAAAAAGACATGCGAATTATTGTCAGCTATTGAATCAGAATACCCGAGGGATTCGGGTTCGGCGATTTTCACACTATTACTGATGATGCTCGAAGCCCAGGAAGACAGTCTGCGGCAGCAGAATAAACGCGAGGCATTATCCCTTTCGGAAAGAATGGATATTTCCCTCTGCAAAGGCGGATTATCTGTACTGATCGACCGGTTTCTTGTCAAAAAAGAAATCACCGAATCGGATCTGACTTTTTATCTGGGATTCGGGTTTTTCCTGCAGCTGGCCGATGATCTGCAGGATATTAAGGATGACAGCATGCAGGGAAATCAGACGATTCTGACAATGGATCTGCACTGCGAACAGGAAGAGAAGATTGCCAATAAGACACTGCATTTTATGAATAGGATTTCGAAGGGTTTTCATGCGGACAATGAAGCTTTTATGGGCTTCATTTTATCGAACTGCTATCAGCTTATCTACTCTTCCGTCATCGGGAGCAGGGAATTTTTCTCGCAGGCGTATCTGGATAAACTGGAGAAATATCTGCCTGTAACATATCCTTTTCTGGAAAACATAAAAAAGAACCAGATGGATACCAGGGATATAAAGATTCAGGATAAATATATGAAAATAATGGATGAGATGATTTTCTAAAAGGAGGAATCCGGATTTGATGAATATAGGCTGCCATTTATCTGTTTCCAAAGGCTTTCTGGCTATGGGGGAAGACGCGCTGAGGATCGGTGCGGATACATTTCAATTCTTCACGAGAAACCCGCGCGGGAGTAAAGCTAAGGACATTGACCCCGCGGACGCGGCAGCACTTCTGGAACTCATGGATAAGAATCATTTTGCTGCAATCCTCGGTCACGCCCCCTATACACTGAATGCATGCTCCGCCGATCATAAGACCAGGGAATTCGCGGCGATGACGATGGCTGACGATCTGCGGCGTATGGAGCATTTTCCGGGGAGCCTGTATAACTTCCACCCCGGAAGTCATACAGGACAAGGCGTTGAAACCGGAATAGCACAAATCACAGAACTTCTCAACAGCATTTTGAAGCCTGAGCAGACGACAACTTTTCTCCTGGAAACAATGGCGGGAAAAGGTTCGGAAGTCGGCCGGACTTTTGAAGAAATCCGGCAGATTCTCGACGGGGTTACTCTTTCCGCCCAAATGGGTGTCTGTCTTGATACATGCCATATTTACGACGGAGGGTATGATATTGTCAATGATCTTGACGGTGTACTTGAGGAATTTGACCGTGTGATCGGTATCGGCCGTCTGCGGGCGGTGCATCTGAACGACAGCATGAATCCTATGGGCAGCCATAAAGACCGGCATGAGAAAATCGGCAGGGGTTCCATCGGACTTGCGGCTATGGAGCGCATCATTAATCATCCCGTCCTCAGAAGGCTTCCCTTTTATCTTGAGACACCAAATGAGCTTGACGGTTATGCACAGGAAATCCATATTCTGCGGAAACTTTACAAAGAGTAAGATGATTTCAGAGCCGTATGGAAAATGCGAAAAGGCTTACAGCTGTCTGGATATCCAGATAACTGTAAGCCTTTTAACGGTGCGTTTATTCGAATTCCGGCGCGTTTCATGCATGGGCCTCTTTGTTATGACAATGCCATACCATTTTCATTATCTGCCGTCTCCCGTTTCAGGCGCTTCCGGTCATTTCTCCTCTGAAAGAACTTAACGACTTCTACGACGGGGATTACCAGAATGCCAAGACCCATTGCCGTCGTGTATTCTGCGATGGAGATGTTTTCAAACTGAAAGGCTGCCGCCAGTGCGGGAACAGCGATAACGGCTGTTGTTAAGACCAGGGATGCTGCCATGGCACCGATCAGATATTTGTTGTGATGCTTCATCCTGAAAATGGACTGCCGCCTGCTTCTCATGTTCATCGAGTGGAACATCTCGGCCATTGACAGTGTAAGAAATGCCATTGTCATGCCGTCCGGGCTTTCGGCTACTTCAAATACGCCGGATTCCATGTAGTGACCGATGAAATAGGCCGCGAGAGTGACCACGGTGACCAGTATGCCCTGCCAGATGACATCAAAGCCTAATCCCCTGGCAAAAATCCCTTCCTTTGCACTTCTGGGCGGATGCTGCATGGTATCCTCTTCGCCCTTTTCCATACCGAGGGCAACAGCAGGGAAGGTGTCGGTAATCAGGTTGATCCATAGCAGATGGACGGGCTTCAGTATGGTAAAGCCTATGAGAGTGGCTGCAAAGATCGACAGTACCTCGGACAGGTTGGAGGACAGCAGAAACTGCACAGCTTTGAGGATGTTGTCGTAGATCCGGCGTCCCTCTTTGACGGCATGGACGATCGTTGCAAAATTATCATCGGCAAGAACCATGTCAGCGACGTTCTTTGTAACATCTGTTCCTGTAATACCCATGCCGACACCAATATCGGCAGTCTTTATGGAAGGCGCATCATTCACGCCGTCGCCGGTCATGGCAACAATCATGCCTCTGCTCTGCCATGCCTTTACGATACGGACTTTGTGCTCCGGCTGGACACGGGCATAGACGGAGTACTTTTCTATTGTCTGGTCGAGCTCTTCCTCGGTCAGTTCCCCGAGCTCCGCTCCGGTCAGTGCCTGGGATGCATCGGAAATGAGATCCAGCTGTTTTGCAATCGCAATGGCCGTGTCCTTATGGTCCCCGGTTATCATTATGGTACGGATGCCGGCTGACTTACACTCCGCAATGGCATCTTTCACTTCCGGACGGATGGGGTCTATCATACCGGTTAATCCGATAAAGCACAGATCGTGTTCCAGAAACCCGGGCGTCTCTTCCCCGGGCTTTTGATCCCAGCTGCGGGAAGCTGCGGCAAGGACGCGCAGCGCCTGTCTTGCCAGGGATTTATTGGCTGCCTCGATTTCTGTGCGAATCTCCTCTGTCATAGGCTTTCTGGCCGAGCCGTCCCAGTAAGACGTACAGAGGGCAACCAGGATATCCGGTGCACCTTTGGTATATTGTTCAAAATATCCGGCTTCCGTCCTGTGGATTGTACTCATAAGTTTTCGCCCTGAATCAAAAGGGGCTTCACCGACACGGGGGAATTTCGCTTCCATTTCGCCCTTGGGGAATCCCTCCTTACAGGCATAATTGACAAGGGCTGCTTCAGTTGGCTCTCCCTGTGCCTCGTTTGCATCATTCAACCGGGCATCACTGCAGAGTGTCATTGCACGGCACAGGTAGGGGACATCCTTGCTGAAATAATCAACAACGGTCATTTTATTCTGTGTTAATGTTCCGGTCTTGTCAGAACAGATGACATTTGTACACCCCAGTGTCTCCACAGCCGTAAGCTTGCGGATCACCGCATTGCGCTTCGACATGTTGGTGACGCCGATGGAAAGGACTATGGTAACAACAGCGGCAAGGCCTTCCGGTATAGCGGCTACCGCCAGGGACACGGCAATCATAAAGGTACCAAGGATTCCGCTGCCCGTGATATTCGGATAAAGCTTGAATACACTGAACAGAAACACGAATGCGCATATGCCGAGTACCAGATAGCTCAATGTTTTGCTGAGCTGATTTAACTTGATCTGCAGGGGAGTGGTGTTTTCCTGCGCCTGCGTGATTGCATCGGCGATCTTACCCACCTCGGTGTCCATTCCGGTCGAGGTTACAACGGCCGTTCCACGGCCAAACGCTACCGTACTGCCCATATATACCATGTTTTTGCGGTCGCCGAGGGATATATCCTTCTGGTCTCCAAGATTCAGGACGTTAATGTATTTATCTACGGGGACACTCTCGCCGGTTAACGCTGCTTCTTCAATCTTCAGGCTTGCGCTATTAACTATTCTTGCATCCGCGGGAATCGAGTCGCCGGCTTCCAGAATAATTACATCACCCGCAACAAGGTTTTCGCTTTTGGTAACCAGCATTTTGCCGTCGCGAAAGACTTTGGTAGTAGCTGCTGATATTGCCTGAAGAGCCTCAATAGCCTTCTCTGCCTTGCTTTCCTGATAGACTCCCAATACTGCGTTAATAATCACGACGATAAGAATGATAATGACATCTGCAAAAGATTCTCCTGCGTATACAGCGGTAATGCCGGATATAACGGCCGCGGCAAGCAGGATGACAACCATGGGATCCTTGAGCTGGCGCAGGAAGCGGACAATCAGAGGCTCCTTTTTTGCTTCCGCCAGCTTGTTCTTTCCGTTTTGCTCAAGTCTGGTCTGTGCTTCGCTCTCGGTAAGACCGTCCGGATTTGTTTTGAGTGACTCAAGAACCTCTTGTGCTGTCTGTAAATACTCTCTCATATGTATGTCTCCTCCTCTGGATGCAAAAAGACCGGGGATTCAAAAAAGACCGGGGATTCAAAAAAGACCGGGATGCACTGCACCTCGATCTTTTTTGCAAAAAAAAGACGCATGTACAGTGTTAGCTATACATGAGTCTCATATATTAAGGTAAGCCAAGCATAAATGCCGGTGTTGTTGACTTTACCACACATACTATATGCGTTAATTACTCCCTCAAGTCCAAAAATAGTAACACGCAGCGCTGATCCTGTCAATTAAAGCTGTCCGCCGCAGTTTGCGCAATATCCCCCGCCTATAGTCACCTTTGTACCGCAGGAGCGGCAAAACAGTACAGGGGCTGGTCCGGGCACTGACATGGGAGCGCCCGGTACTGCATAATTTGAAGGGGGGACGGCAGCCCCGGCGGTTATGGATTTCAGAAGAAACTTCCCTGTTTTGAATTCAAATACTGCGCGGCATTGATTGCCCACTGTGAAAACTGCCGGTTTCAGCGTCTGACCGTAGGCATCTGTGCCGCCCAGAATATTTTGCGTCTGGGTTGTCGTGGTCGTGATCGTTTTCCCGTTATTCAAGGTGCCTATGCTGTGCCCGTTCAGCGTCAGGGAATAACCAACCAA
>Ga0209429_10000294_pt1 | contig 34442 bp, 27 predicted proteins | sample BarGraNGADG00212_3_FD_184493 | JGI IMG/M metagenome (GOLD analysis project Ga0209429, IMG submission 184493) | Arctic peat soil microbial communities from Barrow, Alaska - Barrow Graham LP Ref core NGADG0004-212 (SPAdes) (version 2) | ecosystem: Environmental > Terrestrial > Soil > Wetlands >... | reverse complement strand
TATACACCGAATTTTTGCGGTTGTAAATAACAGAATCCCTTACAGAGAAAATTATTTAAATCCATTTTTGGATTGCGCTTGATAACTAATTTTAATATAAATAATTTGGATTTAAACATAGAATTCGTGCGTCAGCTCGCGTAAAGAAAGTGGCTAAAGTTCCAGGTAACGAAATTGAACGAGCAGAACGAATTAGAGACAAGTATTTCAACAACAAACTAAAAACCAACTAAAATGGCAACTAAAGAAATAAAAACACAGACTCTTTCTGAAATGAAAGACAAGTATATCGGAAAAATAGGAACTAAAGAAAGAGAAGAATACGAATACGAGCTCAGAATGGATGTTTTGGGTAAAATGATTAAATCAGCGAGACAAGAACGTCATTTGACACAGGAAGAACTGGGACGATTAATTGGTGTACAAAAAGCGCAAATTTCTAAACTAGAAAGTAGTGCTAACAGTGCAACAATCGACACGATTATTAAGGTTTTCAAAGCATTAAAAGCCGAGATTAACTTTAACGTAAAACTTGAAAATAACTTTGTCGAACTTACCTGACAAGCCTAATGCCTAATACACGCCTCAGTCATTGGCGGCTGAAGTGACCAGAATCCGGTAAAAGCAAAGTTGGCAGATGAGTAGAATGAAATTAAAACGGATAGCCGATTGCAATATTTAAAATCAGGTTTTGACTTCTCCATGTCGGATCGCTGAAGTTTATTTGATTTATCACCCATTTTTGATTATCAGGTAACCATGGTTTCCGTAATGGCATGGCTAAATCGAACCGCAACACAAAGAATGAAACATCCACCCTTAATCCGAAGCCGGCTCCTACTGCCACTTCATTCATAAAACTTGAAAAAGCAAACGGAGTTCCAATATTGGCAGGATTTGATTTTTGTAACCAAACATTTCCGGCATCAACAAATAAAGCACCTTTAATAAACCGATAAATTCCAAAACGATATTCTGCATTCGTTTCCAGTTTAATATCACCGCCAAGTTGTAAAAATCCCATCTTAGCCGAATCCTGAAGATAAGTTCCCGGACCAACGGAATTAATCTGAAATGCGCGAATACTGTTAGGTCCGCCACTGAAAAATTGTTTGCTGTAAGGTAAAGTAGATGAGTTTCCATACGAATTGGCAACTCCAGCAAAAAACCGCAATGCAATTTTATTATCACCGCTGAAATTGTAAAAGGCACGACCATCCACACTTAATTTGGCATATTGCGAATAGATAGAACCGAGTATTTTTGATGGATTATCCGATGTGGGTTTTTCGCCGACAATCAGTTTTGCTAATGAAAATACGTTTCCGGCAGTCTCTGCAGTGAAGTGTAAAAAGTATTGCAGCTTTTTGTCTGGGATTACCTGTTCGTTATACGTGTAAGAATAATTTCCACCGGCAATAAATTGTTCTTCATAGCTTTTTTTCAAAAAAGGATTGGAAGCCAGTAATTCGGTGAATGCAGTTGATTCATTTCCTATAGTAGTATAACTTATACTTATGGGATTGAATTCATGTTCTATTCTGATATCTTTTTTCCATTTAAAGCCATACGCAAATTGAAAAGTATTCATATCAAAATAGTTGACTCTTTTCAAATAGTTATATGAGAGTGAGAAAGTAGTTTTTGGAACATAAATGCTTTTTGATGGTTTAATGTTGAATGGAACCAGAAAGCGTGGAAAAGTCAATTCAATCTGTGGATTCAGGGAATATGAAAATAAATTTTTGTTTACGCCACTCAATTGTGCCTCAAACGATCCGGCCATTATTAGATTTAATAATTCAGCACCTTTAAACGCATTTCTGTTCAACATACTCAAATTCATTCGTGGTCCCGTAAAATTATTTGATTTTGTTACCAGGTCAAGTTCCGTCCTGAATGTGTAATTTGTCATGGGAGTCATTAAAATAGTCACATCCAAAAATCCTGTAGCAGTGGTATCGCTGTCTGAAAATTTCACCTGAACAAATTTGAAATTACCCATTGACATCAAACGGTTCAAGGTAATATTATGATTTTCGCGGGAATAAATCTCATGTTTCTTTAAATAAATCGATCTCATAATCACGCTGGGGTGGATATTCATTTCCGATTCTTTGCCCAGAAACACAGTGTTTTGAAACATCAGCGTATCTTTCGTGCTATCAGCAGCTTCATCTTTCAATGAATAATTCTGATCGATAAACACCTTGTTGATGCGATAAACTGTCAGTGCATTTTCCGGAATACTATCTTTTAAAGTAAGAACGAATGAAATGGTATGATTTACGGCTGAAGTATCCGCTTTAAAAAGCAAATAATCCGGGTTGAAGTAGAAATAACCCTTATTTTTTAAGGAAGCATCGATTCGTATTCGTTCGATTTTTAATTTATCGAGATTATAATCGTCTCCGGCTTTTATAATTGATTTATCTTTTCCGGCAAGAATCAGATGACTTAAACTATCATCTGAAATGTTATAAATAAGACCTTTAACAATGTAGGGTTTATGGATATGACTGGTGTAAATAACGCTGGCGGTAAGCTTCTTTTCAACGATTTTGAATTTAGTAAAACTGTTGAAGATTCCCAAATTAAACAACTTTGCATCAATCACGGCAGATGTGGCTACCGGATTTACAGCACTCATCAATACCGGTGCTTCTCCTATTTTTTGAAGCCATTTTTTAAATTTACCCGTTGGATTGTTACCGGCTTGCATATACAACCACAATTGAGGACGCAACCCTAAATAACTTTTATTGGGTATAGGGCGAACAGCAGCTTGTGCAACTGCTTTAATAAATTTTTTGTTTACTTTATCTGTTGATTCCAGTCTTATTTCCGCACCCGTATAAAGCCGTTCCCCCTTGGGCAAATTCTTTAAACCACTGCATGCTGCCAGAAGCAGAATGAGAAGGAGGAGGAAGTATTTGTAAAAGTAATTCATAATTAATAATTCATAATTAATAAAGAAACTGCGTCTTAAAGTTTCCCTTTAGGGGTTCGGGGTATTCTTAATCTTCTGTTTCTTCTCCGGTTTTATAAAAAATTCTTTCCATTTATTGAAATCGCGCACATAAACCACACCGGCTCCGGTTTCGACTAACTGACCATCAATGGCACCTTCGTATTGGTTGTGCCTGAAACCTTTCAATCGGTAACGACCATCTTTGGTCAATTTATATTCTACGGTAACATCGCTGGTAATATTGCTTGCCGAATTTTGCTTGGCAGCTTCACCTTCAACATCAACACTACCACCAAGTTGTACGGATAACCGGTCATTGAAGAGTTGTTTTTTCAACCCAATTTCTACTTGTGTTCTTCCTTGTGCCTGCCCTGTTTGATAATCGTCATACGATTGAACATTAAAGTTTAAATCCACACCCTTCACAATCTTTGAACTCAACTGGTTTAACTGCGCTGATAAAAAATTGCCGACTGTTGAACGAACCAAGGTAGAAGTTCCTCCCGATTCGGTTTGTAATGGATTTTCCTGCACAAACCTGCCCAATACCAATAGAGCAAAAACCTGTTTGTTTAACAACGATGGATCTTCATTGAGCATGATCAATTTTTGATTCACCGCACCACCTAAAATTCCTTTATCTTCGGGTGCCAATTGTATTTCAAAAGTAATTTCGGGTTTTAAAATCGCACCACGCAGTTTCAGTAACACCAGAAATGAGTACATTTGTTTGTAACTGCCTTTCTCAATATCACTTTTATCCCCCATTTGACCAGCCACAAGGTCATAAGGCGCAGCCCGAATAGCATACGTAGCATTTAAAGATATTTCGGCATCCAACGGATCACCATTCCAAATAATTGTACTTCCGGGAATAATATCAAATTTTCTTTTAATGACCGATTCTAACGAAATGAGATAACTGCCTTCATTCAAATTGTATGCACCGGTAAGACTCATTTTCCCGCTTCGGTCCATAGTCAAACTTAATGCTGCTTCACCTTTCACCACCAGGGAATCTGATGAAGTCGGATCCATTAATAAGCGTAAAGTCGCTTCTTTATCAATTTCAATAATGGAGGTAAGATCAAAGCCGGTGAAGCCGGATTTTTTGATCACTTTTTTATCAGCTCTGTTTAGAATTGAATTGATATTTAATGTATCATTAAATTCTACCACATCTTCACCTTTGTCAGTAGTAAGCTTGTCTTCGGGAACTGCAAAAGTAAAATTAGAACCTTTTTTCAACTTTAATTTTGCATTTACAACCGGCAAAGACATCGGTCCATTTATATCAATTTTACTGTCGATAACCATTCGTCCGTAGAACTCCTTATTATCTTTAGCAGTGGTGTTGAAGAGCAAAAAGTTCTTTGTATTCACTTGCAGCCCAAAATTGTAATCGGTGAATTGTTTCATTTTAACTGAACCATCAATAGTTGCATTATGTTGATTGGCATCTAACAGAGTGAAAGTATTGAAATAAATTCCATCTGTTTTTACCTGAACCGTTTCATGTTTAAGTTCATAGCGGTTATTTAGAAAAGCCGGTTTCATAAATGCATTATTGAAAGTAAGTTCTCCTGTTATTTCGGGCGCATCAGTCCTTCCTGCCAGTAAAAAGTTTCCGCTTGCAGTTCCTGATGCTTCCGTGATTTGTCCCATCGAAAAAGCTTCCACTGTTTTCATTGAAAGCGACTGAATATCCGCTTTAATATTGAGTGAATTATCACCGCCGTTCGGGATAAAATAACCGGTTGCCGTCAGATTGTTGTCGGTACCGGTTAATTTTGCATTTAGATCAAATCGTTGGGTTGTAGGATTTTCGACTTTCACACCTAAATTTCCGATGGAAGCATTGCGAACAACCAAGCTTGTAATATTGGCATCAGCAATGATTCCATACGAATTGTTTACGCGCTTGAGCAATACATTTCCATCAATATTTCCTTTAGCCAAACTACTGTCCTTCTCAATAATTCTGGAAATATCTTCCAATTTAAAATTCTTGATGCCAATGTTCAGATCATCATTGAACTTATCATTTACAGACGCAATATTCAACTGACTTTGACCATTATTCATAAAAAGATGATGAATCAAAAAACCTTGCGTACCGAATTCAATATAGTTATCGGCAGCTATGTTCCAACGGTTATTCATTAGATAGAAATTTGCCGGATCGAGAGCCAATTTGTAATTGGTTTTGTCCTTTGTGATTTGCGATTGAATCAACAGTTTTTTGTTTTTATTATCGTCAATGGAAGAAATGTTTGCCATTATTTTATTATCAGCCAGTTTTCCATCAAACAAGAAGTTGACAAAGTTGATTTGTGAGTTTGAAATACCCGAGCTTGATATCTTATAATTCAATGCTTTAGAATCGGAATTCACATCTACCGCAAGGTCATTTATTTCAGTCGTTCCATACACAATTCGTTTCATCGTGGCATTCAGTTTCAACTCGTTTTTCTGATTGTCAAAACTTCCTGTAATAATTCCCGGTTCGAATTCTTTTAATTGAGGCAAAAGAATCTCTGATAATATGGGATGATTGTGAAGTTGTATCTCAAAATTAAAATTGGAGGGTTCGGTTTTCGTTTGTAATGGTTTGGCGTTTGTAAATGGGAAATAATTATTTAGGAATTGAGTCATCGCATCTGGAAGTGATGCTGGAGAAATAGTTCCGTTATACTTTAATCCAACCAAAGCACTGTTTACATTAAACTCACTTTTATTCGGTTCATTTATCGACGCAACCAATACTGAATCGAGCACGTATTTTTTGCCGTTTTGAACAAATATGAGGTTGGTAATGGCGGCAGTTCCATTCAGTTTATCAACTGTTCCACCTTTTAAATCAGCGGTTGCATCCAAAGCAATTCGCAGATCATTCGTAGTTAAATTGAGTTTCTGAAGATCGGCTCCAGGTACATTCAAATGAAATTTATACTGTTCCTGACCGGAAGTCAAGTTCACAAGTCCGTCGAAATTTAATACTGCATTTGTATCATTCAGATTTACTTTTCCGGCAAATTCCCGACCGTTGACAGTTCCATCAACCAGTAAGTTGTGATACAAATATTTATTCAGATAAATCTGAGAAACATTCGCCTTGATTTGCGCCTTCATCGTTTTAAAATCCAGTCCTTGCCCTTTCACATCGGCGGTTAATGATACCGGACCATACATTGCTTTGTCTTTCAGCAAACTTCCCATATCGAAATCGAAACTATTCATGTTGACGCTGAAATTCTCTTGCAAATCTAAGGTTGCCGCCAGATTAGCCGCACCGTAACTGCTGCTCATGCCCATAGTCGATTCAAAAGACTTCATCTTTCCTTTAAAACTGATTAACAACGTAATGTCTTCAGGCAGACTGATGCTTGCAGGAATGGCCGAACCCGCTATCAGTTGAATATCTTGCTTGCCCGAAATCAGTTTCATGTTGGGGAAAACGAAATAAGCCGTTTGAACATTTGGCAACCCCACAATGCTGAAATCGGTTGCTAAAACGGTCTTTATCCCTGTTTTTATTACCAGGTTTTTCCCTTTCAAATTATTCACTCTTCCATTTATCTGACCTGAAACGGTAGTCGTGTTTGTCTTGTTTTTAAAGAATTCTTGTGCACTAAGTTGTGGACTGAAATAAAGAATATCAGAATTTTTGAACCCGGCTTTTTTTAGATTGATATTCAAGACCAGGAAAGGTAAGGAATCTTTCAACGATTTTAATGAAGAATATTGAATATTCACTTCTCCATCTATTGCAGAATTCGTTGTGTTAGCTTTTAGCTTTTTAGCCGTGATGGAATGGTTATCCATACTGAAATCGGTTTCAAACCTTGTAATAGCAAAATGATTCTGATCGATGGCACTCAATTTATTGACCGTAACTTTTGTCAAATCGGCAGAATAGTATAAATCATTTGCAACAAGATTCAACTTGTTATATTTCAACCAATCAGCATTAAATGAAGTAGTGACTTTCGGCTTATTTCCCACTTTGTAAGCCACTGAATTATTTTCCAAATCAATCTGATTAACGGTTACTTTCCATTCGTTTTTAAAGGTAAACGGAACTGCTGCAGTAGAGTCCGGAACAGAAATTGTGGCATTTGTATTGTATTGAATTTCACTATCGTTTAAGTATATTTTGTCTAAAGTTACCAGTTCATTTTGCAAATCGACATTTCCCTTTTTTAATTCGAGGCGTTTAATAGTTGCTAAAACCGCTTGTTTGCTTATTGAATCTCCGAATGTTACTGTAGAATTGTTGATTTGAATATTGTTGGCGGTGACTTTGGGTAAAACACCGGCTGACTTTTTAGTTGATTTATTGGTGGATTCGGTTATCAGCACATTTGCTCTTAATTTTTCAACCAGCAAATCGTCAATATCATAAATAGACGCTTCGAGATTAATCTTATTCATCTTCAATTCTAATTTTTCGAGCGAAGCCGACACATTCATTCCTCCAAATTCATCATCGTAACGAAGACGGATATGTTTCAGGCTCACATTATCAACTGTGATTGTCCATTTGGAGGGAGTTTTTGGGTTTGTAGTTGCCTGTTTTGTAGTATCGGCAAATGCAGTTAGCAGAAAATTATAATTCAACAGTGAATCCGTTTTAGTGCTATATAAGTTCAGATTCAGATTTTCCAGAGCAATATTGTTGACACTTATTTTATTAAACAACAAGTCTTTAAGTGCAATATTTACTTCGGCTTTGTCGGCAAAGACTAAAGTGTCTTTATGAAGATCTTCCAAATAAAGACCTCTGATAACAACTGATTTTGGAAAGGAAATGCTGACATTTTTTATCTCAACGCGCGTATGTGTTTTGTTGCTGACAAAGGTAGTAGCATAATGAACAATCTTGGTTTGAACAAACGGAATTTGGATAATCCCGGCAACGATCAGGAATAAAAGCACAAAGATGAGAGCAACCCACAAGATAGCTTTCAAGGTCTTCTTCAAAAAGGATTGTACCCTATTCATTCAAAAATTTTATTAAAATATTTGTTGAAACAATGCAATAATAATCTAATAATATGCCTAATAATCAATTATTTAAAATGATCAATAACAAATTCATGGATTTCATTTTCTGATATTTTATCTGTATTTCTCAACTCAATATTGGTGTTTTCAAAATGATGGTCAGCTTTCAATAGGTTGAATAATTCTTCTTTAGCATCAGTTGGACCAAACAGAAGAACATCCTGATAATTTTTGATAATTTCGCGTATTTCATTGTAATAAGCAGATTGATGTTGTTGTTGTTCTTTACTATGCACCTGAATTTCATGCGTATCCACATTATCTTCTTTTTCTTTTTGCATTGGTTTTAATATAACACGTTTTGAAATAATCATGTGGTTGTAAAGTTCCATTAATAAAGCATGTGAATGATCCATCCAAATACCAAGTTGTTTAATTTTTTCCATTTTGAATTAGTTTTAAAAATCGTTTCCCATTAAAAATTCAGCTATTTTTTATGATTCATACAGACGAAGTCTGTTTGAAAGTGTCAAAATCTCATGTTGTAAGGTGTTTATTTGCTGTAACAAATGAGTGACAGTTTCAATACCTTCCAGGTTAATATCCAACTCATAATAGAATCGAACAAATTTCTCCAATAGTTGCAGTTGATCAGCATCGATAAATCCGGATTCTTTAATCGTGGTTATTTCTATCAATCCGGTTCGTTGCAATGAACTGATAAATGAAATGTCAATTTTGTGATTTGCACAAAACTCGTCAACTGCTATTAAATATTTTGTTTGCATGGTCTTTTTTATGTCAAAGGTCAAAGGTCTCGTCTTTTGTCCTTAGACATTAGACATTAGACGTCTTAACTCTTCAAAAAGTTTCTTTTGTTTATCGGTCAGATTTGTAGGCATTTTAATGGAATAAGTCACTTGCAAATCGCCAAAATGTCCTTCATTTTTATAAACAGGAAATCCCTTGCCTTTCAAATTCACTTTCGTTCCATTTTGGGTTTCGGGCTTTACTTTCAATTTTACTTTTCCGTCTAAAGTGTCGATGGTTATTTCGCCTCCCAATACTGCTGTGTATAAATCCAACTCTACTGTAGCAAATAAATTATTTCCCAATCGTTTGATTTTGCTATGATTGGCCACCGAAAATGAAATATATAAATCACCATTCGGACCGCCATTCGTTCCAATGCCACCATGACCCGATATTTTGATAATTTGTCCATTTTCAACTCCGGCAGGTATAGTTATCCTAATATTCTTTCCGTTTACCGTTAAGGTTTGTTTGTGGGTCTTGTAAGCATCAATCAGTTCGAGATGAATTTCAGTTGTATAATCTTCGCCCCTGTATTTTGCTTGTCTGCCCCTACCCGATCCTGCACCACCACCAAACATCGATTCAAAAAAGTCAGAAAAATCACCTTCGGATTGTCCTCCGAAATTCCGTGCACCACGTGAACCGGATGATTGAGTCTGTTGCTGTTTTTGTTTTTCAAATTCTTCAGCATGTTGCCAGTCTTTTCCGTATTGGTCGTATTTCTTCCGTTTTTCAGGATCGCTCAATACTTCATTTGCTTCATTAATCTGCTGAAAATTGGTTTTCGCATCCGCATTATTTGGATTCAAATCGGGATGATATTTCCGTGCCAACTTTCGGTAGGCATTTTTGATGTCTTTGGTTGATGCCGATTTATCGATTCCTAATATCTTATAATAATCTACAAAATTCATAACTAAATAATTAAAAATTAGGTTTATAAGAACTTAAAATCGGTATTACAACATTCAAGCATCACGATTCATCTTTTACAGTTCGGACTAAACTAATGCCGGAAATAAAGAAAATCAATCCAAGTACGCAGTAAATGATAATTTCCTTAATTCCATGAGTTCCACCCGATAAGTTTATAAATAAAAATGCAGCATAAATTAAACCACCTATACCAAGTACAGTTAGTAACGCTCCAAAGATTCTTTTGATATTCATGTTATTGATTGATTTAGTGTAATTTATAAGTGTTTTAAAACATTTTTTTCAATCAGCCGTTGTAGAAAGGATAATCGGTATACCCTTTTTCGCCGGGTGTATAAAACAAATCCATTTTTAGTCCTTTCGATAAGGACCAATCGTTTTTCAATCGTTCAACAAAATCCGGATTATTTATAAATGGTCGACCGAAAGCTATCAAATCGGCCTTTCCGGTTTCAATATCAGCTTCTGCCCGCTCCTTGTCATAACCTCCAGAAAGAATGAGTGTGTTTTTAAAACGGGTACGTATAATTCCTTTGATTTCTGCCGGCACTTCAGGAGCTCCCATGGCAGAATGATCAACCAAATGCAGATAAACTATTCCCAGTTTATTGAGTTCTTCAGCCAGATAAGTATAGGTTTTATCAATTTCAGGATAATGGGGCATGTCACTTGCCACGCCGTAAGGAGATAAACGAACACCGGTTTTTCCTTTTCCAATAGTTTCTGCCACTGCTGTAACTACTTCCAGCACAAACCGGCAACGATTTTCAATACTTCCACCATATTTATCGGTTCGGATATTACTAATTGGCGACAAGAATTGTTCGAGTAAATAGCCATTGGCTCCATGCAGTTCTACTCCATCAAAACCAGCATCAATTGCATTTTTGGCAGCCGCAACATATTCTGTCCATGTGAGTAACAGGTCTTCATCATTCATTTCTTTTGGAATCGGGAAATCCTGCAATTGTTCTGAATCTGTCCACATTTGTCCATTTGCTTTTACTGCTGATGGTGCAATTATCTGAGCACCTTCAGGCAAGTTTAATGTATGACTTATTCTTCCGGTATGCATAAGTTGAATAAATATTTTTCCGCCTTCTTTGTGTACGGCAGCAGTTACCTTTTTCCAACCTTCTACCTGCTGTTTACTAAAGCAGCCGGGAATGCGCGAATAACCCAATCCATTGGGCGATGGCGCTGTTCCTTCCGTGATTATCAACCCCGCACTTGCACGTTGACCATAATATTCGGCCATCAGTTCATTGGGTACATTACCAATAGCACGACTACGAGTCATGGGTGACATTACAATACGATTTTTTAGTTCAATATCTCCCAACTTTGTCGCTGTAAATAGTTTATATTCTTTCATAAGTTAAATATTTTAAATAGTAATAATAGTAACAAGATAAGAAGTTTAAAGGCTTTTGCAGTAGGGGGATTGCGATTTGAAGTCGCACCTCCACTGTTATAGAAGTATGTACTTTTATTTAAACAAAAGTAAAGATATTGGAATCATCGGTTGTTACATAAATATAGTAATAACTTACATGATTCACACTTTTTGAGGCAGAAGGAAAAGGTGAAGGAAAAGAAAGAGTGAAAAGAATTGTTTATTCTTTTTGATAAAATATTCAGATAGCATCTGCAACATAGAGACCTAACAGGTTTCAAAAACCTGTTAGGTCTCTAAATATCGGTCATTTTATCTTCTAAAGAAAGTTTGTTCAAATCATGCCAATATTCAAAATTAGTTTTATCACCAAACAAACTCATAATATAATCACGCTCAATATTGGTATGCTTGTCTGATGTATAAGCCAAATAGGATGAATAGTTGTAATTTTTGAAATCTTCAGTAAAATGGTGTTTTACAGGGTTCAAATGAACATAAGCTATTAATTGAATCAGGTAATTTTCATCTTCCACTCTGATTCGGTGAAGATGTTCCTGAAACAAGCTACCTTTTCGGTTATATGCTTTGTTTATCGATTTGGTATAAGCATTAAACAAGTTTGAAAAAGCCAGATAAGGTTTTTGTTTCAATTTATCCGGCAGAATTTCTTCGTCTTTTATTCTCAACACAAAATGAAAATGGTTTTTAAGTAAGCAATAGGCGTAAATATCGGCAACCGGTAAAAGATATTTTTTTAATAGAGTAAAGAAAAAATGATAATTCTTTTCTTCAATAAAAATATTCTCTTGATTGTTGCCACGATTAAAAACGTGATAAACAACACCAGGTTCAAAGTAATCTTGTTTCATTTTTATTTCTTTTTTTTGACCTACCAGATTTCCAGACCTAACAGGTTTTGGAAACCTGTTAGGTCTTTCTGTCCACGATATTAAAGGTGCAGCGCACCGAAATCTTATCTATTCAAATTCTCAAATAAATCAATTATCCCTAACACAACGGACAGAAAAACCATAACCAATCGTACTGTAGCTCCTGCCCAGATCGCTGCCATAGCCGTTCAAGTACCTGCTCCAGGCATAGGTGGACCCCTCGGGAGAACTCCACCAGGCACCGCCGCCTCCAACGACTCTGAATGGTCCACCGCCGTCGCGGTAACCACCCGGCAGAGCTGAAAAACCAGAGGTATTATTTTTTTTTAAATCATTGCCGATAGTACCGGCGCCTGTATAGGAATTCCAGTCGGTAGTAGCAGCTAATGATTTGGCTATTTTATTACCGGAAGTTGTGCCATCGTAATTATATCCATTGGCTATCAGGTAGTTTTCGAGCGTTGTCCATTCAGCATCTGTAGGCACATGCCAGCCTGTAGGAGCTAACTTAGCTGTGTTTGCCGCGTACCAATTGTATAAAGCTCCATACGTATTTTTATAGGTAGCTGCATCGTTATTATACCAACAATACGCGGGAGTTGACAATTCTGCCCACGCTGTATTATCCGTTAACAATGGAATTGCTTCACCAGTGCGGTATCGGGTAGTTTTCAGGTTTTCAGCCATCCATGTTTGTGTACCAATTTTTACAACTTTATAATTATTGCCATCGGCATCCGTACAAGCAACAAAGTCAAAATTTGTAGTTTTACTGGTGGTTGGAATATCGGTAACGATGGTACTGTAATTACCTGAAGTTCCTTTATAAAGCAAACGGTCGCCGGTGGCATAAGTCATTGTGGTTATACCGAGGGTAGAACTTTTACTTTTTTGTGGATTAGAAGTTGCCTGTTTTACAGTACCAATATAAGCTATTTCCGGTTTTCTCGCTGTACCGGTTTGATTTATCATTTTGGTTGTATATGTATATCCGTTTCCTACTACCTGAATGACAAAAGAACCTTTTGGAAAAGATAGTTGAAACGAATTTACACCTGTTTGCAAATTTTCAGCTATTCCGGCTATCTTTCTGCCGTCTATGCTAAAGGCATTGAGCTGGGTGCTACCTGCTTGTTTTGCAAAAAAGGAAACAGTGGATTTCCCTTCCACAGAGTTAGGATAAACACGAATAGTTTCATCATTTGCATTCAGCTGGTCAATAGCATTTGGTGCATCATTCAAATTCAAAACGTTTCCTGTTGGTACGGTTACCGAAGTACCTTTTGTGAGATTTTGAACGATTACACTCCCTACTGTTGTGCTTGCTCCCGTACCGGAAAAGGTAATAGTGTAATCCAACGCATACGTTTTTAATGTTACAAATAGCATTAAAAATAAAGTGGTAATAATTAAATGTGAGAATAAATTTTTCTTTTTCATACTATCTAGTATTTGAATGTTTTTTTCATGTACTTCTTCAATTATTCAGTTTTCCAAGGCTGGCTTTGGACTATGAATTGTGACATTTTATTTTTTCTTCTTAAAGCGGAACTGCCAAAATAGTCCGCTTTTCCCATAATCATCCATATCTTCTTAACCCTGTTTGAATGAAGTTCATGCAACCGTGAATTAAGTTCAACCTTGGCTTCCATGCTGGGTCGTTCCGACCGCAGGAAGCCTAAGTATTAGCGGCTGGCATTGTTGTCGTTGAGTTGTAAATATAATAAGTTCCTACTGTTAGCTCGGTTAATAAGTCTTTCAAAATCTGCGTCTGTTGTTCCTTGTAAATCAAGGTCGCCAATGAATGATTTTAAATAGTCTGAAATAAATGCTTTAAAATTCTTGCAGTAGAACTTAACTCTTGTGCCTGTTCTCGATTTAGCATTAACAGCAGAGGTTGGAATTACATAAATATCATCTTGACAATAGAGATAGACAAAACTATCAGGCGACACCCTAAGCATTAATTCACATTGTCTCTTTAAGCGATTAAATTCAGAATTTGGGAATTCAAATTCAATTGTTCCTGTTTTTTCAAGTGCAATAGAACTGTTAGATAAATTATAAGGATTAGTTAGAAAATACACATTATCTATATAAGGAGAGTTTATTGCCGAACTACAATTGACTGAGGCATTATTAATGGATTTTGATTGCGCCAAAATTCCTTTGTTTATCTTATAATCATTTATGTCAACACTTAATACAGTTGTTAGATCAGCACCATAAATGTGTTCTGGAGCATTTCTTCCTCTGTCTCTTAAAGTCCTTGCTCGTAGTCGAATAGTTTGATTGTTTAAGGGAAATTCTTGGTCTTCAAAATCTCTTTCAACATTTGCGAGTAATCTATCTGTCAAACTAGGCTCAGTTTCAATTCGACCTTCTCTTTGGTCTGTTAGTACTTTGTCTACTGATTTTGAAATTCGTCCAGTTACTTCTTCTATTACGTTTTCAGGTATCATAGTATTAGATTTTATTAATGACCATTATATATAAATTTTATTTTACAGAAATCATGTTGTATGTATTTCCCCCACCACTTTCGCAGCAGGGGAAATTTATTACCGACCCCGTCGCTTGGAGCGACGGGGTCGATTGGTAAATGTTTATTTATACCACCGGTGGCACAACCGGCGGTGTATCTTTTCCACCACCTTCGAGCAAATGATACTTTTTGCGTAGGTCGTCCATTTTATTGAACAAGGTTATAATTTCGGGATTGGGTGTAAGGTTGGCAGCTTGTTCCAATGCGGTGCAGAACTGAACGTAACTTGCCACGACTGCGGGTTTCAATGAACTGCCCGAAGCTTTTCCTTGTCCTGAATGTTCGGTAAGCCGGTCTTGATAAAGGGTATAGAAAGCTGTATTCTTTTCACCCAATGCAGTAAACAGCCCAACAATATCGAGTACCTGTGCAGCTCCTTTGAGGTCGGTGCCGGCGTTGTACTTGGCAAGTAGTTCTACCAAAATATCTGTTTCGGTATTCAACGGCAGCATGGCGGCATCCAAATACGGAGTTAAGAACAATTGCAACTGTTTGGCAGCTGTTTTTTTGTTGGCTTCACTACTTTTCAAATACGAATTCACGACTCGTTTAATCTCAGCGTGCAAGTTGTCACGTTCTTTGTCCAACAATATCAGATCATCGGTGAGTCCGCTTTTCTGAAGTTTGTTGATTTCTTTTCCAAATTTTTCATTGTCAGCTGCAAGTTGGTTTAAGGCAGCAATTAATATCGGACTAAGCTGCGCTTCGACAGTTCTGGCCAGTTCGATACTTGTTTTAAAAAGCGAAAATGTGTTGCTAATAGCCATTCTCGCAACATACAGAATAGAAAATAATAATTTACTCATACTGATTTTGTTTTAAATTGATACTAATAAATGATTTATATACTTATTTAAACAGCGAAAAAATCGTACGGAAAAACTTCATTCTTTGGTAATTTTCAATAGGTTCTTTAAATTAACATTGAAGCCTCTGAAATTTTCAGAAGCACCAACGGAGCGTCATCCATCCCTCTGAAATTTTCAGAAGCACCAATGGAGTGTCATCCATCCCGCTGAAATTTTCAGAAGCACCAACGGAGCGTTATTCATCCTTCTGAAATTTTCAGAAGCACCAACGGAGCGTTATTCATCCTTCTGAAATTTTCTGAAGCTTCAATGTGAATAATTTTAATGTTTTGTTCCTGAATCACAGCAGTAGCGGGTTGCAAATTGTCCCTACACGATAAGTTTATGATATTCTGGAATTTCAAAGATCATTTGCACGGCAAATATACAAACATATAGTTGAATCCTTAACATAAAAACCAAATTATTTTTGTGTTTATTTTTTTAAAATTAGAATTTGTTGATTTGGCGGGGATTTGCGATAATAGCTTATAAAAATGTTTGTTATACCGATTGCACAAACAATATAGCCCAATTTCGACTCCCGTCAAGTCGGGACAAGTTCGTCTTATTGTCCGATTTGTTTGTATGCATCGGCATTAACAACAGTAGACATATAAAACAGATTGAACTGTTTTATATGTACAGTTGGTATTATTCGCACTCTAAAAGTCCCCTTTAGGGGATTTAGGGGCAAACTTAAAACGATTGCATATCGCATAAGCGTTTGTAATAACCATCGAGTCATATTTATACCTAACAGGTTTTAAAAACCTGTTAGGTACGCAGATGGAAAAGGCGAAGGAAAAGAAAGGAAAAAGGATCGTTTATTTTTCTGATAAAATATTTTCTTTGTTCGCTAATCTTATGAAAACTATACCTGAGATTAAGTTGAACAAAAAACTTATGCTCCAAAGTACAATTTCAATAGTGTGTACTATTGGAGAATTTACTGAAAGAAAGCCTGATGCATCTTTTGCCAGACAAAGATTTCCGTTTAAAACAGTTAGCAAAGTTCCCTCTTGCGCACTTACTCCATAAAATTGATAAACTTGATTACCGCCTAAGGTGGTAATAAAGTACAAATTGAACAAAAGATAAACAGCACAAAAACCACAAATAGCCAAACAGGAAATGCCTATCAACTTATAAAATTTTTTCATTTTTCAGTCCTCCAAATTAAATTTATAATTAATAAAACAGCTTATTCTACTTATTTTCTTGTGAAAACCTAATTCCATTGAGAAAAGAAATTAGATAGTTTATTTTTGAAAACCGGAAATATCCATTACAGACAAAAGACATTTTTTTTCATCACCGATAGATACGCCTTCCATATAAACTAATCCCAACGGATTTTTATCGTAACCAAGTTTCACTTCGCAGAATTCTTTATAGTTTCCTGTGAAAATCTTTTGGAAAAACTCATTAAATACCCCTTTAGATTCATCAGAAACAAATAACTTAAAGTTGCTGTTTACCAAACTAAAGCGTCTGTCACCCAGCATTTCGGCAGCAGTGAAGTTCAGTTCAACAATAGTGCCATCGGGTTCGAGTGTGAAATAGCCCATTGGAGCTAAATCATACAGCATGGTGAATTTTCTTAGAGCCAGTTCAGCCGTTTCATTTGCTTCACGCAGTTCTTCGTTCTGCATTTCCAATTCTATCTGATGTACCTGTAATTCATGCAGGAGTTTTTTTACATCATGTTCGGTTTCGGAAACACCCGTTTTATGTTGTTTCACTTTCAATTGTTCTTCAGCTTTGATTCTGAGCAACTCAGCATCTGTTTGATAATCTTGTTCTTCATTTTTCATGACTTGGTTGTGTTTTTAGCAATAAGAATCATTCCGGTTGGAGTTTTCAAGCTGTTGAGCAGCACATTTACCGACCATTCAACATCCGAAACTTTAGCTCCGGATGTTATAACCTGCATTTTAGAAGTGGTATCTTCTCCTCCTTTGAATAACTTATTCAATTCTTTTTCAGACTTTTTTTGAATTGGCTCAGGAATAAACAATTGAAAATAATTTTGATTCAAAACTTCTTCCTTTTTTTTACCGAAAAGTTTTTCTGCACCGGAATTAAATTCCAGTATTTTCCACTCGGTTGATAATTTTATGATAATATCGGCCGATGAATTTAAAAACAAACTGTGCATTTGTCTTGTTTCGTTCAGTTCAACTTCCAACTTTTTATGATCGGAAATATTGAAAAAAGTGATTACCAATCCGTCGATTCTATCATCAAAAGTGCGGTAAGGCATAATGCGTGTTGAAAACCAACGTCCATCGGTTGTGGTAATCTGTTTTTGAAGAAACACGAGTGACCTTAATACTTCGAGTGCATCAGCAGCCAATTCAGGGTATATCAAATCCGAAACCTGATCTGTAAATGGTCGTCCAATATCGCTTTTAATGAGTTTAAAAATTTTGGTTGCCTGATTGGTATAGCGGCGAATATTCAAATCTTTGTCCAGAAACAATGTAGCAATATCGGTGCTGTTCAGCAGGTTTTTCATATCATTATTCACCCGCGAGAAATCATCTACTTTCGACTGTAATTCAGCATTCACCGTTTGCAGCTCTTCATTCAGACTTTGCATTTCTTCTTTCGAAGTGGTCAATTCTTCGTTGGTTGATTGCAGTTCTTCATTGGTAGATTGTAATTCCTCGTTGGAAGATTTGAGTTCTTCCTGCGAAGTCTGCATTTCTTCGAGCGTGCTCTGCATTTCTTCCCTTGCATGTTGCAACTCATTTTCCAACTCCAATTGTTTGATAGTATGAACGTTCTTTTCTCCTTTTTCCCCATGTTCTTTGGTTCCCACAATCTTAGGAACTTCAGTGAAAATAATCATTACCATACCGTTCAAAGCTTCTGGCTTATCAATCCATTGAATTGTAATGTTAATGAATTGTGTTCCACCATTGGTACCAACTTTCATATTCTGCAAAACCACAAGTTCTTTTTTCATGATAGCATGACGGAATGCAGCCGGAAATTCATTACGCAAACCTTCACGCAACATGGCAAAAATATTCATATTTGCTTTACCAACTGCAGGTTCCAAATATTTCCCGGTACGTCCGCTGATATAAATAATATCACCCTTATCGTTTACCAATACTCCTGGAGGTGAAAAATGCTGCAATAGCAATTGATCGGTAAGTGTTTGAATATTCTGAGGAGATTTGACATGAATTTGATTTTCAATATTGGTTTGTTTGGAACGGGAAAATGAAGAAGGAAAATCGAATAATTCAGGCACTTGGTTTGTAAGGGTACGTCTATAAATTTTCAATTTACTATCTATCGGTACAAAAAAGAGACTTTGAGCTCCAAGTGTTTCAGCACTTCCAAGTACCATAAATCCTTCCGGATTCAGACTATAATAAAATAACCCGAGTATTTTCTTTTGCAACTCGGTATCCATATAAATCAATAAATTACGACAAGTCAGAATGTCGATTTTTGTAAAAGGCGGATGCAAAATAATATTGTGTTTGGCGAACACCACCATTTCCCGTATTTCATTATTGACACGAAATCCTTCTTCAGTTACAGTAAAAAAACGTGTTAACCGTTTTGGTGATACATCGACAGCAATATTGTTTGAAAACAGGCCTTTTCTAGCTATTTCAATAGCTTCATTATCAAGATCGGTGGCAAATATCTGCAACGAAATACCTCCATAAGGATTAATCTTTTCGAGCGCTTCTTTAAACACGATAGCAAGTGAATAAGCTTCTTCACCGGTAGAACATCCTGGCACCCAAGCCCGCAATATTGAACCTTCCTGCTGATTAGCAATAAGGGTTGGAACAACCGTTTCTTCCAGTTTTTCCCATACCGACCTATCTCGGAAAAAATTGGTTACTCCAATCAATAATTCTTTAAAAAGAATATCCACTTCCTTCGGATTTTCCTGCAAAAAATGAACGTAAGTAATTATTTTATCAATTCTGTGAACGCTCATGCGCCTTTCAATACGGCGGTAAACGGTATTTTTTTTATACAAAGAAAAGTCGTTTCCGGTTTGAGTACGCAGTATAATTATAATTTTTTCCAGAGCACTCTGGTCTTTAATCTCTATCTCCATATTTGATTTTACTACCGGAATGTGTTTAAGGAAAGCCAGCAGTTTTACGGGTAACTCATTGGCGGGAGCCACAATATCCACCAATACAGAATCAATGGCATTACGCGGCATACTGTCGTATTTTGCATCGGTAGGTTCCTGCACCAAAACTATACCGTTTTTTTCTTTCAATGCGCGAATTCCGACACTGCCATCGGAACCCATGCCCGAAAGAATGACACCCACGCCATATTCATGTTGATCGTCGGCAAGTGAGCGAAGGAATATATCTATTGGCAGGCGCAAACCTCTTGTTTCTAATGGTTCAAACAAATAAAGCACACCTTTTAGAATGGACATACTTTTGTTGGGAGGAATTACATACACGCAATCTGGCTTCACCGTCATTCGGTCTTTAACCTGAAAAACGGGAATCTTGGAAACCCGTTGAAGTAATTCGGGCAACATACCTTTTTGTGTAGGGTCCAAATGTTGTATAACAATATAGGCCAATCCGCTATTTTCGTACACATTACCCAAAAATTGTTCTAATGCTTCTAAACCACCGGCTGAAGCACCAATACAAACTATTGGAAATTGACCGGTATCTGAACCGGAAGTGCCTGCTTTTGAAACTTCGGTTGATTTGGTTTTTTGGAGTTTATCTCGCATATATTTTAGATACTAAATTCAATTTTTCAATCAAAGTTACATAACTTATTGTGAATTACAAATGTAGATATAATAAAACTATTAAAGGATATTTTATCTTATTTATTATTAAGAATATGGTTGCAGCTATTATAAGTTTCACCATTTTTTCTTCAGCAAACGACATATAACATTTAAATATTCACTATCCGTACAATTTCCTTTGCAATATCCTCCGGCGAAAGAATAAAATCAATACACCCGCTTGCTATGGCACTCTCAGGCATATCCGGTTGCTTAGCAGTATCGGGCTTTTGTGCAATAGTAATTCCACCTGCTTCTTTTATGCTGCTCATGGCTGCTGCCCCATCACCATCATATCCTGAGACAATTACTGCGATAAGTTTGCCGTCCCAGTTTTCAGCCAGTGAAAGCATAAAGACGGTAATCACATCGGGCCATCCCCTTGGTTTTGATATAGGCTTTAACCGGAATTCACCGTCAAGCACATGTAAATCACGCTTTTCAGGAATGATAAATACATGGTTAGGCTGTATATCTAATTTTTCAGTGATTAGTTCAACCGGCATTTGGGTGTAATGTGGAAGAATCTCGTGAAGCGTGGTGGCTACTGTTCTTAGATGATTAACGATAACAATAGCAACACCCATATCTGCCGGCAAATGCTTTAGCAAGCGGATATAAGCATCGATGCCACCGGCTGAACCGCCCACGCAAACTACCGGGAAATTTTTCGCATTCGCTTTTTTCATAGTATCTCATTTTTGTGTGCTTGTTTTAGACTAAACTTGTTTTTCAGTTTTTGAAATAATCCACTTCGTTTTTTTGTTTCAATTTCACCAATCAGAAAACCGTAAGGCTTAAGCGATTCAATATGATCGCATACAATTTTAAACATACCGATAAGTGGAATAGCCAGAAAAATTCCCGCAATACCCCAGATTAGTTCACCAATTACCAATGCTACAATCGTTGTGAATGCATTTATTTTCACTTGTGGTCCCAAAATAATCGGACTTAATATCCATTCCTGGATAAGTTGTACAAGCATGTAAACGCCAATAATACTTGCCACTAAAGGCAACCCGGCTCCCTGAACAATAGCTACCAATACGGTAAGTGTGGTTCCTGTAAGATTTCCAATAAACGGAACAATTTCCAACAATCCACAGAGTATGGCAAAGAACAGCGCATTCTTCACTCCAATCAAGCTAAACCCGATTCCATACATAATCCACAGACACACAATCATTTTTGTAAGTCCAAGCAAGTATTGTTGTGATACGTTTGTAATGCTCGAAAGCATTTTACTCATTTCAGTTTGTTGAGGCTGAGGAATAAGTTTAAGAATGAAACGTCCGATATGTGTTCGAAAATACAAAAACAGAAAAATGTATGCCAATACCAGTATAAAATTGGTAAAAATAGAAGCGAGCGAACCCGCCAACACTTGCATAATACCGGTTATGGAAAGTTCCTCGTTACCCAGCATCTCCGACTGCTTTTTAGGAGTTATTCCAAAATTTGTAAAAATGTAACGCTGAATGCGATTGACAATTTCAACTATTTTTTCCGACAACATGGAAAATTCTTTGGTCAATTCGTTTATTTGCCATGTAAGCAGTGCGCCCACTCCGGCAATTGTTATCAATAACACTAACAAACAGATGATTACAGCAAGTGCTTTAGGAACTTTCCTTTTTTCCATCCATTTACAAAATGGCAAAAAGAGTGTAGCCAAAATACCTGCAATACACAACGGAATGAGAAAACTGTTGGCAAAGTACAACCCTCCAACCACCAAAAACAAAAGGAAAAGTCGCTGAATTACAGCTTTCGAAGCAATTATCATAGTACTGTTCTCACTGATTGGCTACAGTTTGTATTATTTTCTTTGCAATATCTTCAGGCGAAAGAATAAAATCAATACACCCGCTTGCTATGGCACTCTCAGGCATATCTGGTTGCTTGGCAGTATCGGGCTTTTGTGCAATAGTAATTCCGCCTGCTTCTTTTATGCTGCTCATGGCTGCTGCCCCATCACCATCATATCCTGAGACAATTACTGCGATAAGTTTGCCGTCCCAGTTTTCAGCCAGTGAAAGCATAAAAACGGTAATCACATCGGGCCATCCTCTTGGTTTTGATATAGGCTTTAACCGGAATTCACCGTCAAGCACATGCAAATCACGCTTTTCAGGAATGATAAATACATGGTTAGGCTGTATATCTAATTTTTCAGTGATTAGTTCAACCGGCATTTGGGTGTAATGTGGAAGAATCTCGTGAAGCGTGGTGGCTACTGTTCTTAGATGATTAACGATAACAATAGCAACACCCATATTGGCCGGTAAATGTTTTAGCAAACGAATATAGGCATCGAGTCCACCGGCTGAACCGCCCACACAAACTACAGGAAAATTTTTTGAATTAGTTTTCATAACTGTTTTTCTTTTTTATATTTTCATTCATTTACCGGGGAATTACTCCATTTCCAATTGAGAATTTCCGGCATATCCATGCCATTTTTATCAATGTATTTTTTGTGCTTCAATAACTTGTCTTCCATCATTATTTTCAGTTTTGCGCCTTTGACACCCAACTGTGGCAACCTGTTTATCACATCTTGTACCAAATGGAACCGGTCAAGGTCATTTAAAACCGTCATGTCGAAATAAGTGGTAATAGTACCTTCTTCCTTATAGCCGCGAACATGCATATTTTCATGATTTGTCCGGCGGTAGGTTAACCGGTGAATCAGCCATGGATATCCATGAAACGCGAACACAACAGGTTTATCTTTAGTAAAGAAAGCATCGAAGTCCTGATCGCTCAATCCGTGCGGATGTTCGGTTTCCGGTTGTAATTTCATTAAGTCAACAACATTGATAACCCTGATTTTTAGTTCGGGCAAATGTTCCCGAAGAATGGAAACAGCCGCCAGGGTTTCGAGCGTTGGAACATCGCCGCAACAAGCCATCACCACATCGGGTTCTGTATCTTCGGCACAACTTGCCCATTGCCATACGCCAATTCCTTTGGTACAATGTTCAACGGCATCTTCCATATTCAACCATTGAGGTGCCAGGTATTTACCGGCAATAACCACATTCACGTAGTGCCGGCTCCTCAAACAATGATCCCAAACCGATAATAAACAGTTGGCATCAGGCGGCAAATAAACGCGTACAATAGATGCTTTCTTGTTTACCACAAGATCAATAAAACCGGGATCCTGATGCGTAAATCCGTTATGCGCCTGCTGCCAAACATGTGAAGCAAGCAGGTAATTGAGCGAAGCAATTTTCTTTCGCCAAGGTAATTCCGCACTTACTTTCAGCCATTTGGCATGTTGATTAAACATGGAATCAATTATGTGGATAAACGCTTCGTAACAGTTAAACAACCCATGCCTTCCGGTAAGTAAATATCCCTCGAGCCAACCTTCGCATTGATGTTCGCTCAGCACTTCCATAACCCGACCGTCGGTTGCCAGAAACTCATCATTCTTTTCAGTATGTGCTTCCCATTGCCGGTTTGTAACTTCAAAAACAGCATTTAACCGGTTTGAAAGTGTTTCATCAGGACCGAAGATTCTGAAATTACGTTGTTCACTATTGAGTTGAATAACATCGCGAAGAAAGACACCCAATTCATGCGTATCGGCAGCCTGAACCGATCCGGGCGATGGAACATCCACTTTGTAACTTTTAAAGTCCGGCATGATTAAGTCTTGCAGTAACAAACCACCATTGGCGTGGGGATTTGCACCCATTCGCCGGTTACCTGTTGGTGCCAACTCAGCTAATTCCGGGACAAGACGACCATTCTCGTCGAAGAGTTCTTCGGGTTTATAACTCTTCATCCAGCTTTCAAGGAGTTTTAGATGATCGGGATGTTGCGAATCAATCAGGATTGGAATCTGGTGAGACCGGAATGTTCCTTCAATCGGAACGCCATCCACTTCTTTTGGTCCTGTCCAACCTTTGGGCGACTTCAGCACAATCATTGGCCAGCGAGGGCGATCTGTATCATTTTTTTTCCGTGCATTATTTTGTATTTCATGTATTTCCGCAATGACTTTATCTAACGTAGCAGCCATGTGTTGATGCATCTTTTCGGGTTTATCACCTTCCACAAAGTAAGGTTTCCAACCATAACCACGGAGCAGTTCATCCAGTTCCTTATGCGGAATACGATCCAATACGGTTGGATTAGCTATTTTATAACCATTCAAATGCAGAATTGGCAACACAGCACCATCGGTAATGGGATTCAGAAATTTGTTGGAATGCCAGGCGGTTGCTAATGGTCCGGTTTCGGCTTCGCCGTCACCAATTACACAAGCAACAACTAAATCCGGATTATCGAATACCGCTCCAAAAGCATGGCTAAGTGAGTAACCCAATTCGCCACCTTCGTGAATAGACCCCGGACATTCAGGCGAGACATGACTGGGAATGCCACCCGGAAACGAAAATTGCTTAAATAATTTTTTCAGTCCGGTTTCATCCTGACTTATATCGGGATAAATTTCACTGTAAGTGCCTTCGAGATAGGTATTACCCACCAATGCAGGACCGCCATGTCCCGGACCTGAAATGTAAAACATGTCCAGATCATATTTTTTGATAATGCGGTTCAAATGCACATAAATAAAATTCTGTCCCGGTGTGGTTCCCCAATGTCCCAGCAGCATCGATTTTACATGTGAGGGCTTCAGCGGTTCCCGAAGTAATGGATTATCGTTGAGATAGAGTTGCCCAACCGACAAATAGTTAGCAGCACTCCAGTAAGCGTTCATCTTCCGTAAAAGTTCTTTTGACAAAGGTTTTCCCTTTTCATTTATTTTCTTTGTTTTCATCTTTAATGTGTATTGATTTGTGTTGTGAATTAAAGTGCTACCTGTTTTTTGAGTTTAAATAATTTATAAATTTCGAACCAAATAATAGTTGATAATCCTGCCAAACTACAGATAAGGACATTGATTAAAGTGAGTTTTTGAAACTGAAATAAATCCAGAAAAAAGTTGATATTGAGAATGAGTGTGAGAAAGAAAATAGCGCCACCAACCACCCACAAAACGGCTTTGTTGGGTGTAGCAATAATCTTAAATATATTATCAGTCCACGAACGATTGGTAAGAATAACTGCGATATTGGAAATAATCAGGGTGGTAAACGCCATGGCTCGCACCTGATTGGGTTCGAACGAAAAATGCAAACCACCCAAATAAACCGCCAACGTAACCAGCAGAATACCAACTCCCTGCAAACAGCTAAAAATTATTTTCCCGGCTCCAAAAAACGGTTCGTCCAACTTTTTTGGCGGACGGCTCATTACGTTTGCTTCTTCTTTTTCGGCTTCGAAAATAATGGAACAAGCAGGGTCAATAATTAATTCCATAAAAACAATATGAACCGGCCATAAAATGATAGGAAGGTGCGCAATTAGAATAGGAATCAACGATAATCCGGCAATAGGAACATGAATGGCAAAGGTATAACCAAATGCCTTTTGGAGGTTATCGAAAATGCGACGTCCCATGCGGATAGCTGCTACAATAGACGAAAAGTTATCGTCCATAAGTACTAATGAAGAGGCTTCGCGGGCAACATCGGTTCCTTTTTTTCCCATGGCAATACCAATATCTGCCGATTTTAGCGCAGGAGCATCATTAACTCCATCACCTGTCATGGCCACAATTTCGCCATTTTTCTTTAATGCATTTACGATTTTAAGTTTTTGTTCGGGAATTACTCTGGCAAAAACGTTGATTTCCTTTATCTTTTTGCATAATTGTGCATCCGATATTGCATGTAATTCCTGTCCGGTCATGCACATTTCAGGATTTTCCAGACCAATTTCCAACGCAATATGTTTGGCTGTTACCGGATAATCTCCCGTAATCATGATGACCCTGATACCAGCTTTATAGCATTCACTAATTGCTTGTTTCACATTTTTACGAATGGGATCGGAAAGTCCAATCAAGCCAATAAATTCAAAAATAAAATCGTGCTGAATTTCAGGTAAACCCGTAGCTTTGATTTTTGCTTTTGCTACGCCTAATACCCTTAATCCATCTGAAGCTAATTCTTCAACAGCCTGTGAGAGCCGTTTTTTTTCTTTTGCATCCAAATGACATAATTCAAAAATAGCTTCAGGAGCTCCTTTTGTGGCAATAATTTTCTCTTTTGTTTCTTTTGACGAAAAAACCCGCGACATGGCCAGTAATTCTTTGGAAAGCGGATATTCTTTAATCATTTCCCAGTTTTTATGTATATGTTCGGTTCCTTTCAGATACAATTTACCCATGCCGGTAATGGCTTGTTCCATAGGATCGAATGGATTGGTTTGACTGGAAAGAATGCCAAACTCCATGATTTCGTGAAAATTCTCATTTAACTCGTCCGATTTTTCAACCGTATAAAAATCTTTCCCATTATAAAGTTGTGCAACCGTCATTTTATTTTCAGTCAGCGTTCCGGTTTTATCGGTACAAAGCACGGTTGCAGAGCCGAGAGTTTCTATAGCCGTTGGATTGCGGGTCAATACTTTCTTTTTTGACATTCGCCAGGCACCAAGCGCCATAAACACGGTGAGAATAACAGGAAATTCTTCGGGTAATACAGCCATTGCCAGTGTTATTCCAGCCAAAAAACCATTAATCAGACTTCCACGTGTAAGTGTGTAACCAACGATAACCAAAATACAAAGTAAGGCGGCAATAATGGTCAACCTTTTCACCAACGAACCCATTTCCTTTTTAAGTCGCGTTGGTTCTTCTATTACGCCTTCCAACGCTGTGCCAATTTTTCCAATTTCGGTATTGACGCCTATGCTCGTTACTTTTGCAATACCATTTCCCTGAACAATCATGGATCCGGAATAAATGAAAGGTAAATCATCGCCACCTGGTTGTGTGATTTCCTGAACTTCATCCCAATCGCTTTTTCTGACTGATACCGGTTCACCAGTAAGTAATGATTCATCAGCCAGCAAATTAACTGATTGCAAAACAGTTGCATCAGCCGGAACCCTGTCGCCTTCCTGTAATATAATCAAGTCATCGGTAACAACTTCAATTCCTGCAATGCGTGTTTCCACACCATCGCGGATGACCAAAGCTCTTGGACTTGCCATGTCTTTTAAGGCATCGAGGGCTTTTTCGGTCTTCTTTTGTTGAAAGAATTCGATACCCATGATGACGAAAACAAGGCCCAGCAGCATTAAACCTTCCTGCAATTCACCCAATACCAGATACAAAGAACCACATGCAACCAGAAGTATAAACATAGGTTCTTTGACAACTCCCAACGCAATAGATAAAAAGTTTTTAGGTTTTGAAGATGGAAGATTGTTGAAACCATCTGAACTTAATTTTGCCTTTGCCTCATTGGCTGTTAAACCTTTGAATTTTTCGGGAATAATGATAGTATTCGGCTTTTGGTTTTTCATATTTGATTTGGGATTAAATGCCAACTATTTTCAAAGTTTTAACTAACTCGGTTTAACCGGAACCTCTGTTTTAGCAATTTCAGTAGGTGCAACTTTGCCTGAAAACATATTGGCATAAGCGTGTGTAAACTCAGCACCATACAAAACAATCATGGAAGAATAAGTAACCCAAAGCATAATTAAAATGACTGAACCCGCTGCACCGTAACCCGTACCCGGATTTGCTTTTCCGAAATAAAACCCTAATGCAAATTTTCCAATCTCAAACAGAAAAGTGGTAACGAAGGATCCAATCCAAACATGCTTCCATTTTATTTTTGCATCGGGTAAAAATTTAAACATAAGTGCAAATAATATGGATAGAATAAAAAAAGATAAACCGATATTTAGTACCTGTAGAATTAACAAAAATGAATCTGAAAAATGACCCGTTAACCAATCACCAAAAGCTGAAATCAATGCTGAAATAACAAGTGACACAATGAGTAAAAACGAAATGGATACTATCAGTCCGAATGAAAATAGACGCACCCGGATTATGTTCCAAATACCAGATTTTGTTGTGTCTAACTTTACTTCCCAAGTATTATTTAATGCAATTTGGAATTCTGCAAAAACACCTGTTGCACCAATCAAAATAGTAATTATTCCGATCACTGTTGCCACTAACGAATTTCTAAGTTTACTGGCTTGCACAATCATATCCTGAATTTGTTTGGCAGTTTCGGCTCCCATGGTAGAGGTGAATTGCGCTGCCACCTGATTATTAACTGCTTCGCGACCAAAGAAATATCCTGCAAGCGTCATGATTACCACGAGCAAACCCGGCAATGAAAAAATAGCATAATAGGCAATCACTGCACTTTCTCGAAACGGATCTTTTGCCAACCAGTCTTTAAAAGATGTTTTTAAAACAGTAAATATCTTTTGAAAAGGTGTTTTCATTTGGAATTATGATTATTCATGATTTAGTTGGTATATTTATCATTTTCTATAAACGTGTAAACCTGATGGGTTCTTTTAAAAAGCGTATTAATTTTTTATTGATTCTAAAATTTTTAGCAGTCCAGCTATAAGTGTTACATAATTTTGGAAAAGAGTTACGTGATTCTCACATCTTAGGATAGTTTGCGTCCTTTATGCCTGAGATGTTTAAAGAGGAAAATATATTCCCAGGTAAACCTGAAATAAAAATAATTGATGCACGGCCCTATAGATCAACTTAAAAAATGTTTATGGTATTTAGAACAACCAACTTTTATTTGGAAAATAAAACGTAACTTTCTCTCTTTCTAGTACTTGCCAGCATTATTACGCCCAGGAATTAAACAATTTTACACGGAATATCCGCATCTTCATCAATTAAATAGACAGAACACAACCGATGATATCCATCCGCAATTATTAACCGCCGTTGCCTGTCATCGCGAACCAATAGAAGCGGCGGCAATCTAATTCCAGACTGTAATTTTTCAGTATTTCTTTCAACGTGTACGTTACTTATGCCAAGTAATGATAAACCCGATGATCGAAATATATCTTTCGCCTTAAATGATGTCATCGATGCTTTCCTGAGCGACTTGACTAATTTTTTCGCACTTTTATTGTCAAATATTAAACTAAGATAAGACAACGATGCCTGATAATCACGATCTTCCGGCTCGTTGAGCCATATTATTTTAGTGTCTTTAGACATGCTTTATCTATATTTCTAATGATTACTGCGGTTTATTCCGTTGTTTTTCCGTCAAATTTCACATCATTCTTTTCAGAGTCTTTTTTTGTTGCATTTATGATGCCGTCTTTATGGTTAGGAGGGCCATAGATTGTATACATTTTTAGTTCTTTTACAGCATCAGTATTTATTACATTATGCTTAGAACCTGCAGGTATAACAATAACATCACCATTTTCCACCTTATATTCATTTCCATTAATAATGCATTTGCCCTTTCCACCTTCGAACCGGAAAAACTGATCAATATTGGGATGAGTTTCTTCACCAGTATCTTCACCCGGTTTTAAACTCATAAGCACAAGTTGAAGATGTTTGCTTGTGTATAATACTTTTCTGAAATTCTCATTTTTCAGAGCATCCTTTTCTATATTACTATTAAATCCTTTCATATTAGCATTTCCCAGCATCATCATTTTACTATTTTCAGTATTCATCATAGTCTCCATCATTTCTTTTGACAGATTACTATTATTAGCAATTGTGTCCATGATTGCCTTTTTTGTATCCTGATTTGAAAGAATTTTGTTTACATCTATGTTGGATTGACACGATGCGAACAGAGCAACTAAAGCAATAAGCATTGTAATTTTTTGTAGTGTTTTCATGATTATAATTTTTTATTTGTGAAAAAAAATTTCACGCAACGAAGGTGAGCACTTTGAGTCTGGAAAGTGTTACATAATTCCTGAATATATTTATATAATTCATACATTTTCGGATGTGATGCTTTTTAGTCGAAGAATAGCCAGAAGTATTGAACGACTTAACTGAAATGACAGGTTATGTGGTGACAGGTGTACCGCACAATATATAAAGGCAGATTCAGCTTAGAACAGAATCTTTGATTAAGAAATAGCGAATAATCCAAGCAGTCCAACTAAATAAACAATCAGTACCAGAAATGAATCCACCCCCATCCAAAATAATTGTTTTCGGGGACGGAACATTAATCCGCAGATATAAATGATAGTAAGAAGTATGCCTAATCCTGTAAGATAAATATCTGTTTTGTGCGCCAGAGGAAGAACGGATTTGCCTGAAAGAACAGTTGCTACCATAAATAACACCGGCAAAAAAGCATTGCCCCCGAAAATATCACTCACCGCCATTTGATAATCCTTCAATTTCATGGAAGCTAAACCCGTTGATACCTCCGGAAGAGCAGTAGCGGCAGCTAAAAAAGTAGCACCGAATATAACGCCCGTCATTCCTATTTGTTTGGCAATTGCATCGCCACTTACTTCTAATCCCACACCTGCAACCAAAGTAATCAATGAGCAAACAGCGAAAATCAGGATAACCGTTTGAATACCCGTTCCTTTCTTTATGGCCGAATCATACTTCTTCTTCTTGCTGTGCCCCCTATCTTCTTCCTGACTATCAATAAGTTTACCCAATTCATGCCAGGGCAGATCGGTTCTTGCTTTCCCTATCATGTAGATACCTACCAGCCATACCAACACTATGACTGCATCAATCGGTGAAACACCCAGGAAAATAACAGAAGGTCTCAGTTGATTGCCCACAACCACTAAAGTTAAAACAGTTATAACCATTAATCCTTCCAGCACTAACACCAGCGATGCTGCACGATAAGTAAGCGGATCTTTTCTACCTAATCCAAACACATCCAATGCAACAAGCACTACCGTTTGTATGGCAATGCCGCCGAGAATATTTCCGATGGCAAGTTCCAGGTTGTTCTGTATCGCCGCGCTCACTGTAATGGCAATTTCCGGAAGGTTTGTTACAATGGCGAGCAGAATCAAACCGCCTAATGCTTCACCCAAACCAAAGTGTGTGGCAAGAATGTCGGCAGTTTTGGATAATTTAATTCCTGCAAACCATATTGCCAACGCACTAAGGCCAAATATGAGCAAAAGAATTGGCAACGAAAGTGATTCAATCATGAAAAAATATTGAGTAAAAATTAGTACTAATTTTCAAAGCTGTAATATGAAATGTTTTGAAATAGGTCATAATTTTTTATGATTTGTAGAAGTAATTCATGCTATTCATTAGTTTCCAAAATCTCATTTTCCAGCAAATTTAATCAATTCTGAATTAAACTTCTGAGTTTCTTCCAGAAACAAGCTATGACCGCTGTGTTCAAAAGCTATAAGTTTTGAATCTTCAATTCCGGCTTTCATTTGTTCGGCCAAATCGAAAGAACATATTTTGTCTTTTTTGCCATGCATAATCAATGTTGGAATATTTATTTTTTTCATATCACTTCTTAGGTCTGTATCACGCAAAGCGTATAAACATTGACCTGTGGCATGAGCTGTGGCAACTAATCCAATCCCATTCAGCCATTTGCCAATTCCATCGTTTAATGAAGTTTCGGTGGCAGAGAATATTTTTGCGAAGTTGGCTAAAAGCATTGGTCTATCTTTAAAATTCAATGCAATTAAATCATCAACTGCACTTTGGGTAAGATTGTAAGGAAAATCTTTGCGTTGTGTCCAAATTGGTGCTGCTGCTCCTGCTAAAACCAATTTAGAAATATGAGCACCATTATAGACTGACATATAATGAATAGCAATGGCACCTCCCATTGAGAAACCACATAAGACAGCATCTTTTATATCCAGTTTATCTAAAACACTTTTAATATCTTGAGCATGTACATCATAATTATACGCGCCGAAAGGTTTCGACGATCTGCCAAACCCGCGCAAAGTGATACCAATTACACGAAATTTTTTATTCATTAAATCATTGTATTGGTATTCATACATTTCATCACTGAGGGGCCAACCTGGTATTAACACAATAGGTCTTCCTTCTCCGGCATCAGTAATATGAAGGTATACATAACGTTCTACTTCAATATATTCTGCTCTGGGCGTTCCAAACATTTTTTTTTCATCTAATTTTTCCATGATTTTAAGTATTTATTTTTTTTAATTTACTTCTCACCTGTTGATTTAAAGCATCTTCGTATCTCTTGGCTACTTCATTCCAGCTTAGAACGTTCCAGAATGTATCAATATAATCTGGTCTTTTGTTCTGATATTTCAAATAGTAAGCGTGTTCCCATACATCAATTGTAGGCAGAGGTATTCCTTTTTTTCAACTATCTCCATTAACGGATTATCCTGATTTGGTATAGAACAGATAAACAGGTTTCCCATAATATCAATGCATACCACGCCCAGCAGATACCAAACCTGGTTTTACCGGGAAAGCTTTACTTCATCTTCTTGATTTCTTCTTCTACTTCTTTAGCTCCATCGGCATAGAACTTTTTCTCATCAGGAGCAAGTTCGTGGAGTAATCTCAAAAATTCACCGGCATGTACACGTTCCTCATCTGCGATGTCTTTGAGTACGCCCACAGCGAGTTTGTTGTCGGTTGACTCGGCAAGTTGCATATACATCTGTATTGCTTCATACTCTGCAGCCACCATGAAACGGATTGCTCTTATGAGCTCCGCATCTGTAAGCTTTCTATCATTTGCTAACCCTGAAAAGGGTGATCCGAAATTTGGCATAATTTTCTCCTTTCTTGTTTTTTTATTTTTACTTAACAATTTAGTTATAAGTCTTACAATCTGAAAATTATCGCAAAAAAACACGTCAATAATTATTTCAGATTTTTGATAATTGTTTGCAAATCGATAAAGTTAGTTTTGCTTTTTTGTTGGAACGATAAAAAGCGGTATAGTCGTTGTTTTTAATACATCTTCTGCTGTACTTCCCATGATGATATTTTCCAACCATTTACGACTATGAGAACCCATTACGATAATATCAGCATTCATTTCTTTTGCTGTATTTAAAATTGTTTCAGCAATTTCACCTTCTTTTAATATGGTTTGAATTGATTCAACTCCAAGGTATTTTTTTGTTTTGTCCAGAAATTTCTGAGTTGATTTTTTTAAATCGCCCAAAACATCAACCTGCAATTCACGCATATACATATAAGATGAATAATAAACCGGTTGCTCGGATATTACATGGAGTAAAATTGTTTCTGCATGCATGGCTTGCGCCATCGAGAATCCCACTTCTGCGACTTTCTGCGAGGTTTCATCATAATCCATCGCTATCAATACCTTTTTCATTTTTGTTGTTTTCATTTTCGTTGATTATTAAATTTTAAATTATTTAAATTTCGATTTGTTTTTTTGGAGAAGATATTTAAATGTTTTCTCTAAAAAAATCATCCACGAAATAGGGCAAAGATCAATACTTTTAACCTGATGCATGTTACAAAATTTTTGAATAAAGTTATGTAATTCACACATTTTAATGTGCAAAAGATTGATGGTAAGATTTTATGTTTAGAATTATTGCCTAAATATAACTAACCTTCAGCATATTCGTACTGCCGTGATCATTTAGAGGTGTACTGCCGACATAAATCACGCAATCTCCAATTTTCAACAGTTTTTTTTCCTTAAGAATTTCTATTGATTTGGAAATAGCCATGTTTAAATGGTTATAGGTACTTAAATGAAAAGGTTTAATGCCCCAAACCAACGATAATTGTTGTAATACCGATTGCACAAATAATATAGTCCAATTTCGACTCCCGTCAAGTCGGGACAAGTTCGTCTTATTGTACTATTTATTTGTTCCGATACTCGGAATTTTCGCTTCGCTACAATCGGCATTAACAACAGTAAACGTATAAAACAGTTTGGACTGTTTTATATGTACAATTGGTATTATTTCCCTGCTCGTGCAGATTTGTAATCTATTCGAATAGAAAGGTTTATGTGAGCTGACAAATAGAATGTCACGGTTCACAGAACTACGCCAGCAATGGGAAGTTATATATCCGGTAGGACATGGAAGCTGAAAACTTCCTTATTTCCCCGATAAACCGAAACAAGTAGGATACAAATTACAAACTTTAGGTCAATTGGCGAAAAAAAAACAATAAAAATGTACTAAATTTGTTTTTATTAAAAAATAATACGTATCTTTGCTTTTGATTTTTAAAAGTTTATTTGTAGCGACATAGTTTGATTGTAATACCATCTGTAATTATAAAACAGTCCAAACTGTTTTATAATTGGACTGTGGTTAATGCCGTTGCAATACAAATAAATAGGCTCAATGAGACGAAGT
>Ga0209429_10000293_pt1 | contig 34443 bp, 33 predicted proteins | sample BarGraNGADG00212_3_FD_184493 | JGI IMG/M metagenome (GOLD analysis project Ga0209429, IMG submission 184493) | Arctic peat soil microbial communities from Barrow, Alaska - Barrow Graham LP Ref core NGADG0004-212 (SPAdes) (version 2) | ecosystem: Environmental > Terrestrial > Soil > Wetlands >... | reverse complement strand
CCCTTTCTACTTCAGTTTTCCGGGCTAATTCTTTGTTGCTCATTTCGATTGTCCATTTCATAGCTCCTAATCTTAATTAGGACATTTCTATTTTGCTACTTTAGGACATTATCATTTTGCTCTTACACACCATCTACAAATATGATGACAACTTCATGTCCTTTGTTCGCCGCAACATTGAGAAAAACGCCACCGGCAAAGCCACTTTGCTGATGAACGACTCTCAAAATGACCAGGCCAAGCAAAATGACCAGATCGACACCATGATTTCCAAGGGCGTCAAGTCTTTGGCTATCAACCTGGTGGATCCTCAGGCTGCTTCTGCTGTCATTACCAAGGCCCAGGCTGCTGGCCTCCCAGTGATTTTCTTCAACAAGGAACCCAGCAAAACCGATCTCGATTCCTATGCGAAGGCCTGGTATGTTGGCACGACTTCTGCTGAATCCGGTGTCATGCAAGGCCAAATCATCGTTGATTCCTGGAAAGCACACCCCGAGTGGGACACCAATAAAGATGGCAAGCTCAGTTACGTTCTGCTCAAAGGCGAACCCGGACATCCCGATGCCGAAGCTCGCACCAAGTATGCTATTGACACCGTCAAGGCAGCTGGTATCGAAGTTGTAGAACTCGAACTCCAAACCGGCATGTGGGACTCCGCCAAAGCCAAAGATCTGGTAGATGCCTGGTACGCCAAGCACAAGGACGCCATCGAATACGTGATTGCCAATAACGATGCCATGGCCCTCGGCGCTATCGCTTCCCTCAAAGCCAACGGTTACTTCGGTGCTGACAAAAAGGTCATGCCCGTCGTCGGTGTGGATGCCATCCCGGATGCCCTCGCCGCCATCAAGGCTGGTGAGCTCGTTGGTTCAGTCCTCAATGACGCCGCCAATCAGGGTAAAGCTACCTTCGATCTAGCCTACAATGTGGCTATGGGCAAGGATGTCCTTGCTGATACCGCCTGGAAACTTGATGAAAACAAGGCTGTCCGCGTTCCATACGTTGGCATCACCCTCGAAAACATCAAGATTGCAGAAGATAGCTACGCCAATTAACAGTTTTTAGTTTATTAGAAGAGGATGCACTCCAGGGAGTGCATCCTCTTGTATAATTAGGAAAACTTAATTCAGACAGGTGGAATAATGGAAACAAGTGTTCAAACAGCTCCCTCACTCGAGACTAAAGAACGCGCCTATATCTTGGAGATGCACAATATTTCCAAGGCTTTCCCTGGCGTTCAGGCTTTGGATAACGTTGAGTTGCAGCTCAAACCCGGCTCCATCCATGCCTTGTTAGGAGAAAATGGCGCTGGTAAATCCACGCTAATGAAGGTTCTGTTTGGCATTTATATCAAGGACTCAGGTGTGGTTTCGCTGGACGGCATGGAAGTCAGTTTTCATTCAGCTGAACAAGCCCTCAAAAATGGCGTCTCAATGGTCCACCAGGAGCTGAATCAGGTTCGTTCGACCCGCATCATCGACAATCTCTGGTTGGGGCGCTTTCCAGTTAAAGGTCCTTTCATCGATGAACAAAAAATGGTGGAGGATACCAAACGCATTTTCGACTCGCTTGATATTCGCCTGGACCCCAAGGCCAAGATCAGCGAGCTCTCTGTGTCTTCCTGCCAGATGGTGGAAATTGCCAAAGCAGTTTCATATAACGCCAAAATCATTGTTATGGATGAGCCTACATCCTCCCTCACTGAAAATGAAGTTGCTCACCTCTTCCTCATCCTGCGGAAACTCCGCAATTCAGGCACGGCAATTATTTATATTTCTCATAAGATGGAGGAAATCAAACAAATTGCGGATGAAGTGACCATTTTTCGGGACGGTAAATATGTCGGCACCTACGATGCCAAGACAATAACCATTGAAGATATCATTCGCAAGATGGTTGGTCGTAATTTTGAAAACTGGTTTCCCCCGAAAACAAATGTTCCCAGTGATGTACTGCTGGAAGTAAAAGACTTTACCTCCACCAACCCAAGATCCTTCAAGAATGTTAGTTTTGACATTCTAAAAGGAGAGATTCTTGGGATTGCTGGCTTGGTTGGCTCCCAGCGTACAGAATTAGTGGAAAGCATTTTTGGTTTCCGCTCTGTTTCCACCGGTATCCTCGTCAAAAATGGCAAGGAAATCCGCGTGCGGAACCCACGGGAAGCTATTGAAAATGGCCTGGCGCTGGTCACTGAAGAACGCCGTGCCACTGGCATTTTTAATGTAGCTGATATTACATTTAACAGCATCATTTCAAATCTAAAAGCTTATGTCAACAAGTTCTCGCTTCTGAACGACAAGAAGATGCGTGCAGACACAGCTTGGGCAATTGGGGCCATGGCCATCAAAACGCCGTCCCAGAAAACCAAGATCAAATCCCTTTCAGGTGGTAACCAGCAAAAAGTTATTCTGGGTCGTTGGCTGCTCACCCAACCTGAAATATTGTTGATGGATGAACCCACCCGCGGTATCGACGTCGGCGCGAAATATGAAATCTACCAATTGATGATCAATCTTGCCAAAGAAGGTAAAGGCATCGTCATGGTTTCATCAGAAATGCCGGAACTGCTTGGCATTACCGATCGCATCGCTGTAATGTCTAATGGCCAACTGGCTGGTATCGTAAAAACTGCTGACACAACGCAAGAAGAAATTATGACTCTTGCGGCCAAATATCTATAAAGGTGAGACGAAAATGGAAAAAACCATAACTTCGGATTTAAAACCAACCAAAAAGTTTAATTGGAAAGATTTTTTACTCAATAATGCCATTTCCATTATTCTGCTCCTCCTGTTGATTGTGATCGTGGCGATTGAACCAGGCTTTTTAAATATTATCAATTTCCGTAATATTCTCTCGCAAGCCTCCACGCGCATGATTTTTGCCCTGGGGGTTGGAGGCATCATCATCGCCAAAGGTACCGACCTTTCCCTCGGCCGCCAGGTTGGTTTGGCAGCGGTTATTTCTGCCTCCCTCATGCAGACCACCGGATATGCTTACCGCATTTACCCTAACCTGCCGCGCTTACCCATTATTGTGCCGGTGCTGGTGGTCATTGCCATCACCGTGCTATTAAGCGCCATTAACGGTTTCGTGGTTTCCAAACTGAAGGTGGATCCTTTTGTTGCCACCCTCGGTATGCAAGTCATCGCCTTTGGAATTACTTCCATCTATTTTGACCGACCCCCTTATGGTGCCCAACCTATCGGCGGCCTGGATAAAGCCTTTCAAGAGTTTGCACAAGCCTCCTTCAACATCTTTGGGCTGCCAATCCCGCATCTGATTGTTTACGCCATGGTCGTCATTATCATTATCTGGGTGCTGTGGAACAAAACCCGCTTCGGCAAGAACATGTACGCGGTTGGCGGAAACATCGAAGCCGCCACCGTATCCGGCGTCAACGTCTTCAAAGCGCTGATGCTCACTTACATGCTTGCAGGTGTGCTTTACGGTTTGGGAGGTGCCCTGGAAGCTGCCCGCATCGGCTCGGCTACCAACCGCACCGGTGAAGGTTATGAGCTGGATGCCATTGCGGCTTGTATCGTCGGTGGGCTTTCCTTTAACGGCGGTGTAGGTACTGTGCCAGGCATCATCTTTGGCACCCTGATCTTCATGGTCATCACTTATGGCCTCAACTTTATCGGCATCAACCCTTACTTGCAGTATATCGTCAAAGGCCTCATCATTATCATTGCCGTGGCTATCGACTCGCGCAAGTACAACAAGCGTTAAACCCTGATCGACTCCTAAAGGCAGGCTGCTAACCTGCCTTTTCATTTAACATAGCCGGCAGATCTTCCTTGGTACAACACCTGGAATTCCAATTTAGCTCTAACAATGAGTGATTATCATTAGCAGGCAAATGCTATAATCATGCCTACAATACATCAGAAACGAGAAGATATGCCCAAGACAACCGCTCCCTGCCCCAATTGCCGCCAGCCCATTACGCTGGAGCTTACCCGCCTTTTTGATATGAACATCGACCCCCAGGCCAAGCAAAAGCTGCTTTCTGGCCAGGCAAATTTCTTCAGCTGCCCCATCTGCAAAGCTCAGGGTATCTATCCAACACCAGTGGTCTATCACGACCCCGAAAAAGAACTTCTGCTCACCTACTTCCCACCCGAAGCGAACCTGCCGCAAACTGAACAGGAAAAAATCATCGGACCCCTCATCAAAAAAGCCGTAGATTCCCTACCTGCTGAAAAGCGCAAAGGCTACATCTTCCGCCCCCAAACTATGCTCAGCCAACAGCATCTTTTTGAGCGCATCCTTCAAGCTGATGGTGTGACCCCTGAGATGCTTAAAGCCCAGCAGGAACAACTTAACTTCATCCAATCCCTGGCCATGGCCAAACCGGATGTTCTGCCTGAGCTCATTAAGCAAAACGATGCTAAAATTAACGAGGAATTCTTCACCATGCTCAGCCGCTTAGCCCAGGTTTCGGCTGCCAATGGCGATCAGCAAGGCGCTCAAGCCCTTGCCAAACTTCAAAAATCTTTGCTCGAGCACTCCACCTTTGGGAAAAAAGCTGCAGAAGATGCCCGCCAGGCACGCGAAGCCATCGAGGAACTGCAGAACCTCAGCAAGGCCGGGCTCACGCGCGAAGCGCTCCTGAATTTGCTGCTGAAATATGCTGATTCCGAAATCAAGCTTTCAACTCTCACCGCGATGGCGCGCTCTGGTATGGATTACGATTTCTTTGCGTTACTCACCGCCAAGTTGGAAGGTGCTCAGGGTGAAGACAAGCAAAATTTTACCAACCTGAGGGAAAAGCTCCTTCAGCTCACCCAGGAAATTGATGACGACCTGAAAGCTGAGCTTGCTGAAGCGCAAAAACTTCTCGACGAACTTTTGAAATCTGACAAGTTGGAAGAAGCCACGCAAGCTTCCCTGCCCAAGATGAACCAGGCCTTTGGGGATGCCCTGAATGCCGAAGCTCAAAAGGCGCAGGAAGGCCACGATGAAGCCAAACTCAAGAAGCTGGCAACAATTGTCACCATTCTGCAATCCGCCAGTGCCTCAGGCGCTTACATGCAACTGATTGAAATGCTCTTGCAGGCTAAGGATGAATCTGAACGTAAAGAAATCTACGCGCAGGCTAGTGAAACCATTTCCGGTGAATTTATCTCAATGCTGGCCAACCTTATAGACCAGGTGGAGAAATCCAAACAGCAGACTGACCTGGCTGAAAAGCTCAAGGTCATCAGCAAAGAAGCCTTACGTTTCTCGATGGAACAGAACCTGAAAAATAATAAACCAGCCTAATGAGGCTTGTTATCCAAGCGTAAACCGTGGCCCCGGACGGTGACAATATAGTCATAGCCGGGGTCCATTTGATTAAGCCGTTCCCGCAGCCGCCGCACCAGGGCATCAAAAGCTTGCTCGGTCACCCAATTGGCCTCATCCCCCCAGACTGCCTTTATCAAGGTTTCCCGTGTAATAACTTCACCATTCTTATGCACTAAAAATGCCAGCAACGCAAATTGTTGCGCTGAAAACGCTGGTGTTACCTCCGCGCCCCTAACCCAAACACGTATGGAACCTTCATCCACCCGGATGCAAAGCAAGTTCTGAAATTCTGGCGAAAAATCAGCCAATGGAAGCGTGGCATCTGATTCTAAATAAAGGAAGGATTGAAAAAAAGCGATATGGATTTCATCTTTCTCAAAAAGCTGTTGAGATCCTGTTATTCTTTCCCCGTTGATAAAAGTGCCATTCTTGCTGCCCAGATCCTCAATTCGGCTTATCCCATTGTCAAACCCAAAAATGGCATGGTGGCGCGAAACCTGCCTATCGTTCACCACGATATCGCAATCCTCTCCCCGACCAATGAGAATGTGATCAGTCAGTATCCATTGTTGGCCATCCAATTGGCCGCCATTGGCAATGATGATGGGATATTCCAAACTCAGGACTTCCTTTCGACTATAATGAATAATTATAATGCAGCCCTTTTCAAAGAGCCGCATGTTTGGATTTTGAGCAAAACACGCCGAAACTGCTCAGTCCACTGGAAACTTATGGCTTACGTGGTTGTCCCGGGCGCGATCTTGCACGATCGCTATAAAATCGAAAAGGTTATCGGGCAAGGTGGATCTGGCAACATCTACCTGGCTTCCGATCAACGCCTCATCGGCCGCAACTGCGCTGTCAAACAAGTCAGTTACGATCCGCAATTGCCTGAGAACCTGATCACAGAATCCAGGGATCAATTCATGCGCGAAGCGACTGTGCTTGGCCGGCTGGATCATCCCAACCTACCCAAAGTCTCCGACTTTTTCTCGATCGTCGACAGTGACTTCCTGGTGATGGATTACGTCCCAGGGGATGACCTGCGGGTGATGATTGCCAAAGCTGCCAGTGAAAATCGATTTCTGCTGGAGACTGAGGTTCTTAACTGGGCTTTGCAGATTGGGGACGCCCTGCAGTACATGCACACGCAGCAACCTTCAGTTGTTCACCGCGATATCAAGCCCTCCAACATCAAAGTTACCCCGCAGGGTCTTGTAAAATTGGTGGATTTCGGCCTCGTAAAAGTACTCGCTCCGGGTGAGGTCACCATTACCATCCTGCAAGGCCAGGGTTCGGCTACTTACACTCCGCTCGAGCAATACGGCGGCGAGAGCGACCACACCGACGCGCGGGCAGATATTTATGCCTTCGGAGCCACGCTTTATCACCTGCTCACCAATCACACACCGCCAAATGTGCGGGATCGATTTTTGGACCCAAAAAGCCTGATTGCCCCTCGGGTACTCAACCCTGCCATTTCGCCTCGTGTGGAAGATTCCATTCTTTGGGCAATGCAGTTGCATCCCAATGATCGCCCAAAAGATGTTAGAACCTTGATGAAAGCACTGACCGGTGAAAGCACTGACAAGCTGCATCAAATCAACCGGCTGTCTCAGGCCGGTGTTGCCCCTTCGGCTTACCGCCCCTTGATGGGAAAACTGGAATGGCGCCTGGTAGCAGTGGCCGGCTTCTTGACCTTTATCAGCTTGTTGCTTACACTCCTGCGAAATCTCTAACCTAATGAATTTTTCTTAGTTTTACTCTTTACCAGTAACCACCAAACCAAAGTCACAAGCCAACCAGAGAACAGTCCCCCCACAGCCACTTGAGTGATAAACCACGAGCCTTCTTTCTTAATTAATGCCACCACCGGAGCAACCCCGATGGTCAGAATCACATAAGCCGCCAGACCCCCAACAAAAGACGTCAACATTGCCCGCAAACCCCAGGTTGAACTGCCCAACCAATAGTAACCAATCAGGAATGCCAGGCCTGCGCCTAAAATCAGGATCATAATGACAAGCAGCCAGTCACCCATACGAGGGTAACCAGTTAGATTGGTCGAAGGTGAAGGTGTAACTTCCGCAGTGATTTGCGGTGTTGGTAGTTCCTTTGCAGACGGAACAGGTGTTAGTGTTGGGAAAAGGGTGGGCGTCGCGGTTGGCATGATCACCTGGGCCAGGCCGCCTTCGGTGTTTAAGACCAGGGTATTTGAACTGATTGCCTCTCCCGAAGCCGCCGTAATCTCAAAGATGCCTTCCCGGTCAATGCGATATTCAACCGTGGCAAGGCCTCCACGGGTAAAGCCTGTGATTTGCGAAATAATGAAGTTTTCCGGTGCCAACATAACCTTGAAATCAACCTCGGTTCCATCTGGAACCTGGTTGGCGTTCAGGTCATATAAGGGCCCAGCCTGGATCTTAACCAACTCACCAGTTCGAAACAGCGGTTGAGGAGCCTCCTCTGTAGCCGCGGTTTGGGTCACTGCCACCGGTGTGCCATTAGGTTTATTGGGGACAACTAAGTTTACCGGAATGACCTGCCGCGAATCCGCAGCCGTTTGGGTTCTTAGGTCATAACCAACAGCCGCCAAACTCACCGGCATCGCGCCACGGGGGCTGAGTTCCTGCATCAAAATGCGCGCGGCCGCGTCTACAAAGGGTTGCGAATTTCCAAGAAGGGCATAATAGGCACTTACTTTCGATATTTCTGTTGAATCCAGATAGTACGGCTCACGGAAGGCAAAAACAATCACTTTCTTATTCATCAACAATTCTGGTCTTGTGGACAGTATGCGTTGTAGAATTGCTGTTTCTGGTTGCCCTTCCACCGTATCCTGAATGTTGAAGACTACCCAGGTTGCTCTCGCCAGGCTGTCTGGTAGTGATTGGTCAGCCAGCGCCGTATTACCCTCCAGATAGGCTAAAATCTCTGCACTGCTATAAGCGCTCAACTGGCCAACAGTCAATTGCTTTGTACCCTGTGGGCCGTAGTAGCGCAGCAATGCATCTTGCAAACCTTTGGAATCCAGAACGGTGCGGTTAAGGCAGGTTTGGCAGAGGCTGAACTGGCGGGTATCCGTAATCGTGACGATACGATCTGCCAGATTCGGGGCGGAAGGCAAGGCGGTTTTCAAATCCACAAGACTTGGCGAGATCAGCGTTGCTGCCCGCAAGGCGACTTCAGAAGCTACTTGATTATTTCTTCCCAGTAAATTCAGATTTTGATCCGGCGGCAATGAATTTTCAAGGCTAAATTCTCCGAAAAGCTTTAACTTGGCATTCACAATTCTTATTATCGCAGCGTCTACTTTTTGGGCGAAGAACTTATCTTCGTTATATTTCTGCACAAAGAATTGGTGGGTACGCAAAAGGCCTTCATAGGCTGAAGCATCGACAGAAGAACGGAAATCATCCAAGAAAAGAAGATCATTACCCGCCAGGAACGAAGTCCGGGCTACGGTTAAAATATCAAAAGTCTGACCGGTTGAGGCGAAGAAGGAACGGACCGCCTGGCTGCCCAGACTATCGCTCATGGTTAACCCGCCAAATTGCCGCCACTCCCGAATACCCTCAACACCAAATAGTTGTTCAAGGCTGGTCGAGTCGAAGCTGATAGGTTTAGAGCTGGGCTGCAAGTTTCCCTGGAAGCCATTGTAGCGAATGTGTGAAACCTGGAAGCCTTCTGGTTGTGAGCTTTCTGCGCCCAGAGTTAAGGCTAGATATGGCACCAGGTCGGTGGTTTGCAACTGTTCAAATGATTTTTGCACGGAAGAAATTTCGTTTAGTGGCGACCTGTCTGCAGCCCCCAACCCAGGAAAGTGGCCAGCAAAAACAGCCAGCTTATCTTCGCTACCAGAGTGCAAGCCTTCAATGAAGGCTTTGCCCATTTCTCCCACCCAATACGGGTTACCCCCAAAACTTTTGGTCCCTGCGATGGCTGCCACCTGGCTTTGGTCTGTCTCTATAACGTCCAAATTTGGACCGATAAAGAGGTTAATCCCTATCGCGCGGAGTTCACTTCCGAGTACTTCACCGGCTTGTTTGGCCAGATCCGTTGACCAGGCAGCCCCCAGAGCCAGCGGTGCCGGCTGCAAAGAAAATCCATCCAGTATGTATCCCCCGGCATTTTCCAGGTTAGCCTGTTCCAGCCCAATATAAAGGGGTACATATTGCGGTAATTGTTCAGGCGGGTTGGCAGGGTCGTTAGCCAGCGTGGATTGCCAGGCAGCTCTCTGGAGAGTGGTAATGAGATCCCTCGCCTGACTGAGTGTTTCCCCGGAAACAAAGTTGTCATTTTCAGGTCGCAGGATCACCCCACCGATAATGTGCTGCCGTATTAACAGATTAATATCTGAACCCAACGAGGCCCGTGATCCATCAAAACTAACCACAAAGAGCTGCCCTACCTTTTCGGCTGGAGACATTCGCTCGACAATATTCTGTGCTGAGGGTCTTGAGTTTGAATTTAACGCACTGGCAGGGCTGACAAGCACCCCAAGGAGGATGGTTAGGACCAGCCAGAGAGAGAAAAAACGGCGAAACTGCATTTCACCCAAAAAGGACCTGGCGTGCCTTGAGAGGGTCGTTGGTGATGATCATGTCCACGCCTAAATCTTTCAGGCGCAGCAGGTCTTGCGGATCGTCTACCGTCCAGGGGTTTACCTGTTTTCGTTTGCCGTGCAGGCGCCGCATTAAGTTCAGATCCACATCCTTAAAATAAGGATGCAAGGCATCATAAGCAAAGGCTTGCCCTAAAACCCCTCTCAGTAGCCCGCCCCGTTTACCACCTTCAGTCAGTAAACCACGCTTGATCTTTGGGTTACAACGCTTGGCTATCTGAAGATTGAAGGGGTTGAACGATGAAAGCAGAACAGATTCTTCGAGGCCGGCCTTTTCGACCAGGGAAATCACCCGTTGGGTAAGGTCGTTGAAGGGATGGGTGAGATTCTTTAATTCGACGTTGATGAGCATCTTCTTCCCAACCAGATCAAAAACCTCCGCCAGCAATGGCAAAGCTTCTTTTCCTGACCAACCCGCTTTGAATTTGGCAGCGGCATTCAACTCTTTCAAGTCCGCCAGGTTTATGGCTGCCACAATTCCATGCCCGTCTGTTGTGCGGTCCACAATTTCATCATGCAGCACTATCAATTCTTTATCCGCTGAAAGCATCACATCCAACTCAATGCCATCAGCTTTTTGGTCATACGCCATCTGGAAAGCAGCCAGCGTATTTTCCGGGGCCGAAGCACTGGCCCCGCGGTGGGCAATAATCAAGGGAAAATGGGAATTGTCACGAGTATTCATGGCTGAATTATAGCATTCAATGCACTGGCATCTCACCCCAAGGCATGATTAATGCAACCCATCCTGTGTTACTTGTCTCGTCAGTACTTGCCTTTGCCCATTGGAGAAACTATGTCAAAGATTACAGAAGTCATTAAACGCAGCGGAGCTAAAGTTCCCTTCACACCTGAAAGAATCACCAACGCGATTTATCGGGCAGCCATTGCTGTAGGAGGCCGTGACCGCGCCCAAGCTGAAGATCTTTCCACGCAGGTGGTCGCCTTGCTTGAGGCCAACACGCCAGTGGGCACCACGCCCAACATAGAGCAGATCCAGGACCTGGTTGAAAAGGTGCTGATCGAAAACGGCCATGCCCGCGTAGCCAAAGCCTACATCCTTTATCGGAATGAGCGCGCCAGGCAACGCAATCGGCGTAAAGATGGTGAACTCACACCATCCGGTAACATTCCCTGGTCCAAAATCTGGTCTGTCCTCGATTGGTCCGTCGACCATGGGGTTAATACGATAACTTTGCTCAATGAAAAGATCCACAGCGGTGCCATCAATGATGTCGTCACATCGGCTGAAGCTGCCTACAACGAGGATGTAGAGAACGCAGCCAACCTGGTGCTTGAGCGCAAGGATGAAGTGCGCATGGTGTTTGTGGCTGGGCCTTCCAGCAGCGGCAAGACTACCACCACGATCAAGCTCGGTGAAAAGTTAGCTCAGGAGGGTCTGAAACTGGTCACGCTGAATGTGGATCACTACTTCCACGACCTGGCTATGCACCCCAGAGATCAGTTTGGTGATTACGATTTTGAGACCCCGCAAGCCCTCAATATGCCGCTCATCAACGAGCATCTCAGCCGCATGTTTGCAGGTGAAGAAGTGCGCATTCCATTCTATGATTTCAAATCCGGCACAAGTTATCCCGATCGAACCCCTATGAAGCTGGAAAAGAACGATATCATCCTGATTGACAGCCTGCATGGCTTGTACCCCGAGATGACTAGAGATATCCCGGCCGAAATGAAGTTCAAACTTTACATCGAGCCAATCTTGCAACTCAAGGATAGCCACGGCAATTACGTCCGTTGGACAGATATCCGCCTGATCCGCCGAATGCTGCGCGATTCCGTGCATCGGGCTTATGACCCCGAGCAGACTTTATTGCACTGGCACTACGTGCGCGACAGCGAACTGCGCCACATCATCCCCTTCATGAACACCTGTGACACGGTTGTCAGCTCTGCCATGCCCTATGAAATGCCGCTTTACAAACACAAAATGGCCGCTCACTTTGCCGGTTGGGTTCAAAAATTCAAAGGGGATCCCTTACGTGAAGATGCCTACACCCGGGCTGCACGTGTCCATCAGCTATTTCAGGAATTGGAAGAGATATCTGATGATTCGATTGTGCCCCCCAATTCTGTCATCCGCGAATTCATAGGTGGTGGGATCTACAAATACTAAGTCTACCGATAAAAAAGTCCTGGTTTTCCAGGACTTTTAGATTAGTGAGATTTAAGGGCACGAGCCCCAGGGAACCCAAGGATCATTGGGATCGCTAGGGTAGTAATCCTCCGAATACAGGTAGTTTCCCTGCAGATCAAAGCACGAGCTATGATAAGAGCAACCAGCAGCGTACATGCGGTATTCTGTTTCACATTGCACATTGGCCTGCACAATCTTCTCAAAGTTAACCGTGTTGGTCCAGACAGATTGCTTGTGGGCTTCATCAGCAAATAATTCCATTTCCATGGCTTTCCCCGGTTTAAAACGCGTTGGGGCTTCACAAATCAACTGACGGGGAGCCTTGGGGTCAGGGTTGCAGACAAAATCCAACCCGTTGATCACCGCGTAGAGCGTCGTTTCACGTTCAGCATTCAAGAAGTACACTACCGTCTTATCGCCATCAAACCAATAGCGGTAGAAGCGGAAAATCTCAGGAAAAGGTGTAAATGGGATCAAGGTCGGCGTGAAGGTAGGCTCCGGTGTGGGCGTGTCGGTCGGCAAGGGTGTTGCGGTTGGCAAGGGAGTCTCTGTTGGTACTTGAGTCGCAGTAGGCGGTGGAAGGGTAGCCGTAGGAGCCAGGGTTGCCGTAGCTTGTGGGGCTGGTGTGGAACAGGCTGCCAGGACAATAACCAACAACATCAAACTGATGAGTAATTTCGTTTTCATGGGTTTCTCTTCAATAATTAATAATTCGGCCAACAATTTGTTGACCGAATTATTGTACCCCTTAACCGTCTCTGCTCAGGCTACTTTGCTGACGTGCAGTTCGTTCACTTTGCGGAAATGATATCCATAGATGGCAAAAGTGATCGCCAGTGCAAATTTCTCCGGCATCTTAAAAAGCGACCAGAAAAAGAGTCTCCAGTAATACTTGCGTTCCTGATAAGGCGCCATGATGCCAATCTTCCAGATGGATCGGAAGAATGCCATCACTTCCTGAAATTCAATGGTCACTGCATGCCGGGATGGCTTGAATTCGGTCAAAAAGGTCTTAACCCGCTCTGTATAATTTTTGGCAGAATAGATGGTGTCCAGGATCTTGCGATAACCTTCTCTCAACATTGCCGGCGGCATGATGGATTTGATATTGCTTTCGCCATCCACGTTATCACCCGAGTAGTCCCAGGTTTCCAAACGCCCTTCCCGCAGCATGCGCTGATACAGACCCGTTCCAATGGGGGCTTGCAGCAGGCCCACCATGGCGGTCACGATACCGCTTTTTTGGATGAAGCTGATCTGGCGCTCAAAGGTGTCCATGTCATCACTATCAAAGCCAACAATGAAACCGCCCATCACTTGCAGGCCCTGGTTTTGCAGTTTTTTGACTGCCCCAACCAGATCCCGGTTGCGGTTTTGGCTCTTGTGGCACTCAGTCAGGCTTTCATCATCAGGGGTTTCAATACCTATGAAGACCTGTGTAAAACCAGCCTCCACCATCAAGCGAATCAGTTCATCATCATCCGCCAGATTGATGCTCGCCTCCGTGATGAAGAGGCAGCCTTTTTTGCCTTCCCGCCACTTGATTAAGGCCGGCAGCAAATCTTCCTTCAGCGCTTTTTTGTTTCCGATGAAGTTATCATCCACCACAAAGATATTGCGGCGCCAGCCGATTTTGTACAGATCATCAATTTCCTTTATGAACTGCTCCGTTGTCTTCAGGCGCATAACATGCCCCAGCAGCGAGGTGACGTTGCAGAAATCGCAAGCAAATGGGCAACCCCGTGAATATTGCACACTCATCGAGTCATATTGGTCTAGTTTCACCAGGTTCCACATGGGTGTGGGCGTGGCGGAAATATCCGCAAATTCGTCAGTCTCGTAAATTCGTTCTGCTTTTCCTGCCTGAAAATCGGCCAAAAAGCGGGGCAGTGTGATTTCGCCTTCATTCAAGATTAGATGGTCCACCGTGTCAAATTCCGATTTTTCCATGGTGAAGAGCGGTCCACCCGCAATAACCTTTTTGCCTTTTGCCTTGGCTTGGGCAATCACTTCCACAGAAGATTTCTTCTGCACAATCATGGCGCTGACCAGTACCCAGTCTGCCCATTCCAGGTCTGCGTCCTTTAGTGTTTCGATGTTTAAATCCACCAGGCGTTTCTCCCAATCCCAGGGAAGCATGGCAGCAATGGTCAGTAAGCCCAATGGCGGGGAGGAAGACTTTTTGCGTATGAATTTCAAGGCATGCTTAAAACTCCAGAACGTATCTGGAAATTCAGGGTAAACAAGCAAAATTTTCATAGGTTCCTTTGATATTTTGTAGGTCAAACTGATTCTTCTGGTTCGTTGGGTCCCACTTTTTCTTCATGCGCAGGATTCTTTGCATTCGGTTTTTGAGCGTGCTTCTTCGCTGCTGGTTTCTTGTCGGATTTCACCGGCAGGTCCTGCAGATAGGCTTCTGTAATCTGGGCGTTGATGCGCCGGTACATTTTTGCCATTTCGATAGCCGAATACGGCATTTCTTCCTTTAGCCACCAAAAGATCAAAGCCAACAAAGCTCCCGAAAGGTAAGTCTCCAGGAAATCCTGGGGATAACTGAATTCCTTCCCGGTAATTTGTTTGAGTTGGTCCAGGCGTTCGCGCACCTTATCCCTGATGATCAATTGCATTTGATTTGAGGCTATTGTGCCGCCTTTGCCAATCTCCATAATGCGGTAAAAATCGTAATTCTCCTCCGCCAGATTGAAGAGCTTTTCAATGGCTTTTTCTTCCAAAACCCCGTCTCTGCTGCTGACAATCTGCGAAGTGGTGCCAATAAAATCCTCAAAGCGTTGGTTCATCAGGTCAGTCAGTAGATCGTCTTTTTCACGGTAATGTAAATAGAAGGTCGCCCGCCCAAGGTTAGCTTTGTTTGTCACATCCTGGATATTGAATTCGTCGTAGCCTTGTTCAAGGATCAATTCGTGCATGGCATCCCGGAGCAATTTTCTGGTTCTCACGATGCGGCGATCATCTTTTTTGACCATGGACTTTCCTGTTCATATTAAAATATTATGTATATTAATAGCCTGTTGTCTATTTATAGATAATTATAAATGTTTGTGTCTATTATCGTCAAGGTAAAACCCGATCAGAATTGCTGAAATCCAGGATTTGCTGAAGACGGTATAATTTCCGTCATGCTTAAATCCCAGCCGAACCACCAATCAACTAACAACATCTTGGGTTTGAATTTGGATGGCGAGCGTGTACTCCTGGTCTATGGCGGATTGACTGGCAGCGTCTACGAGACGATGGCCTCCCCGATCCGCAACAAAGACAGCTTCTCAACCATTCTTGACCAACTTTCCATCGAGGCCGACAAGCTGATTTCTCTGGTGCAGGCACAAAGGCTGCCCCTGCCCGACAGGGTTTCCATCGCCATCACAGGAGATTACGACAACGAAACTGGCATCCTGCGCTCCTCGGAAGACTTCCCTGAACTTCAGGATATCACCATCCGATCCCAGACCAGCTTGCGGTTTAATTTGCCAGTCTTCATGGAACAAAAAACCAATGCCGGCGCCTTGGCTGAATTTCTATTTGATAAGGGCAAAGATGCCCGCAATCTCATCTTTGTCAGTCTCGACCCGGTTCTTCGCCTGGGCATTCTCACCGATGGCAAAGTCTACCGCAACCCTGGCGGTACGGCCGGCAATGTCGGCATCTTGCCCACAGGTCTAACTCACCCCGTTGATGGAGCTCCCATTAGCTATAACCAGATTTGTTGCAGCAAAGGCATGCTGCACACAACCATCAACCAGCACCTACAGCATTGGGAGCACGATGTCTCACTACTGCAGATTATTCAGGATGCCAATCAAGGTGACCCTTACGCTCTCGAGAGTTTTGCTGAAATTGGAAAACGTCTTGGCCATAGTCTGGCTGGAGCGACCATGCTTGTGCGACCAGAAATGTTTGTTATTGGTTACCCTGTTTGTCTTTTGGGGAAAGCTTTTGAGGAAGTTGTTTTAAAGGGGATTGCTGAAGCAACTGGCCTGGTGGATTCAAAACTTCCCCAGGTGCTTGCGTCCAACCTTGGAGTGCACTTACCAGAATTACAGGCCCTTGCCCCTGCCTGCGCGGCTTATAGAAATACCTAAAAGCTTCCTAACCCGCTTGTTTTTGGTCTTCTGTAGGAGAAACCGATTTGCCTTTAATTTTGGACTCCTCCTGCTGGCGCAAGTTGTGTTGCTCTTTTTCCTTGTCAGCTATCTTCTGAGCCCTGGCCTTCTCATCCACGTGTGAAAGACTTTTGGCATCCACTATGCTTTGAACCAGGAAATAGGTGACCAATATGAAGCCAATCACTCCCATCACCAATGTCATCATCGTCGTGTTCTCAGGCAGGTACATACCGGGGAACGTCTTTGGGTTTAGATAGATTTGCCCCTTAAAAAAGTAGAAGACATTAACGATAATGGCAATAATCCGAATTTCAGTCGGTCCCAAACCGATATTGGTCATCACGAAGACACCGGATACATAAGTTTTTAGGTAAACGTTGATCATAGCCAGCAGGTATCCAATCAATGCAAAGGTGGCTATTTGGAGGTTACCCAAGCCTGAAAACCCAATACCCAAAAACATGAGCACGGCGCTGAAGGCATCCACCGAGTGGTCCAGAAAAAAGCCAAAACGCGGCCGCTCTATGTGCCGGAAGCGGGCAATTGTGCCGTCCAGGCTATCTCCCACCCAATTTAGAATGAATCCCAATGAAGCAACGATCAACCACCAGTTGTAGCGCAAATTATCTTGCCCAGCCTTGAAATCCTTGCCGACCATTACATAAGCAACAAAAATCATGATGGAAGCAAAAGTTCCAAAAGCCGTCATTACATCCGGGGTTGCCCAAAGGGGAGCCCGGCTGGCCATGTAGCGCAAGGCTGGCCTTTCCAGGAAACTGAGCATTGCTTGATTAATACGGACATGTTGCCCGGTTGGTTTTTCGGTCTCACTCATTTGCGTGCCTCTTCAATTTTTGTGTGTGTTGGCCATAGCGGTTTAAGAATCGCCCATTGATTGGCATATTCCTGAATCCAAGGCTCAATCACTGCTGTAATCTTCTTGATATTACCATCATCCGCTTTATCATCGGCGGTAAAATAAATCGGTTCTGACGCCACGACGTAATAGTGGCCATCCGGTTGTCGGATTGCCGCTCCAATGCGGATTTTAGCCCCTGAATCGATAGCCAGCTTTTCGTAAAAAGTGGTTAGTCTTGAGGGTTGGCCAAAGAACAAAGGCATTCGCTTAAGGTTGGGATCTTCGCTTGGGCGGTCGATGCCAGTTATTACGACGCCTTTTTCTGCCAATATTTTTCGGGCTTGCCTGAAGGCATTCAGCGACATTGGCATCACCATCAAGCCTTGCTCTGCACGCAGCTTGTTCTGGGCTTTGTAGGCTGCCGTCGGGGAAGGCACCGCCAATACCAGGCCATTAATCCCGGAAATGGCAACGATTGAAGTCATTAAGTCGAAATTGCCCAAGTGAGGCCCAATAAACAGTAAAGCTTCTCCATTTTTGCCGTCTTTGAAAAACATCTCCTGGGCTTGAGCTGAAAGTGTGTAAGCCGATTTGAGTTCTTCACGATGCCGGTAATAGTAAAAGTATTCAAAGAGGTTGACCACCATGGATTGGCAGGTTTCCAAACAGCGTTTTTCCAACTCTTCAGGGGATAATCTGCCCCCTGAAATCACCGTCTGGTTGGCCAATATGCCCATCCGGATGGGATTCTTCTTGCGGCTTGCCAGGAATGCCCCCAGTTTAAGCGCAATTTTCCGCCCTCTTTCAAGTGGCACCACTCTGCCGAGCCACAAGCCCAGCCGCACCGGTGTATCTGCTTTTAAGAAATCTACCAGGTTCATCAGGACTTTGATTTTACATCAATTGGCCTTAAGTAAGCGATTTGATCAACAATAAGATGCTTACTTAATGTTGTTACGGCGGGAGTTGACAGATTTCACCAGGCTGGCCAGCAGGTAAGCCAAGCCCATGATCAGGATAATGACCGCCCCAGCAGGCAAGTTCAAGCTGTACGAAAGCAGCAATCCCGTAACGCTGAATGCCAAACCCATCCCGACAGCCAGCAGCATGATTTCCCAAATTCGCCTGCTAAACATATTGGCAATTGCTGCTGGAATAGTGAGGAAGGCGATCACCAGGATCAGCCCCACCACCCGCATACTGATCACCACTGCCAAACCAACCACTACAATCATGGCCAGATATAAGCCGGTAACCGGCAGGTTGCGTACAGCGGCAAAGGTTTCATCGAAGGAGATTGCCTGCAGGGGTCGGTAAAACAGCCAAATGAAGAGGATTGCCAGTACTGCCACTGCCAACATCAACCCCAAGTCCAGCACTGAAACCGCCAGGATGCTGCCAAACAGGTAGCTCATCAGGTCGGCCTTATAACCGGGGCTGAGGCTGACAAAAATGATGCCGATGGCCATCCCAATTGCCCAAAGCACGCCTATTATGGTGTCCGCGCGTTCGTGCAATTTGCGCTGGGTTAAACCCATGGCCAGCGAAGAAACCAATCCAAAACCAATTGCCCCCAACACCGGGTCAAACCCAAAAAAGTAAGCCAGGCCAACACCGCCATAAGCAGCATGAGCAATGCCCCCGCTTACCATCACAATGCGATTTAAGACTACCAGCGTGCCTATCGTGCCACAGGTCAGGCTCACCAATACAGCTGCCAGCAGTGCATTCCTCATGAAGTCATAAGCCAGCACACCTCGGATCCACTCAATCATGCTGGTTCCCTTTAGTGGTCTCATCAAAAGGCCTTGGCTCAATACCGGCCATTTTCGCATCTTTGACTTCTTCATATGCCAGGCAGCGGTTAACGTAACCAATGGATTTAGCGTGCCGCTCCAGTGTGTGCAGGTCATGTGAAACCATCAGAATGGTCGTGCCTTCCGAGTTTAAAACGTCCAGTAACTCATATAGCTGTTTGCTGGCTTCAGCATCAATGTTGGCTGTGGGTTCATCGAGCAGCAGGATTTTCGGGTGCGTTGCCAAGGCTCTTGAAATGTAGACCCTCTGGCGCTGCCCGCCGGAAAGGTCAGCAACTGCCTTGTTCCTAAGGTCGTAAACGTCGGTCTTGCGCAGACTTTCAGTAATTGCCTGTTTATCAGCCTCGGAATAGCCCTGATTCCACCAACCGCTTTTCAATCGACCCATGCCCACGACATCCCAAACGTTGATTGGGAAGTCCTGGTCGTTCAACTGGCTCTGCGGCACATAGCCGATAAAGGCGCGCCCTTCTTTAGGGGGTAATCCCATCACTTCCACCTGGCCGCTGAACGGCTGGAGCAGGCCTAAAATCACCCGCATGATGGTGGTTTTGCCGCCGCCATTTGGCCCAATCAGGGCAATATAATCCTGTGAATTTACCTTCAAGTTAATGTCTTCGAGTACTGTATCGCCCTCATAGCCTGCGCTGACCCCTTCGAGCCGGATGACGCAACCACTATTTACTTCAGGAAGCGCGGCTATCAATTGAGCCCTTCTGCAAGCAAACTGGCGATTTTCAGCATATTAGCTGGCCAATCTTCCACCAGCGGCTCCAGTTCAAAGGTCTGGCTGATACCCAAGGCCTTTGTGACCGTCTCCGCCATCTTTACGCTGGTATTGCGCTGGACGTACAGGGTTTTTATTTGGTACTTATGGGCCAATTCCAACAACTGCGCCAACTCACCAGGGGTAGGTTCCTGACCGCCAATTTCAACAGGCAACTGCACAAGGCCGTAATCCATGGCAAAGTAGGCTAGCATAGGGTGCATGATCAGGAATTCCTTATGCTTGACATTTTTTAAAGCCTCTTTGACGCCTGCATCAACTGCGTCAATCTTCTCAAGCAATATTGCCAGATTCTTGTCGTATGTACTCTTGTTGACTGGGTTGTAGCTAATAAGCGCTTCCGCCATGTTTTTTGCTACCACCTTCATACGCTGTGGAGAAAACCAGATGTGCGGGTCTGATTCCCCCGCTTGTGCATTACTTCCATTCAAACCTTTCCCGGAAGTGAGCAGATTAACCCCTATTGTTGTATCAATCACCCGCATCATGCTGTTGGAATTGGAGAGCCGGGGCATCCAGGCGCGCTCGTATTCCACACCTATCGTAAAGTAGATGTCCGTTTGTGCTAATGCTTTCATTTGTGAAGGTTTTGGCTCGTAGGTGTGTGGGTCATCACCTACATTGACCATACTCTGCACCACTGCCAGATCGCCCGTCAGCGCCTTAACCAACCAGGCTTGGGGGGCAATGCTTACCGTAATCTGCAGCTTATCCTTTACGGGAGCAGGGGTCACCACGCTGCACCCCACCAGAAAAGCGGCTATCAGAATCAGGCTCAGAATTCTTTTCACTTCTTTATGGCTCCGTCCATCTGGCAGTTTGGGCACAGACCGATGAACTGTAGCAAATGGCCGCTGATCTGATAATGAGTTTGCGCCTGTGCACGCGCAATCAGCTCTTCCAGTTCATCTGCGGCCTCAAATTCCACCGTGTTGCCGCATTTTTGACAGAGAATGTGATGATGGTGGTGCGTGCTTTTACAGGTGAGGTAACCCAACTCGCCTTTGTCATTGTAGATTTTTTCCGCCAGGCCAAGGCGCGCCAAAAAGTCCAGATTGCGGTACACCGTCACTAATCCTGTGGTTTCACCCTGATCTTTTAACTTATCAAAGAGCGCCGCCGGGCTCAGTGGTTGGTCGCTGGCTGAAAGAATACCCAGGATTTTCTTCCTGGCACCTGATAGGCGATAGCCTTGTTGTGAAATGGTAGTTTCTATGCTCATACGTCTTCTTATTGATAATTATTTTCAATAAGAGAATATTATATGCCGGAACATCAGCCTGTCAATTATCACCATATACGTTTATGCAAATCTTACAATTCATCTGCTATAATTTGCCGGTTACTTGGGTACTTACCCAGAATTGGAGAAAAATGGAGACAAAAGTTATTATTAATATTGAGAATGATACGGTCGTGCAAATGGCCTATAACCTGACTGTAAAAGGCGAGGAAGTCGAATCCGACACTCTCGAGTATCTGCACGGGCACCAAAACCTCATTTCAGGTTTGGAAAATGCCCTTACTGGTATGAAAATTGGCGATGTTAAGCAAGTGCATGTTGCGGCCGCGGATGCCTACGGTGAATTTGACGACGACATGGTTACCGTCCTGAACCGTGAATCCTTCCCTGCTGATTTCGAGATTAAACTAGGCCAAACCATGCGCATGCGCGACAACGAAGGCCATATTTTCTCGGGCATTGCCACTGCAATGGATGAACAAACGGTTGAAGTGGATATGAACCACCCCATGGCCGGCAAAGACCTGGATTTTAAAGTCACCATCCTGGATATCCGCCCCGGTACCGAGGAGGAAATCGACGCTGGCACGATCTGCGGCGACGGCTGTTCCTGCGATTCCTGCGGCGACGGCTGTTCCTCTGGCTGCTGCTAAGTTCACAACTCATAATCAACGAAAAACGCTGGCGTAATCACGCCAGCGTTTTTTATGTAGATCACTATTACCTTATTTACTGCGTTGGATGACTCCCAGCAAGGCACTGAGCAAACCATAGAGCACACCGGCTATCGGCCAGACAATCCAGGTGAAACCCCAGTTAAAGGTTGTGAAGCTCCAAACGAGGTAAACAACCACTGCCAGGGTCCAATAGATCCCCCCGAAGCGTTCCATGATTTCGTTACCCTTACGGCGCGATGCTGTATAGTCGCCTGTGTTCAGAAGGATTTCATAAGCCTCCTGTTCCATTCCGCTGCGAATAAATTGGTAGACTGCCAGAGCTACCAGCGCCAATAAGACTGCCACAGAAGCAATCGGAAGTGGGTTTCCTTCCGGACTCAACACGCCTGTCACTGCCAGCAGACCCGCTCCCAGGATGATCATAAGCACACCTGAACCGACTCTCCGGGCGAACACTGGGCGGAAAGCTTCCTTCTTTTCGCGAATCATGCCTGAAACAGTTTCACTCAGGCTAACCGGGTGCTTTTCCAAATCTTCGTATTTTTCGGCTTTCATGCCATTAACGATAAACAAATAAACCGCAATGCCAACCGCGAGGAGCAAAACACCAATTCCGATGGCGGCTGCTGGCTTCTGCTCGAGGCCTATCCATTTGCCCAGTCCGGTCAGCAAAATCACAGGTAACGCCGAAATGATACACATGGCCACACCCAGGCCAATCCTGGAGGAGGTTTCGCGGACAACTTGCAGATATTGGTTAACCTGGTCGCCATCCATGGCGACTTTATTTTGCGGGTCCAGCGAGGCGCTCACCTGGGGGGCAATCCCAAGCTGGGGTCCCAACTCTTCCAGATTGCCAAACTCTGAGATCACAGCCCCAACCGCTTCATTCTCGGTCTTTCGGTTTTGACGCAGTTCCGTATACTTATCTTCCATCATCTGCAGCAATTCTTCCTTGGCCCTCACGACTTCAGGAGTATTGGGCATGTTTGTGAACATATTATTCAAATAACTCTTGATAGCTTCCATTTCGAACCTTTCTTAGATATGACGAATAAATTTTTGAATGACGTCCTGGGTTAAATCCCATTCTTCAATCTTTGATTTGTAATAAGCCAGCCCAGTTGGCGTAATGCGGTAGTAAGTCCTGCGTTTGCCATTGGTTTCCGTGCCAAAAAAGGACTGAATATACCCGTTTTCCTCCATGCGGCTGAATGCGGAATATAAAGTGGTCTCCTTCATAACATATCGCTCGTCGGTTAAGGTCCGTATTTGTTTTGAAATCTCATAACCGTACGAGGGCTGATCCAAAAGCAGATATAAAATCATGATATCGGTATAACCTCTGATAACATCACTGCTGATCATAATCCTCCTTCCAAGTACTACGTCTGACGTTGGTATTACTATATCAGCCGTAGTACTTGGGATCAAGTAAATACTACGTCTGTTGCAGTACTTTAACCAAACGTTAACATTTCGTGAGTCATGATGAGCAGGAATAAAAAAGAGGCACTCAATTTGAACGCCTCCTTCAGTCAACTACTGTTGTTATGCTTTGCCGATGATCTCAACCAGCTCGACCAGCATCTCGGTGATTTTTTCCAACGATTGTACTGGTAGATATTCGAATCGGCCGTGGAAATTATGTCCGCCCGAGAAGAGGTTCGGTGTCGGCAGACCCATATATGAGAGCCGGCTGCCATCCGTGCCACCCCGCACAGGTATTTCAATGGGCTCCAGGCCAAGAGCGTGATAAGCCTGACGCGCATACTCCAATATTTCTGGGTGCGGAAGGATCATCTCTTTCATATTAAAGTAACTGTCCCGAATTTCAAGCCCAACGCTCTCTTTGCCGTAGCGCTCATTGATAAAATCAACTGCCCGTTGCATTTCGCCCTTTTTGGCTTCAAACTTGGTTTTGTCGTGATCCCTGATGATGTAACTGAGACTTGCTTCCTCACAATGACCTTGCATGGCTGTCAGATGTATAAAACCTTCATACCCTTCGGTGTATTCTGGACGTTGCTGAACCGGCAGTAAAGCATTGAATTCCATAGCCATCAAGGCGGCATTCTTCATTTGATTTTTGGCCGTTCCCGGATGCACACTGCGCCCATGAATGGTTACCTTCGCGCTGGCCGCGTTGAAATTTTCATACTCCAACTCACCGATCGGACCTCCGTCCACCGTATAAGCAAACTGGGCACCAAAGGCAAGCACATCAAAGTGGTCAACTCCGCCGCCAACTTCCTCGTCTGGGGTAAATCCCACCCGCACTTTACCATGTTCAATTTCCGGATGCTCAATCAAATATTTCATCGCACTGACAATGCCGGCCACTCCAGCCTTATCGTCCGCCCCAAGCAGCGTGGTGCCGTCGGTAACAATCAAGTCCTGCCCGATGTAGGCGTCCAAATTTGGGAAATCAGTCGGTGAAAGTACAATCCCTTTTTCGGAGTTAAGCAGAATATCACCACCCGGATAGCTCTCCACGATGCGTGCTTTTATGTCCTTGCCAATGGCGGCAGAGCTGGTATCCACATGGGCAAGCAGCCCAAATACTGGTACTTCCCTGGCACTGTTAGCGGGCAGCGTGGCAGTTACGTAGCCCCAGTTGTCCATCTTCACCTCTTCAAGTCCAATCCTTTTCAGTTCTTCAGCCAGAATCTTTAAGAGTTCAAGCTGTGAGGCCGTCGAAGGGTAACTGCTGCTTTCAGGGTCTGAAGTGGTCTCATATTTTACGTAGCGAAGAAATCGTTCAATTACATCTGACATAATAGCTCCTTTGGTCCCATCGATTTTATCACCACACCGGTGTCTCACTGAATTTTTGCGCAGAAGGATTATAGTTAAGCTATGAAGCGCTTTCTGGCCTTTTTTCTCATTTTGCTGTTCTTTCTTGGCGCATGCCAGGTCCAGTCCAGCATCCCCGCCACGCTCGGACCCCTGGCTCATGTTGAAGTCATTGGCGAGCCGCTGCTCCACGATAGCGGGGCTTTTACGGAAGGGCTATTGGTGCACAATTCTCTCCTCTATGAGAGCACTGGTCTTGAAGGTCAATCCGACTTCCGCAAAGTGGAACTCGTTTCAGGCAAGGTACTGGCGAATATTCCACTCGATGCGACTTTCTTTGGTGAAGGGTTGGCATTGCTGGACGGCCGTTTCTATCAGCTTACCTGGAGGAACGGGCTCGGTTTGATTTACGATGCTAAAACCCTTGCGAATGTGGGCAGTTTTTCGATTCCAGGTGAAGGTTGGGGCCTCACCACCGATGGCCAAGCCCTCATCCGCTCTGATGGCAGCGCCACGCTTACTTGGCATGAACCCTTAAGCTTTGCCCCCATCAAGGCCCTCCAGGTCACGCTTAACGGCCAACCGATTGCACAACTCAACGAATTGGAATTCATTGATGGATTAATTTATGCCAACGTTTTTATGACGGATGATATCCTGCGCATTGACCCCGCAAGCGGCCAAGTACTCACCGTTATCGATGCCGCCGCGCTGCGGCCGGAAACCACTAAAACGGATGTCAATAGCGTCCTCAACGGCATCGCCTGGGACCCAGCCACCAAGAATCTTTACCTGACGGGGAAAAATTGGCCTGTGCTTTATAAAGTCAAAATTATCGACGGACCCGTTCCTGCAGCCACTAAGCGGCCATAACCCGTGGACGCAGTGCTTCCAGCCTTGCAGCTTTGAGACTGGGAAGACTTTCCAATAAAAATGCCGGCCCAGAACCTTCTTGTGCAAAGCCCATGCTGATCACCGCGTGCAAAGCCCCTTCCACCACATCGTAATCCTGGCGGTAATTCAGCAGGAATCCGCCATCAAAGGCGTCCAAACAGCCAGTTGGGTCCACCGCTTTCACAGGATATCCTGGGATAATCCAGCGTTTCTTTTTGAATTTATCAAGCACCCGTGTGGAACCGTCCTTCATGTTGACAAGCACATACTCCGGCCCATAGGCAGCCAGTGCCTCCATGATTTCCCACACGTCCAGGCTGCGCCCCTGGAAAAGGCGTAAACCCTGGTCCTCTGAGAAGCTGAAAGCTGTTAAATCAGAGACCAGCCCCCTGATTTCCTCCCAGAAACTCAAGTCCATATAGCAGCTTGTGGCTCGCATCGTCAACGTCTGGACCATACCCGCCCGCAGCAGTGAAGGCAGGATCTTATGAGAGATGTAGTCGATAGGGCAAATGTGTACTGAATTGACTTCCAGGTAACTTCTGGGCAAGTCATTTACATGGAAGGAGTAGGGTTTGTACTCAAAGCGTGAGCATGTACGCTTTTCCAAAGAATTGAAATTTAACAATTCATGAGGAAAGGGCAACTGCCTTTCGGCGAAATAAGGCAAGGGGTTCTCGTAGTGGGCCTTCTCCGGGCTGGTATAAGCCACAAAAAAACGTTCGTCGCTTTCTTCGTCCACAACCCTTACACCTGAAAGGTCACAGCCAGCCCGTTCGAAGCGCTGCAACCATTCCAATGGAAAATGCCGGGATATCTTCGCCGCTAAACCAACCCGGCCTCCCCATAATAACAGACCGCCAGCAGCATAGACCAGGTTGCCTCCTAAAGTGTCCAGTTTGGGAGCACGGCCGTAAGGCAGCAGATAGTCACGCGTCAGCCTTCCAAGTAGCACTGCATCCAGTGCCAATTGGTCAAACTCGAAGGTTCGGTCCATCATGAATTTGTCAGATTAATTTTCGTTTGAGTCCGCTTCCGCTAAATCAGTTCCCGTTGTTTGCGTTTCCGGCTTGGGGCCGGCGACTGTCGGCAGCGGAATCTTGGCTTTGTCCAACTCGGCTTTGAGGACGGCGTAGTACGGCTTCAGGTCCTCCTTATTCTCCGGATATTTGCAGTTAAGGCCTTTGAGTGTGTCTCGAATAATGGTAGCCACTAATAGATTTCGATACCAGTTGCGGTTGGCCGGGATTAGATACCAGGGCGCCTCTGGGACAGAAGTCTTATTGAGCACGTCCTCGTAAGCCTTCTGGTAATCATTCCACAGTTTGCGTTCTTCCAGATCCCCCGGGTTGAACTTCCAGGTTTTTGTAGGATCCATAATGCGCTCAATCAGACGGACTGCCTGTTGCTCCTTCGAAATGTGCAGATAAAACTTGAGGATGGTGGTGCCCTCATCGGTCAGCAATTTCTCGAAATCGACAATGTGTTGGTAGCGTTTGGACCAGACTTTCTCTGGAACCAGGTTGTGCACCCGCACCGGCAACACATCTTCATAATGCGAGCGGTTGAAGACAACAATTTCGCCTCTTCCCGGGGTCATGTGGTGGATGCGCCATAGATAATCATGCGCCATTTCGATTGGGGTGGGAACCTTGAAGGAACTCACTTTTACGCCCTGTGGGTTAACTCCAGAGAAAATCGCGCGGATGGTGCCGTCCTTACCGCCGGTATCGGTGGTCTGAATAATCACCAGGAGTTTCTGCTTACCTTCTGCGTACAACTTTTCCTGGAGTTGGCTAATCTCACTCACGATTTTTGTAAGTTCTTCCTTGGCCTTATTCTTGCTGCCCTTATACTCACTGGTTTCGTCCGGATCAAAATCCTTAAGGGAAATCTTTTTCTTCCCTGTTAGCTGATATTTTGAAGTATCCATCCTGGCTCCTTTTTCGGACAATAAATTAATTATACCTTCGCGCCTGATCGTGGCCGATTCTATCTTTAGAGGAGTAAAATTGATGCATCTTCGTCTCTTTGGGAATCTTAATTAAGTTTGACTCTCTTTACTAACCTGACTATAATTATGCGATGGAAGGAATAAAGTTTGCCTTATGATCTGGGGTGGTCCTTCCAGGCAGCCTCAAATTGTAAAAACACGCCTTTAGCTAAAGTGCGTGTTTTCATTTTAAATATCTGAGTGAAACGGAGATAATTGACATGATGGATAGCGGATTGATCGGTAAGATTGAGAAAGCCAAGCGTTATGCTGAAGAACGTGAAAGAATTTCCTTCAAATCCCTGGAAGCAACGCTTAAGGGCGAAAATAACGATCACACTGTAAAGTATCAAGACGGTAAGTGGCAATGCACCTGTTCCTATTTTCAATCCCACGGTATTTGCTCGCACATCATGGCCTTTGAAACCATCCTCGATAAGATGGTCCAGAAAGCTAAACAGGAATAAATAGTTCAAAAACAACTATATTGAAAGTGGCCGCTGAGCGGCCACTTTTTTTATTAATTTTTCTTTCGCGAGAGGTTCCAAAGTGCCAGCAAGTAGAAAACGATTGCAGTTCCCACCAGGATTAAAATACTGATGCGTGGGGAGATAATTTGATTCCCAAAAGACAATTCCATTCCCATTTGAAGCTTAAAATCCGTTAACAGTTGTTGCGGTGCGCCAGCAAATACCTTTTGAACGGGTGCCCGCATCATCACCTGCCGCATCAGAGAAGCTGCATGAGAAGGTGGAAAGAGTTTGATTACCCATTGTACGGTTGGTGGAAATACCCCGATAGGCAGGTAAATCCCGGTCAGAAAACCAATTAGAGTACCAACCAGGGTACTGGCTGTGCCAAAAGCATTGAGCGTGTCAAAGAAAGACACGATAAAGACCACAATAGCAGAATTGGCAACGGTTGCCAACAGGATGAGCCCGAACAGTTTGAGAAAATCGAGCAGAGAGAGCAGCGAACCACCTTTAATGACAATAAATATTTCTGCCACAACCAAAGCAACCAGGCTCATGATTATGCCAACAACAATCGTGCTCAGAATATAACCACCGGTCATGCTGCTGTGGGAAAGCGGCGAAGCCACAAAATCTTTTTTTATCTTCTTGCTTTTGTCCTCAACCATCGTGCCTACAGCTCCCATGGTTGTGGTGAATGACGTAATTGCCAACACACCAGCCATGATCCAGCTATCCATCGCAAAACGCATTCCAACCACATTGGGATAGTTACTGGACCAAACATCCCCCAAAAACACTAAATAGAGGGTGATGATCACAAATACTCCCAGGAGCGAGAAAAAGACTGCATTGCGGTCTCTGAAGTAAAGCTTTAAATTACGCACCATGAGGTTGATCATTCGCGCAATTCCTTTCCGGTGATGTTGATGAAGGCATCGTCCATGGTTCCTTTGAGCACTTCAAAGCTATCAAGTAAATCTTTGGTAGCTTCAATGGAGGGCAGGGCTTCCAGGCTCCCAGTTATCTGAATCGTAAAGCTATCCGCCACCTGCTTGTATTCCAATCCAAGTTCCTGTAAGCGTGCCGCCAGCTCCTCTTTCCGGCTGGTTGAGAGCACCAATTTATCCTTGGAGTATTCGTCCTTGAGCTCTGCCGGGGTTCCTTCTGCTACAATCTTGCCGTTGTCAATCACAATCACGTAATCGGCGTTGGCGGCTTCTTCCATATAATGGGTGGTCATAAACACAGTCATGCCCTTGTCTTTTTGGATGCGCTCGATAGTATCCCAAACATTCTTGCGAGTCTGCGGGTCCAGACCAGTAGTGGGTTCATCAAGAAAAAGAATCTCTGGGGCATGCACAAGCGCCCTGGCAATATCTGCCCGCCGCCTCTGACCGCCGGAAAGCTTGCCATAGCGCCGTTTGAGCAGATTACTGATGCCGGTCACCTCAACAGCATGCTTGACCGCTTCATCTAGCTCCGCTCCCTTAATCTTGTAAAAACTCCCTCTGGTGCGTAAATTTTCTTCAACGCTCAGCAGGTCATCCAACAAACCCACTTGAAAAACCGCCCCAATGATTTCGCGGATTTTCGTATCTTCCTTTCCCAGGGTGTAACCCCCAACTTTCACCACACCTTCATCCTGTTGTAAAAAGGTACAGATGATATCAATGGTGGTTGATTTTCCAGCCCCGTTGGGGCCAAGGAAGGCAAAGAGTTTGCCTTTTTTGACGTGGAAATCAATCCCACGTACTGCCTTCACTTCACCGTAGTTCTTGACCAATCCCTTTACTTCAATAGCGTTTTCCATACTCATCTCCGAAATTTGCGGATTACATTCCCATGATTATTGGTGTTCAGAGGCTATAATTTGTTTATCATCTAAGCATCGAAATTATATATCCAAAAATTCACAAACCTGTGATACAAAAGGAAGGTTGCTGAATGGAAACCAGCATCAATATTTTTCTGCAAAGCCTTGGTGCTGGGCTGCAAAGCCTTTCAAAGCTGCTTTCATTCCTAGGCACTGAGTCCTTTTACATCCTGGTTATGCCGGCTGTGTATTGGTGTGTGGATGCACTGTCGGGGTTGCGTATGGGCATGATCCTGGTCCTTAGCGGAACATTGAATGGCATCGTGAAGCTTATCTTCAAGTCACCCAGACCCTACTGGGTGGATAAGCGCGTTGTGCCCATCGCGCAGGAACGCTCCTTTGGTCTGCCCTCTGGGCATGCCATGAATGCCGCTTCGCTTTGGGGGCAAATCTCACGTGAGTTCCAGAAAAGATGGCTCACCTGGGTCTGCATTGCCATGATTGTCCTGATTGGACTATCCCGAGTGGTTTTGGGAGTGCATTACACTTTTGATGTCGCCGTCGGCTGGGTGTTGGGTTTGGCTGTTTACTTGCTCTTTAATCACTACTACACACCGCTTGCCGCCAGGGTAAAGATTTTACCTCTCAAACGCCAACTTGCATTGGCTTTACTAAGCTCCCTTCTCCTGGTAACACTCATCATCCTCGCGGATCTGCCCGGCCGAACTTGGGTGATGCCAGCTGCCTGGGCTGAAGGCGCTGGGCAGATCAACCCCTTTGACTCCCGTGGGCTCTACACCGTTGCCGGCCTTTGGTTTGGATTTTTGGCAGGTTTCATGCTTTTGCGTGCCCAACTCGGCACCCTCCAAAGCCGGCTTGGAGGCATTCACTTGCTCTGGCGCTACCTCCTCGGCCTGGCAGGTGTCTTGCTGATTTACATGGGGCTTGGCAAATTCATCCCCAAGACCCTCACCATCTCAACTTTCCTCCTGCAATACCTCCATTCAGCCTTGTTGGGTTTCTGGATTGCCTACCTGGCTCCGCGCCTGTTTAAGACCTTGGGAATCGCCACTTTCAGCAAGCCAGGGCAAGGTTAACCGGGTTTCAAGGGTATAATCCGCTCACTATGTTTGGAAAGAAAAAATCAGAAACTGTTTTCTCCATCGAGCCTGCTGCTAACCAGGTGACTACTATTCTTGGTCCCGGTATCAACTGGACCGGAGACCTGCGCGGTAAAGGTGGTGTGCGCATTGAAGGCACCATGGAAGGCGAAATTGCCATGCGCGGCCTGGTCGTGATCGGGGAAACTGGTAAAGTGACCTGCAAGAATCTCTCCGCTGATACCGTCATGGTTGCCGGTATGATCAAAGGCAATATCACCTGTCAGAAACTGGAAATCAGGGCGACTGGGCGCATCTGGGGAGATGTAGTTACCAGTTCGTTCGCCAGTGAAGATGGGGCTTTTTTCCGCGGCCAGATGCGCATGGAAGAGCAAATCAACCTGCCCCCAGCTGAAGAAGTGACTTCTTCTGAGTTAAAGGTGCCCTCGGATAATGGAATTACTGGCATAGAAATGACCTCTGGTCAGACCTCAGCGGGCGCCCAAAGCCCAACCAACTCAAATTAGTTTTCTTTTTTCTCTTTGTTATAAATGGGCTGTTCCATCAGAATGGTAACGGGGCCATTATTTTCCAATTCAATCTGGCTGTATGAGCCAAAAACACCCGCTTTTGTGGGTACTCCCTGGCCTTGCAGACTGCCAATAAAAAATTCCCACAGTGGTTTGGCAATTTTGGGGTCGCCAGCTTTTATAAAAGAAGGCCTGCGCCCGCGTGATGTGTCTGCGAAGAGGGTAAACTGGGAAACCACCAGGGCTTCACCTTTAACATCCAGGCAGGAGAGGTTCATCTTGCCGGCTTCATCTTCAAAAATGCGCAAATGGGCAATCCTGGCGGCCAACTGTCCAGCATCGGCTTGTGTGTCTTCCGGACCCACCCCCAGTAGAATCAACAATCCTTTGCCAATGGTACTGACGGTTTCGCCGTCCAAGTGCACCGAGGCATAATTCACGCGTTGCAGCACAGCCTTCATTCCAACCTCTTCACTTCCAATTGTTTATTACTTTATAAATTCAGATTCGCTTCAGAATATTCGTATAATAATTGAATAACGCTAATTTAAGCAAGAATTTCTAATCTTATAGCAAACACGGAAGGCTTTTTAGCCTTCCTTACCAAAGATAAAACTTGTAACATTCCCTTTGCTTTCAACTTTCCATATCTCTACTCTCTCCAGCATCCTTCGCATGCGGAAGGTATAATTCACCTAGAATATATGACAAGATCCCCAATAATCAGTTCAGTCCCTGAATATCAGGCCATGATATCCACGCTGCAAAACCAACCTGCCATCGGGGTTGATACCGAATCCAACAGCCTTTTCGCCTATCGCGAGCAGGTTTGCCTGCTGCAACTCTCCAGCTCAGATCAGGATTTCGTGGTTGACCCGTTCCCGCTGGATGGCATGCCCGAACTTGGCCAAATCTTTGCCGATCCTGCCACCCAAAATATCTTTCACGCCGGCGATTATGACATTGCCTGCCTTAAGCGGGATTACGGTTTCGAGTTCCAAAACCTGTTCGACACCATGCTGGCAGCCGCCACTTTGGGCGAAGCCAACCTCGGCCTGGCAGGCATGCTGAAAAAGTATCTGGGGGTTGTGGTCGATAAGAAATTTCAACGCGCGGACTGGGGCAAACGCCCCATCAAACCGGAAATGCTTGAATATGCCCAGAACGATTCCCGCTACCTGATTCCCCTGCGCGACAAGCTCCAGGAAGCCCTCATCCAGGCCGGTAAGCTTGACCTTCTGCTGGAAGATTCGCGTAATCTTGCCAGAACCCCTTCCGCAAACCCCAGCCCAGAAGCTTCAGTCTGGCATGTGCGCGGCGCGAATGAACTCAAACCAATCCAACTCAGCCTGCTTCAGGCTTTGATGATGATGCGCGAAGATCTTGCAGAAAACCTGGACCGTCCGGTTTTCAAAGTGCTTGGCGATGGCAGCCTGCTTGACCTCGCCAAGGTTCAACCCCACTATATCGAAGAGCTCGACTTGTTGCCAACGCTTTCGGCCGGGCAAGTGAAAGCCTTTGGCAAGAACATCATGTTCGCCATCGAAGAATGGCGGCGCAACCCCAATGAAGTCGAAAAACGGCAAAACCACCGCCCCAGCGAAGCTGAGTTGCATCGCCGCGACCTGCTTTCTACGTGGCGAAAAGAAGAGGGACAGAAGATGGGCGTCAGCTCCAACATTGTCCTCTCAAAGGATTTGATTGAACACATCGCCAAAACCTTCCCAAAAAACGCTGCCGAGCTCCAGGTGCTGATGGTTGACTACCCTTGCAGATATGATCTTTTCAACTCTGATATCTTAAAAGCCCTCCAAAAGGAAACAAAATGAAACTAACAACATTCGGTGCCGCACAATCCGTAACCGGTTCAATGCATATGCTCGAAGTGAATGGCCACACCTTGCTCATGGATTGCGGGATGTACCAGGGCCGGCGCGAAGAAACCTACAAAGTCAACTTGAATTTCCCGTTTGACCCAAAAACGCTGGATTGCGTGGTTCTTTCCCATGCCCACATCGATCACAGCGGCAACCTGCCCAATTTGGTCAAAAACGGTTTTCAGGGCCCCATCTGGACCACGAATGCCACCGCTGATCTGGCTGATATCATGCTGCGCGATTCCGGCCGAATTCAGGAAGATGACATCAAGTTTGTCAACAAAATTCGCGCCAAACAAGGCCAGCCACCCATGGAGCCGCTCTATACAGAAATCCAGGCTATCCAGACTGCTCCGCACTTTCGCTCTGTCTTTTACGACCAACCCTTCTCCCCCATTCCCGGTGTGACCGTCACGCTTTACGATGCCGGCCATATCATCGGTTCCGCCGCCATCTGCGTGGATGTTGAAGAACAAGGCAACAAAAAACGCCTTTGGTTTTCAGGGGATATTGGCCGTTTGGAAGCCCCAATTCTTAAGGATCCAGTTTTGCCAATCGATGCAGATTACCTTCTAATGGAATGCACTTATGGCGATACTATCCATCCGCCGATGGAAGAGGCCTTTGAAGAGTTCAAGGCTGTTGTTTTGCGGACCATCAAGCGCGGAGGGAAAGTGATTGTGCCCGCATTCGCGATTGGCAGAACCCAAAACCTCAGTTATTACCTTGGGGACGCCATTGATAAAGGCGAAATCCCTCCCATCCCGGTCATTGTGGATAGTCCCCTGGCGGTGAGCGCATCGGATATTTACCGACGTCATACCGAATGTTTTGACGAAGAAACCGCGGCCATGATCCGCGAACACCGCACCCCTTATTTGGATTTTGACCATATCATTTACACCCATTCGGTGGACGAATCCAAGGCTATCAATAGCTTTCACGAGCCCTGCATCATCATCTCCGCTTCGGGTATGGCTGAAAATGGGCGCATCCTGCACCACCTTCGCAACAATATCGGGGATGGCAAAAACACCATCGCCCTCATCTCCTATATGGCCCCCTACACCCTGGGCCGCCGGCTTCAGGAAGGCCAAACCAAGGTGCGCATTTTTGGCGAAGAATTCTTCCGCAAGGCTGAGGTTGCCATGATTGCAGGCTTTAGCGCTCATGCCGATCAGAATTTACTCGTTGATTACGTGAAGGCCACCAGTGCCACGCTTAAGAAACTGATTCTGGTGCACGGTGAAGCGGAGGCTGAAGAAGCCTTCCTAACCAGGCTCAAAAACGAGCTGAAGCTGCCAGAAGCTGTTTATCCGACCAAGGGCGAAAGCTTCGAACTGTAGTCAAGTCGGTTATAATTATTTCTCCAACCGGAGAGAT
>Ga0209429_10000291_pt1 | contig 34516 bp, 35 predicted proteins | sample BarGraNGADG00212_3_FD_184493 | JGI IMG/M metagenome (GOLD analysis project Ga0209429, IMG submission 184493) | Arctic peat soil microbial communities from Barrow, Alaska - Barrow Graham LP Ref core NGADG0004-212 (SPAdes) (version 2) | ecosystem: Environmental > Terrestrial > Soil > Wetlands >... | reverse complement strand
TGTTTATTATTAATCAATTAAACTCATATTCGGCTTCACTTTGCGAGTCCAGTCGACTATTTTTCTTTTCTTCCGCCCAACATCCCACCGTTATTTTATCCGGGCCACTCTACGTGTGACCTTTGGTCAGCACGTGGCGCTCGGCTGGCTACCGCCACATCCCTCCAAAATAAGGTGGAATGTTTTGGCGTGCTTACTGATGATTTGAAAGTATTGTTACCTTGGCATTCAAAGATAAAAAATAGCAAGGTGTTGTATTTTTCCAAGGTTGAACCTTGGAAAATTATCTTGGTATTCATAGAAAATTACGGGTGGCGTTCGGCGGGGCGGCACCCGTTTTACTACAAAATGGTAATCCATTTTTATAAAACAGGGGCGGACCGAGCGACAGGACCCGCAAAGTGAATGTTGTTTGAGATTAACTTTATTTTTTTGGAGTCGTAATATGTGCTTCGCTGCCGTAAAATGGTAGAATAATTTTTTCGTTTTTACCCGACTGTAGTTTATTTAGCACATCAGCTTGCCAATCGTCACCTCGTCCACCAACAATTGGAATATTTTGGGCATCGGCAATAGTATTCATAACCGTCAAACCAATACGTAATCCAGTAAAACTCCCTGGTCCTTCAAATACGCCGATTGCCGAAATATCTGACCAAGTTTTATTATTTTCAATCAGTTTTTCGCTCAAAAAGCCAAGTAATTTTTTTGCCAAAGTTCGATCAGCTTGCCAATCATATTTTTGTCTAAATTTATCATCAATCAGAATTAGCTGACAAACCGATGTGCTGGTATCGATTAGTAAAATCATAAAACTAATTGCTCCATTAGATTTCTACTATTTTTTCCACCTGCCAATAAAACTAAATGCCTTGAAGTTTCGGTCGGCACAGAAATCTTAATAGATAATCGATCTGTTGGCAAAATACCCTCAACGACATCACCCCACTCAATAACCGTTACGGCATTCTTATCACTAGCCGATTCCGCTAGTTCATTAGACATAATCCCTGCTTCATTTAACCGATAAAAATCATAGTGACATAAACTCAAAGCACCGTCAGTCTCGTAGACGCGTTTGATTGTAAAGCTAGGACTTTGTACATTCTGACTAACGCCCATCCCAGTTGCAATTCCCTTCGTGAGAGTCGTCTTACCCGAACCAACGTCGCCAGATAGTTCGATAAATTCACCACCATGAAGCAAAGCTCCAATAACTTTTCCAAATTCATTCATTTCTATTTCACATTTTATCTCTTTAAACATCAGATTTTATTATAGCACCTAGCGCTTTTTGACTCACTGTTTTACAATAGGCACAAGCAGTATGCGAATTTCAGATTTTACTATGGAAAAACTGCTCATAAGCAGTGGTTTAGTGACTGCAGAGCAAGTTAGCACCCTCAAAGAAGAAGGGGTTCGTTCAAAACGTCCTTTACAAGATATAGCTATTGAGAATGAAGTCATTAACGACAAGGCTCTGGCCCAAGCATTCGCCGCATATGCCCAAATACCATATATCGAACTTACTTTTGGCGATATACCTCCTGATGTATTAAATAAAATTCCTGAACATATTGCTCGTCAATATAACGCAATCCTATTTAAAATTGACAAAGATGGCACAAATCATTTAGCCATGGATGATCCTGATGATGTTCAGGCAATTGACTTTATAGAAAAAGAGATTGGTACAAATACAAAAGTTTATATTGCATCACATAGCAATATTCTGTCTGCCCTTGAAGCTTACCGAGCAAATGTAACAGAGAAACTGAACGAAGTTATTGATATTCAACGAGCCGATAACACCGAAAACGAAAACGTGTCCGAACAAGATGTCGCCGAAAATTCGCCAATCGCTCAAACTATCAATCTTTTACTTGAGTATGCTATTCGCTCACATGCCAGCGATATTCATATTGAACCACGCGAAGGTTTTGTCCAAATTCGTTATCGAATTGATGGAGTTTTGAAAGAAGTCAACCGCCTGCCACGCAATGTCATAAATGCCTTAGTTAGTCGTATCAAGATTTTAAGCAATCTAAAAATTGACGAACACCGCGTGCCGCAAGACGGACGATTTAAGATTAAAGTTGGTGGTAAACAATATGCTCTTCGCGTTAGTACCTTACCGGTAGCTGATGGCGAAAAGACAGTTATGCGTATTCTGGACGAATCTAACCAAGCCGTTCCGCTTGAATCACTTGGCTTCTGGGGAAAATCACTACAAACTATGAATGCTTCCTTGCCCGAACCTAATGGCATGATTCTTATCACCGGCCCAACTGGTAGTGGTAAATCAACCACATTATTTAGCGTTCTAACAATTCTAAATACTCCAAATGTAAATATTTCAACCGTCGAAGACCCAGTCGAGTATAAAATACCAGGCGTTAACCAAACTCAAACTAACACTAAGGCTGGTATGACATTTGCTAATGGGCTAAGGGCACTCTTGCGTCAAGATCCAAATATTATTATGATTGGTGAAATTCGCGATAACGAAACTGCCGATCTTGGTATTCAAGCAGCGCTTACTGGTCACCTTGTCTTTAGCACGCTTCACACTAACAACGCCGCAACTTGTTTGCCTCGACTTTTGGATATGGGTATCGAACCATTTCTTATTGCTAGTATTATACGAGTTGTTGTCGGTCAACGACTTGTCCGTATTTTGCGTCCAGAAACTAGACAGAGTTATGTGCCAAGTGATGCCGAAAAGAAAATGATAATCGGCATGTTCAATCTTCAACCAGGTCAAGATTTCAAGTATATTCACGAACTTGAAAAACAAGCCGTCGCCGGAGGTGTTGGTGGCGATACTCCACTTGGCACCGATGAAAATGGTATTTTAACTTTGTGGCACAATAACGCTAACGATAATGTAGATGGCGCTCAAAATGGATATAAAGGTCGTAGCGGCATTTATGAAGTTTTAAATAATTCAGTTGCTATACAAAAACTAATTGTATCTAATGCCACTACCAACCAAATCCAGATTCAGGCAATCTCTGAAGGTATGGTCACAATGCAAACTGATGGATTAATTAAAGCACTTCGTGGCGTAACTACAGTCGACGAAGTGATTAGGGTAACGAAAGATTAATTATGCCAATATTTTCCTATGTCGCGCTAGATAATAAAAACAATCCAATCACCAAGACTATTGACTTGCCTGATCGAGCTACTGCTATTAGTACGCTAACACAACAAGGCTTACGCCCTATTAGCATTAAAGAGGTAGCGGCTTCAACAGCTGGTATAAATTTTAATAAATACCTTGGCAACAACAAAGTCAAAAGCGATCAGTTAGTTATGTTCACTAGACAACTTAGCGCCATGGTCGGAGCTGGCGTGCCGTTGCTTCGTGCATTATCGGCTTTGTCCGAACATGTGGCCGAAAGCCCCGCCTTAAAGCGAATATTAATCGAAGTTATTCATGATGTCGAATCTGGTTCTACTCTTGGTGACGCCTTAGCAAAATTTCCTAATACTTTTAACGACGTTTACGTCAACATGGTCCGCGCCGGTGAAGCAGCCGGGATACTTGATGATATTCTTAAACAACTAGCTACACAACAGGAAAAAAGTGCAACTATACGCAAAAAAATCAAAAGCTCTATGTCGTATCCAATTGTACTTATGCTAATTACTGTATTAGCCTTCTTTGGATTAATGATTTTTATTATTCCTGAAATTGGCAAGGTTCTAACCGACCTTGGTGGTGCCGACGCAAAATTGCCAGGTTTAACCCTAGCCATGCTAGCAATTAGTAAATTCATTATCGCTTACTGGTACATAATTTTTATAGTATTAGCTGGTGGAACTTTTGGTTTTTTGAGTTTAATTAAAACAAAAAAAGGCAAACATATATTTCACGGATTGTTATTAAAAACACCCATCATCAAAACCATCATCAAAAAAATCGCTATTGCCCATTTTGCTCGCACATTTTCAGCATTAATTGAAGCAGGCGTGGCCGTACTCGAAGCACTAAGTGTCACTTCAAGAGCAGTTGGTAATGTAATCTACGAAGATGCTCTGATGGTAGCTGAGTCAGAAGTAAAAAATGGCAAATCACTATCATTAGTTATCGCAGCAAATCCACTATTCCCACCAATCGTGTCTCAGATGCTTCTAGTCGGCGAAGAAACTGGTCAAACCGACAAAGTGCTTGTTAAAGTTGCTGATTTTTATGAAGAAGAAGTTGATATTGCAATTGGCGGAATTAGCACAATAATTGAACCAATTATGATTGTTATAATGGGTGGCATGGTTGGGTTAATTGCAGCTAGCGTTATGCTACCGATTGCAGGCCTTGCTCAAACCATTAAATAGTCGATTCTTATTAACGCTCATGCTATAATAAATTCAGCGTTAAGAGTGGGTATCATGACAAAATTATTTTACAACGATAAACAAATTATAGGTCTCGATATCAGTAGTACTGGTATTAAAATTATGGCTATCGATACAAAACGATGGACTGTACTTGGATATGGTTCACTTGATCTCGAACCTCTAAAAATTAAAGAATCTCTTGAAGGCGACAGCACTTACCTTGCCGAACAAGTCAAATTACTAATAAAAGAGAAAATAATCGGTACACTACCTAGTAATCACGTAGTAATCGGCATACCAACGTCTCGCAGTTATTCGAGAACCTTTTCCTTGCCTATTAAAGTCGAAAAAAACCTTAAGGACGCCGTTGTACTTGAAGTTGATCAATATATCCCAATTCCAGCATCAACGCTCTATATTGATTATCAGGTGATTGAGCGCAATAAAAAAGAAATTATTATTTTAATGAGTGCCGTTGCCAGAGCAATCGTCGACAAGTGCGTTGCCGCCGCTGAAGGAGCCGGTTTAATCGTTAGTCTAGTTGAGCCTGGAATAAGCGCAGTCGCACGTCTGATAAAAAATACCGAAGATGGACTTTTACCAAGCGTAATCGTAGATATTGGACCAGCCAGCACCGATATAGCCGTAATGGACAATGGCGTAGTTCGAGTCACTGGCGGAATTGCTATCGGCGGTAACACTTTTACGCTTGATATAGCCAGAAAACTTGGTGTCGCACTTGAAAATGCCCACCAATTAAAAGTGCTTAATGGGCTTAATGCTGGACCAAGGCAAGAAAAAATTAAAAATGCAATTGATAACAGTTTAAACCAAATAATCGTCGAAACACGTAGAGTAATGCGTTATTATAATGAGCGCATCAGTGATCAGCGTAAACTAGAGCAATTACTGGTTGTCGGTAGTGGTAGTAACGTGCCAGGTATTGGTGAATATTTCACAAGCGAATTAGTCATGCCTGCCAGAGTCGCTAGCCCATGGCAAAAGCTTGATTTCGGAAAATTACCTGAACCGGTTAGACAATTTCGTTCAAGATATATTACTGTCGCCGGACTTTCTATTATTGCGCCAAGGAGTATTTGGAAATGATTAATTTATTATCAGGTGAAACCAAAAAATCAATTAGGGCCGCCCACACCAACACAATCCTAATTAAATATATTATCTTTATTGGCTTCTCTAGTTTATTTTTGGCTTTAGCCTGTATGACTTCGTACCTCATCTTAAACGACAATAAGCTTACTGAAGAAAAAACAATCACCAACTTCCAGACTAAAAACAGTTCATATTCCTCAGTGACAAAACAAACTAATGATTTTATCTTAAATCTTACTAAGGCAAAGGTCATACTGGACGAGCAAATATCCTACAGCACTATAATTACAGGGATCGCAAACGCACTTCCTTCAGGAGTTATACTTGAATCGCCACTAACTATTGCGAATAGTACGATTGGAACGCCAATGGCATTGAAGGCTTACGCAAAAACATCCAGTAGCGAAACTGCTCTAAAGTCTAACTTCCAAAAATCTTCAATATTTTCTAACTACAATATTCAACCAGTCACAAATAATTCAGTTGGTTCGAGCGAATATCCCTATTTAATAAGTTTCAATATAACAATAAACAAGGCTGGTCAATGATGAAAAAATCAAATATGAAAGCTTCATCACTACGCTCAATTATGATCGTCTTTCTACTTTTGGCGGTTGGGCTTTCGGCTTATGGATTTTATCTTGCGCAAGGTTGGCTTAACAATTTTGCAATAGCTAGCCAAGTTGTGTCGAAATCGACAGCCAGTAGTACAAGCTCACAAGGCATTTCGCAACTCCAAGCCGCCTTATCAGAAAGACAGACAGCCATCGACAAAACTAACGCATTTACCGTTTCTAGCCAAGATTATCATAGTCAAGCCATTAGCGACCTGACTAAATATGCCGTGAGCACTGGGGTACTGATATCTGATTATAATGCGCCCAATCCAATCACTACTGATACCAAGTTAAGTTATATTACAATAAAGTTTAACAACCCAGTCCAGACATCTAATCTAATAAAGTTTTTAAAATTAATTGAGACTAACCTGCCAAAAATGCAGATATCTGGCATTACACTAAGAGATAATCCATCGACAATTGGTACTGTTAACGTTGATCCTTTAACAATAGAGGTATATACAAAATAAAATTATGGAAGATGAAGAATCAAAAAACCCATTTAGACCAATCATAGATATATTCTCCAGATACAATCTTGTAATTTTTATTATTGTTGTTGTTAGTGGTTTAATAACATCGGTTTTAATATTAAATAACATATTACGTTTACCTTATGTCACTACCAGCGTTGACTCTAATGGCACAACAAAATTTGATGAAGCGACTATCGTGCGCGTTAATTCTCTAAAAACAAGTAGTGACAACTCAATTGATCAATCGGCCCCATCAGGTAGGGTTAACCTATTTTCTGAATAATTGGCGACATAACCAAAAAAGCTTATACTAATATTATGTTATTACTCGGATCAAGATTAGTCGGTACATCTATCATGAGCTTACAAACTGGCACTCGTTTAGCTGTCACAAAAACCCCAATTATTGACCCAAGCAACCTAAAAATCGTAGCTTATGAGGTCGAAGGTCCGATGCTAGTCGAGCGCCCATCATTTATCCGAATTGCAGACGTTCGTGAACTGAGTGATATTGGTATGATTATTGATAGTAACGATGAATTTATCGGTTTAAGTGATGTCATAGCTATTCATAAAATTTATGACCTAGGATTCCGCCTATTGGGACTTAGCGTCATCGATCAAACAAAACGAAGATTAGGTAAGGTTCAAGATTACAGTCTTGATACAGACAGCTTTATTATCCAGCAATTAAATGTCAACCAAGGCTTAATGAAAAGCATAACTGACACAGAATTATTAATCCATCGATCACAAATCATCGAAATTAATGACCACGCAATTATAGTCAAAACAACCGCCAAAAAACTCGCGCCAATTACCAAACCCGAAAAATTAACGTACCTAAACCCATTCCGTTCAACCTCAACCCCAGCTTAATAAAGTTCACATTCAGTGTTCTGGTTCTGTCATCTTTTCTTTCTTGCCGCCCAACATCCCACCGTTATTTTATCCGGGCCGCTCTACGTGTGACTTCGTCAGCACGTGGCGCTCGGCTGGCCTACCGGCCACATCCCTCCAAAATAAGGTGGAATGTTTGACGTGTTTACTGGCAACTTGAAAATATTACTACCTTGGCATTCATAGCAAATCACGGGTGGCGTGAGGCGGGGCGGCACCCGTTTTACTACAAAATGGTAATCCATTTTTATAAAACAGGGGCGGACCGAGCGTCAGGACCCGCAAGATGAAGAGATAAGTAATCTTCATTCTACCTACCTACCTTCCTCTTTACAATTCACACCTTTTAACCTATAATCACTGGGATTGTTATATATTATTTTAAAGATTAAATAGGAGCAAACATGCCAATCATTAAATCAGCTATCAAACGAGCTAAACAAAGTGTCAAACGCCGCGAACGTAACGTTGGTATTAAAAAAGATATCAAAGATGCAACCAAGGCTTTCATCGCTAAACCAACTGCTAAAGGCTTTAGCGCCGCTCAAAGTGAAATTGACACCGCTGTTAAAAAAGGCCTAATCAAGAAAAACACTGCTGCTCGTCGCAAGATGCAACTATCAAAAGTTGCCAAAGCTGCAGGTGTTAAATTCACTGGCGTTAAAAAAGTTTCTACTTCTAAACTAACAGTAGCCAAAAAAACTGCTAAAAAAGTAGCTCCTGCCATTAAAAAAGCCGTTGTTACTAAAAAAGTTGCTACTAAAAAACCAACTGCCAAAAAAGCTACTAAATAATTTGCTATTTTGCGCTTAAATAACCCCTATAATAGGGGTTATTTTTATAATGAGGCGGTTTTTATAAGAGCGCGCTCTATTAAAAGCCAAGGATCAGCTTTGGATAGTTTCATGTCGTCATCGGCCTCGGCAAATATTTTAACAACCTTTGTAACACCGCTTTTTCCAAGTCGCCTGGCGATTGATTCGAGTTTTTGAACAACATAGGGATGGATACCGAAATCTTTAGCAACGTTATCTGTTCGCTGTCCAGCAAATGATACCGATATGACCGCAGCCAATTGAAAAACCTGAGCCGACAGAAGTGCAGATAGACGAAAGACATCCTCGGACTGTTCTAAAACACGCAACATTTTCTTTAATTCTTTGATGTCACCTTTTAGGGCTGTTTCTAATAACTCAAACACATTTTCGACTAAGTTAGGTTCAATCACGTCTTTTATTACATCGGCCGAAACAACATCAACTAGCGCTAGTTTTTCAAGAGCATGGAATAATTGCCACTGATCAACACCGACTCGTCTAACTAGAACCTGAGCAAGTTTGTCGCTAAGTTCATAACCAAACTTTTTAGCCTCAGTTACCGCCCATTTTTCTGCCTTTATATAATCGCGATCGGTCCAAGACTGGAATTCTTTTATAATAGCTAAATCTTTCAGGGCCTTATAAGTTGTCGTTCTTTTATCTGGTTTGGATTCCACTAAAACAAGATGAATATCATCAGATATTTTTGAAAGCCAATCCCCAAATACTGACCAAAGCACTTTATTTTCACTTAGGTTCCGAATAATAATAACACGAGCTGTTGCAAATAAACTTACTCCCATTAATATGTCTGGCAACTGGGCCAACTGCAACTCACTGCCACTAATTTTTTCAACGCTGCCATCAAAATTAGCTGCAATATCAGTCAATGCACGCTCAATTTCGAAAGAATTCTCACCTATTAATAAAGTAATCATTTGTATTTATTATAACCTAGGTTCATTATCTTCTGTAAACAGAAAGGTAAAACGGGTGGCGTTCGGCGGGGCACTACTCCCGCCACGGCGGGATATAAACTAGGGGTGGACCGGACGACAGGACCCGTCTAAATAAAATTAAATCTTTTGACATTCTGGACAAACATGTGTGCCGCGACCGGCAACACGAATTTTGACTATCTCATCACCACAGCGCGGACATTCTAAACCTTCACGGCGAAAGACTCGCGCAAAATCCATATAACTTCCCTTTTTACCTTCGGCGTTTACATAATTTCGATTAGTGCTACCGCCTTTTTCGATTGATAAATTCATAACGGCACGAACTTCTTCATAAAGCTTTTTAAACTCTGACTTAGTAATTGAACCTACCTGTCGACCTGGATGAATCTTGGCACCCCAAAGCGATTCATCGGCATAGATATTACCTACTCCTGCGATAACAGATTGATCTAGAATTGCAGCCTTGATAGTTGTTTTTGAACGTTTAGCAAAACGCTCTGTAAATTCTTTAGCAGTGAAATCTGCCTCAAGTGGCTCAGGACCAACTTTTTTCATAAAATCAATATTCGGAACCTCTGCTGTCGGCATTAATCTGACCCAGCCAAATTTTCGTTGATCGTTGAAATATAAATGCGATTCATCGTTAAATTCAAAAATAACACGAGTTGATTTATCCGGTAATTTGCCGACTAAGCTATCGTTTGGATGTCCGGCTGCAAAACGTTCGGTATTATTCACAAAAACCAATTGTCCGGTCATTTTAAGATGAATTACTAAAGTGTAGTTTGTTGATAAATCAATTAATAAAACTTTTGCTCGACGACGAACATCGGTTATAGTTGAATTAACAAGAAACAACCTTACGTCTGCTTCGGCATTTGGAAAACTTCTGGGCGTATCAGATGAAACGGTCTTAACCTTTTTACCAACAATTAATTTTAATAGCCCACGTTTAACAGTTTCAACTTCGGGTAATTCAGGCATTATTTTGCTCGATTAAGCTAATAAGTTCGGATTGCGATTGATCTGGCGAGGTATAAACAATGCCGTGCATGCCAGCCCGCTTAGCACCTTCAATATTAATTAAAATATCGTCAATCATAACACATTCACTGGTATTGACACCCAGTTTTTCAGCCATTAATTTGAAAATAGCTGGATCGGGTTTTACAAGATGAACATCGCCAGATAATATCTCGGCGTCAAATAAATTTTCGCGATCAAAAAATGGCAAAATAACATCCATCCAATCACGACTGATATTACTCAACATGCCAATTTTATATTTTCCAGATTGTCGTAAATCATGTATCCAGTCAACCATGGGTTGATTAAACTTATTAGTTCCCCAATATCTATCATCAATTTCTTTTGAAGAAAGCCCTGTTGATTTTGCAATCGTGTCATTAAATTGTTGGCGCGAGATTAATTCAATATCCGATTTTGCTTGCAAATCATTTATCAAATCAACTAGATTCGGAAAATCCTGACGCAATAAAAGATGACCAGCCTTAACTAACACGCCAAAACAGTCAAAAATAATTGCTTTTATTGCCATGTTTATAACTCTCCCCAACTCTTGCCAATATTAATATCAACTTTTAATTTTACATTTAATTCCGGCGCAATATTTTCCAAAACATCTCTTAGTATTTCGGCAACCTTATCAGCATTTTTGGCTGGGCATTCCACTAATATACTATCGTGAACCTGCAAAATTTGTTCGCCAATACCAACTAGTTTTTTATCTAATTCAATCATGGCTAATTTCATCAAATCGGCCTCAGTACCCTGAATCGGCATATTTGCTGCTGCCCGTTCAGCTGCCATTCGCACCATAAAATTACTACTAAGAACATCTGGCGTTGGTCGACGACGGCCAAAATAGGTTTCAACGTAGCCTTCAGACCGCGCCATATCCAAAATATTATTTAGATATTTACGGATAGGTTTACGGAGTTCAAAATATTGGTCAATAAACTTTTTTGCTTCAATAAAACTCATACCAGTTGCAGCACTTAGGCCATGTGGACTCATCCCGTACAGAACACCGAAATTAATAACTTTGGCGTTACGACGTTGTGACTTAGTTACCTGTTCAATTGGTATGCCATATGCTTCGCTGGCTGTTTTTGCATGAATATCAAAGTCACTATTAAAATCATTAATTAAGTCTTCATCACCAGCTAGAACAGCTGCTAACCGAAGTTCAAATTGTGAATAGTCGGCACTAACAAATAAATTACCATCACTTGGCACAAAGGCATCACGAATCTTTCGCCCCAAAGCCGTCCTGATTGGAATATTTTGAAGATTTGGATTTGTACTACTCAATCTACCCGTACTGACAATATCCTGATTATAGGTTGTATGAATCCGACTATCTTTGTCCACAAGTAGTGGCAAGGCGTCAACATATGTATTTTTGAGCTTAGCTAGTTCGCGCGTTTTTTCAATTAATTCAATGATTGGATGTTGGCCACGTAATTTATCAAGTTCTTTTTGACCAGTGCTATAACCTGATTTCCCTTTTTTAATACCAGCAGTTGGCAATTGCAATTTAGTGAATAACACCTCTGATAATTGGATTGGACTGGCTATATTAAATTCATAACCAACTATTGAATAAATTTCTTGTTCAAGTTCGGTATACTTGTCACCTAGTTTTTTACTCATATTATTTAGGGTTGACGAGTTAAGTTTAATGCCACGACGCTCCATCATAAACAAAATATAAGTTAATGGAAAATCAAATTCACGCGCAATCCGCGCTAATTTCGGCTCGACATTAAAAGCGTTTATTTGTTGTCCATAAACATGCCAAATAGCCGCAATTGTAGTTCGTGGCTCATCGCCTATTTCACAGCCAATTAGATTAGCCAGTAATCGGTCACGCTGCAGTGGGTTAATCAAAAAGGCAGCTTGGTGAATATCGTGAATCTCGTTAAATTTTACAAAAATATTATGATCAGCCAGTTGATGATATAGAATTTTGCCATCATAACTAATAACATTCGCTAATTCGAAAACACGCCAAACACTGCGATCTAATTCGCTAATTTTAGTATGCGATACCGTTAGCTTATCAGTTGACATCCAAATATCGTCACCTTCTATCTGGAGAATTATTGGGCCATCAATATTTATAATTTCCGGCCAATTTACTACTTTAAGTGGTTCGACATCTGACTGCTGAGTTTCGCTATCTGTGGCAGATACGTTTGCTTGCATGTGTTTTGGCAGGCGCCTGATTAAAGAGTTAAACTCCAGACGTTTTAAAATTTCGGCAACTTTTTCGAGATTGGTATCATTGACATCAGCCACTGCCCAATCAAGTTTAACTGGCGCTTCAACCCAAATTCGGCCAATTTCTTTACTCATATAGGCCATCTTCTTGCCGTCAGTTAGCTTTTTGGAAATAGTTGGTTTTATTTCGTCCAAATGTTCATAAATATTATCAAGTGTGCCATATTTTTGCAGTAACTGGATGCCGGTTTTTTCGCCAATACCATTAACCCCTGGCAAATTGTCTGATGAGTCACCTTTTAGCGCTTTTAGGTCTAGAAATTGTTCAACACCAATACCGTACTTTTTCTCAAAATGTTCAACATCGAATTCCTCAATATTAGATAGGCCATTTTTCAATGCATAAACTTTTACCATCGGGCTAATTAATTGAAGTGCATCAAGGTCGCTAGTTAATAAACAAGTTTCAATCCCCTTTTCGGTTGCCTCAAGCGCAAATGCACCTAAAATATCGTCAGCTTCATAATCATCAAGTTCATAAAGTGGCCAGCCAAAGGCTTCGAGTAGCTCATATAAAATTGGAATCTGGGCGTAAAAATCATCAGGCGCTTTTTTGCGACCAGCTTTATACTCTGGATAAATCAACCGACGCTTACGAATGTTGGTATCTTTTTTGTCCCAAGCTATAGCTACATAATCCGGTTCAAGTTTTTTAATAAGTTCAATTGCCAAGCTAGCAAATCCAAAAACTCCACCAGTCGGCGTTCCATCAGCCATCGATAAATTTTGCATAGCATAGTAGCCACGATAGAAAATTGACTTACCATCGATAACCGCTAAACGTTTTGTCATACTATTAGTATAGCGTATCTAACTAGTGACAGTCTGCTACAATAATTCTATGGAATATAACAAAGAAATAAAAATCGTAGCCTTTGTTGGCTTAACTGGTTCAGGTAAAAGCGTTGCCGTTGATTATGTTACTGCCAAAGGTTATCCAAAAGTTTATTTTGGAGGTATCGTACTAGATGCAATGACCGAAGCCGGACTAGAACATACTCAAGAAAACGAGAAACCATTTCGAGAAGAACTCCGTAAGCGCGAAGGCAATGATTTTATTGCCAAGCGCATAATTGATCAAATTCACAATCTTATCAGCGCCGGCCAACATCAAATTATCGCCGACGGACTTTATAGTTGGACAGAGTATAAAACCCTAAAACATGAATTTCCAGGCGAACTTAGCGTTATTGCTATCGTGGCACCAAAAAAATTACGCCATCATCGCCTACTTACTAGACCTATTCGTCCATTAACGCAATCTGAATCAGACCAGCGTGACTGGGCAGAAATCGAGAATATCGAAAAAGGTGGCCCAATCGCAATTGCCGACCACTACATTATAAATGATGGCGATTTTGATCATTTATACAAACAAATTGATAAAGTTCTAGAAGAAATCGAATTTATTATTTAGATTTTTGAAAATGCTGATAGTCGGTTCGACCAGATTTGGGCAACCAATTACCACCCCATTCCCAGCCCCTACTTGTCATAAATTGGACAAGTGGATGTTCGGCATATAAGGTTCCAGGTTGAGTTGGGTCCCATATTACACCATCGGACTCAATCGTAACCAGATTATCTCTATATCTTACATATGGGTTTTGAGCTGGATTAATGTCAAAAGCCATGCCATAACTATGTAGCGACAGTTTGTCCGTACCGGCAATAACGCGATAGTTAAAGCCTGAACTAACGTTGGTTGCCATTAATTTGTTGTCATTTCCCGCAAATTCCGAATCATTGCTACTGGCTACCCTGGCTATTGGAAAATTTATTTTCTTAGCTAGTTCAAAAAAACCCAATACGTCGTGAGCTACCTTTTTATTAACTTCAATCATTCCAGACTTTTCGGTGCCGTTAAAATCAACGTAGTTAACTTCAACAGATGTAATTTGTTCTAAAATATCTAGCGGACACGATTTTTCCATATAATTTACGATTAAATGTTGTCCCTAGTTACTACGTTATCCTTATTTGCCATCGTTGCAACAAACATACTGCGGGTATTTACTTCTGGATAATCAGTACTCAGTGAGCGCTTTGCCCGTCCATGCGAAGAATAACCTGAATCGATTCGGCCAGTATCTGACGTATCTTCAAATATCTGATAATCATCAATCCCCGCACCGTTCAATGTTTTGCGAATTAAACCTTGCATATCCATTCCAAAACTGACTGATCCATCCGAATTTTCAACCTTATCGCCAGCAAGTTCTTTATGTTTCAGATTTATCCAATTGTCATGGCTAATAGTAAATGGATAACTTTCTTTCCTGGCTCCACCACTAATATACATCCGAATAGAATCGGAGTTGATATTTAATTCTTTGAATTTTTCCAACATATTTTCAACATGGCCAGCCTCGGCACCGCGCCAAGGAATATGCGTCATGATTAACATCGGACTACCTTCCATCGTTATGGCATTCGTAACAATTATTGGACAATCAGCCGGCTTAATGGCTAAAACCGTATCGGGATTAAACGTATAAACAAGATCGGCAGGCTCTTGCAACTTGGACGTACCATTAATATTTTTATCCGTTAGCGAATCGTCGAGACAAATTGAATTAAGCCCATTATCGTAACTTGATTGCGGCCGGACTATCGTTGTTTTTTTTGGATCAATATTCAATGAGACCAAAAAATTTTCAACATTATCACTTTCAAGCTGAAGCCTTTGGTCTTGTGGCAAACTTTTATCACCGTACATAGAACTCATATTACCGGCCAGTTCAGTTCGAAGCGCGCCACTATCGCGGGGGCTACCGACATCAGTAACCGACATAGCAACAAGTGGATGAGGCTCGTTCGTATTCATATACCACGACTTTTTATTTAAGTTTTCAATGCGAGCAATTTCGTCATTTACAGTCTCAAGTGCAGGATTTAAAATTTCTGACATTCTATTCCTTTTTTATTTTAATTAAGATATTCGTGCAATTTCTTTGAATCTTTGTGCTTACGGAGTTTAGCTAAGGCTTTGGCTTCAATTTGGCGAATACGTTCACGCGTAACAGCGAATTCGCGACCAACCTCTTCAAGCGTGTGGCTTTTGCCATTTTCTAGACCAAAACGCATTTTGACAATTTTTTGTTCACGATCAGACAAAGTTGAAAGAATCGATTGAACTTGCTCTTTTAATAGTTGCGATGTGGCTGATTCCTCTGGTGTAACACTATCACCGTCTTCGATAAAATCGCCGAGGACTGAATCTTCATCATCGCCATCGCGGCCAACACCAGCATCAAGTGATGTGATATCTTGTTTGATTTTGATAACATATTCGATTTTAGCTGGCTCCATTTCGAGTTCAGCGGCTAATTCATCAATAGTTGGCTCACGATTCAATTCTTGAGTCATACGGCGTTGGGTACGCAGTAATTTATTGATTGTTTCAACCATGTGAACTGGAATACGAATAGTTCGAGCTTGGTCAGCAATAGCACGAGTAATAGCTTGACGAATCCACCAGGTTGCATAAGTCGAAAATTTGAAACCTTTATCTGGATCAAATTTTTCGACGGCACGTAGTAAACCAGTGTTACCCTCTTGGATTAAATCTAGAAAATCAAGTCCGCGACCGCTGTAGCGTTTTGCAATCGAAACAACCAATCGCATATTAGCTTCGGCCATTTTGTCTTTGGCTTTTTTATCACCAGCCACAACACGCAGCGCCAAGGCTAATTCGTCGGCAGAATTTAATAAAGGAATTTTGCCGATCTCGCGCAAATAAAGACGGACACTGTCATCACTGGCATCGTCAAAATATTGACCTTTATTTAGAGTGTCCTCATCGTCCTCTTCTTCGTCAATCAGTTCATCGGGTGCTGGCTCTTCAAGGTTGCTAAGGGAAATTGTACTTGGGTCAATCAAATCTAAATCTAATACTGAATCGTCAATCTCATCTTTTATCTCTTTACCATCATTATCTTTGACCACTTTGTATCTCCTTTATGAGTTTATTTAATCGACTTCGAATTTCGCCAGCTTTGATATCATCACCTAAAGTTTCTGCATCACGCAGTTGTTCGGTCAAAATATCTTTTTGGTTTTTCCTGTTTTCGTTTATCACTTGGCGGAGCAATCGAGCCGTTTCGAAGTAACGATCTTGGTCGTTCCAATCGGCATAACGAGCGTCGGCCTTTAATAGTAGTATTTTTACATAGATATCATAATTTTGCAACTGTTCTGGTGTGTCCCTTACTACTTTCCCGCCATATTCGGATAGATATTTAGCGACCGCTCGTCGTTCATCACTACTAAAAATATTCACGTCAATCTGGCGAAATAAATCATGCGTTGCACTATCAATTAAAGCGACAGCTAATAAATTATCTTGGAAGTAGGCCGGGTCTTGAACTATTTCAAACTCCGCTACGGATTTTTTAAGATGATTTTGAGGCGGTACTACACCACCAGCTAATTTTTCTTTTAAAGCATCAGTTGAAGAGTCACTAAGTTTGGCGATTTTTGAAACATAATATTCTTGTTCAACTGGGTCTTGTAACATACGAACCATATCCAATGCCGCAGTTGTAAAACGACGCTTGCCAACGGCCGTTTTTAAATCCTCGCGCAATGAATATTGCTTTATAACCCATTCAACAGCTGGCTCGGCCTCATCGATTGCCTTTTGCCATAATTTCGAATCTTGTTGAATTAATTCATCAGGATCTTTGGCACTAGTTGGTAATGATATAATCGTCAACTCGACGCCAACATTTTGAGCAATTGGAATCGCTCGTTCTGTCGCCGCTAAACCGGCTTTGTCACCGTCAAATGCCAAACGGACATGATTACTGAGTCTGACTAAAGCCCTTAAATGGTGCTCAGTCATAGCCGTACCGGCCGTGGCCACAACTTGCGAAATATTTACTTGATGACTACTAATAACATCCAAATTTCCTTCAACAACAACAGCGTAATCATTAGCTCGAATTTGCTCTTTAGCCTGTGACAGGCCAAAAACATGACGGCCTTTGTCATAGAGTAAAGTTTGTGGAGTATTTAAGTATTTTGGTGCATTAACATCGTCAACAATAATCCTGCCCGTAAAGCCAATCACTTGACCGGTGCCATCCATCAAAGACACCATCATGCGACCGCGGAATAAATCACCGCCAAATCGATTTACTAAACCGGCCTGTGATAATTCTTGGGAGGTAAAGCCTTTTTTAGTCAAAAATTTAACCAAAGCATCGCCACTAGTTGGCGCGTAACCGATTCTAAAATCACCCACAACTTGTTTATTTAAACCACGCTTTTTAAAGACATATTCCAAGGCATGTTGGTTTTTTACTAAACTTTGTTGATAATAATTGGCCGCTAAATCATGAGCCTCGAGTAATCTTTTCTTGCGTCTAGCTATTTCTTGACTCCCTTTAGTGTCATACATCGATAAATCAACACCAGCTTTTCGGGCAAGGTGTTCCAAAGCAGCCCGAAAATCCATGCCTTCAACTTCCATAATGAATGTAAAAATATCACCACCCTTATTTGACGAGAAATCATGCCAAATATGCTTATCGGGGCTAACATAAAAACTGGGAGTTTTTTCGCTAGTGAATGGGCTTATCCCTTTAAAATTGCGACCAGCGCGTTTAAGTTGGACGTATTCGCTAATAACGTCCTCAATATTTAGGCGTGAGCGCACTTCCTCTTTGGCGTCCTGCATACCGTCATTATACCAATAGCCCTCCCAAATCAAAATGACTAAATAAAACTTTGCGTGAAAATATCCAAAGGGTCAAATAGTCAAAGCGGTCAAATCAATTTCCTAAGCAACGCACAGAAAAGCCGTAAGCCTTGGCGTTCGTACCACGGCCCACCGACGCGTCACTCGAGTACAAGACCCGGTACCAAGCACTAGTGCTCGACTCCGAACTCGACCACAAGTAAGTGTACGGCGACAGATTGTAGAAGGACCCGTCAGTGAAGCGGATGCCGGCAAGCGGCATGTTCAATCCCGAGGAACCGCCTGTTTTAAGTTGAGTCCCTTGGTTAGTGCCACGCCAGCCAGTAGCATCAGCTTGAATTTGCGTCATACCAAGTTGAACTTCTAGTATTTTCCAGTCGTTGTCAGTTGGGATATGTGAACCAACTGGGCAAATACCTTGAGCACCGACTGTAGTTACGTATTGCATAGCTTCATCCCATTGGTATAGACCACCGTAAGTTGTGCAGTTAGCTGGATCATTTAGATAGCAATACTTTTCTAATGTGGCATTGTTAGTTTGGTTGGTGGCATTAGGTTGTCCAAGTGTACCAGGCACCATCGTACCAACATTGAGGTTAGCTTTGGCCCAGAGTTGAGAACCTATGACTAGCCAGTTGGTATCAGTTGTAGCTATGGTTACTGATGGAGAACGGATTTCGGTGACACTGTAGGTTACACTATTAGCGTTAGACTCAACTAGCCTGAAGGTTGTACCGTTAGTGCTTGGATAGTAGGTATAAGTATTACCATTACTTGGTTTTAGACAGATTTCAATAGAGCCAGGGGTTGGACAGTTGTTAGCGGTTGGATAGTTACCACTAGCTTCAGTTACTTGAAATAGTTTTATTTGTTTGGAGGCATTAGACAAGTCTGATTGCATGACGGCTATATTGGCTCGACTGGATACGCCTGTATAGGAGACTATGGTTATGGCGGCGAGGATACCGATTACTACTATGACGACGAGGAGCTCGACGATGGTGAAACCAAGATTGGCTTTTGGTTTTGTTATGCTCATGGTTATGCAATCATAATAACATATGTACTAAATATTCTAAGCCTTTTCGTCATTAACTAAATTGTAACTTAACGTAATTAAACTTTTTAGTTCATCGTCTGGCACCTGCCCTGTACAAATAATTGTGTTCCAATGTTTTTTGTTCAAATGATAACCAGGCAAAACCGTTTCATAATCTTCACGTAATTTTTCGGCCAATAATGGATCACATTTAAGACTAATTTGAAGTGGTTTACTATTTTCAGCAATTAAAGCAAACATTTTGCCGCCATCAGCATCTTTATGGCCAATTTTATAGACCGATGTGTCTTCCCCAAACGGAAAATCCAGCCAAGCATTAGGAAAAGTTAATATGTAATCTTCAATTTGTTTATGTGTCATACGTCTATCTTACAGGCTACTGTATGGCGCTTGCAAATTATTAATTGTGGTTTGCCACTGCAGCCTCTCTAAAATACCGGCTTGTTGCCCGTCAGTCGCTGGTTTTGTTATCTTGTCACCATCATTTGTACCAATTACGCCAAATTGATAATTGATAGCAAGTTTAGAAAGTTTTTGAGTAATTGCTTGGGCTAAACAATCATCTTTAAAAACCGTGCATTTCTCGCCCAGCGCCAGCCATTTTTTAAGTAAAGCAGAATCTGAACCGCCAGTTTTCATAACTACCCTTATACCAGCTGAACGCACTACTTCGGCTGTATCTTGTTGATCAAAAATAAAGTTTCCCATTGAATATACAATCAAATGGCCATTATAGCTTTCACTAGTTTGCAACCAATGTGGATGATCGCCCAAAACCATGTCCGCACCAGCATCAATCAGACTACGATAAAAGTTTATTTTTAATTCATCTGGCGACGCTTTGTATTCAGCGCCCATATGAGGCATAGCTACAACTGGCATATACGGACTATATTTTTGGATTTCAGCAACGGCTTCGGCAGGTGGAACGCCAAAAACGCCATGATAGGCACAAATTGCAATTGGTAATTTACCTTTTTCTATTGATTTGTCATCTTTTGTAGTCGTAACCGGTAGACTGATTACCTCGCAAGCATCATTTGTCGAATTATAGTCATAATGACCAAAATACTGAATACCGTTTTCCTCTAAATGTTGCTTTGTTTCACTAAATCCATCAACGCCTTGATTGTCAGTATGATTATTGGCAAGCGAAAAAGCCGTAAACCACTTAGCGGCTTCGGGTAAATAATTTGGCGAACAATTAAAAGTTAGCGTCGAATCTTCTTCGGCCGATGTTAGATTAACACCCGCCACGGTTGGGCATTCCAGGCCCGAAATCCAGGCATCATAACTATCGCGATTAAATTCATTCAGCCTCGAAAACGGATAAGCGTATTTAAGTGGACTTGCCATTGACCAGTCATTAATATAACGCCCCCAATATGTATTGCCAGTAAACAGGACATTTGAGGAAATTGATACTGGCTGAGGCTCGGCAACCTTATTGACAATCGGAATTGGCGCACTAGTTCTTGTCGCAAAAAATATAATCAAAGCACTACAAACAACTAAAATCGATAGTGTAATTATCAACCAGATTCGGTAGTTTTTGTTACAAGCTTTTACACTTAACATACTAATTTTATTGTAGCACTACTTAAATTTTGCCAGATAATATTGCAACTCTTGAATACTGCCACGAATATCATCGAGCGCGCGATGAGCATCAGCTTTGGCAAATTTTTTCTTAAACTTACCTTCAAAGACGACTTTCCAAGCACTAACATCTAGCATTCGATAGTGTAATTTTGCGTCAAATTTTGGCCATTTTGAGACTATAAATCGTCTATCGATATGGATTGAATTACCAGCCAGCAAGACTGGAACACCTTTTTTGAAGTTTTTTTCGATAAATTTTATTAATTCATCTTGAATTTCATTTAAAGATTTACCATCTTTGTTTTGAACTAACAAACCATCCCGCGAATCAGGATTTATGTCCCAGAATAATGCATTCTTGGCTAGTCGCTTTTTTAATAACGAAACTCGATTTTTTATCACACCCTGATAAGTTGCAATTTCGTTGAAATTCCAATCTGTTACAATTGTGGCAACTTCTAGAATTAAATCGTCTTCCGGCGAAAGACCTGTCATTTCAAGGTCTAACCATAATATTCTATCTTGGCGCAAATTTCTTAATTTTTTATCCATAAATTATTTCTTTTTATCCAACTTTTCAATTCTAAGTAAACGAATTAACAAATAAACAACAAGTGCAATCACGATAAAGTTAATAAAATCGTTTAAAAATACTCCATAATGCAAAATGGCTGGTTTTCCAGCAGTAGTACCCATGACCCACTGAAGGCCTTTGATACCCTCGGCAGAGCCAAGTAGTAGCCCAAGTGGTGGCATAACGACATTATCAACCAAAGACTTCACGAGTACGCTTACGGCGCCACCAAGTACAAGTCCAACCGCTAATCCAACTACACCTTGTGTACGAATAAAATCGAAGAAGGCTTTCACCTGTGACCCACCAGCCTTTGCAATGGAACTTGGCGTAATAATCACCTGCTGCGCTGTTATATTAACTTTTGATTTATCAATAATCGGTTCTTTAATCTTTGGCATAATATCTCCTATATTTATAGTACCATTTCAACATCGCCTAATTAAATAAATTTTCGCGCATACGCTTACCGTAAAGTAAGCGCACCTAGCGAAGATTCATAAAAATATTCTTAACTACACGCGAAATGAGAGGTTTCGACTTTTGCGCAATCCCACCATTGCTATGTAAGATAACGTGCCATCAAAACTATTCACTTCAAATCTTTATTCTGTCCCAGTTTTTCAACTGGATTTTGGTGATAATTACTTATCAGCAAAATTCAATTGATAATCTTAGGTTTTAGACGCATTAACGCAGCGTCTAATTGGGTTGCGAGACCCGCGGTTCAGTTATACCGACGAACTTCGGTTTAGAAACCATTAATAGCAACACCGCCACCAACAATATTCTATGTAATGTTCATCGAGTATTCGACGAAATTTACAATCATCGTCGTTCAGAAACAGTGAATTTTTCTTTGTACAATGACGAAACGCCACCGTATAGTCCAATATTCCCTCACATTTAGAAACGACATCCCTTAGCACAAATTCGTTGGCAATAAGGATATTTCTCAATGTGCTGTCTTCTTTGTCGTGATATAAATACACGACAACTTGACCTCGGAATAGTACGTTGATTTCTGCGTTTATCCATGTTTTCATGTTTTTCACCTTCACAACCTAACCTCGCATTAGGCTACGTTTCTTAGGGCGTCCCCTTTAATACCAGTCTTTCAACTGGATTTTGGCGATAATATTTTATCAGCAAAATTCAATTGATCTCTTTTGAAATTGGGGGCCTTTTTAGGGGCCCCCTGAGATATTTAGCACACGTTGCTAAGACGGTTCAATTTTAGCTCGCGAACTCGAGCACTCAATTTTTTTGTACAGGTCTAGAGTTAGACCTGTTAATGCTAGACGAGGAGGATTAAGCTTCTATAGCTTCATCCTCCTCTTTCTGTTCGATAATTTCGGGCTCCTCATCGGAGCCCTGGTCAAACATACTGTGGTATTCCTCCCCAAACTGGGGAGTTTCCCATTTTAATGGAAGTACTATTTTTAGTACTTCCATGGTATTTGATTGCCCTTCGGCAATCAAAACCGAGTTCTGACTTACCCTTACGAGTAAATCAAACCCATCAGACGCCGCCTTTGCCGAGGCGGAGTTGAAATTTGAGAAAGTTTTCACTCTCTCAAACTTCGCACCAGCCGGTGACACCCCGGCGATTCGGTTTCCGACCTTCATAAGAGGGCCAGAGAAGGACAGAAACCCTACGATTTCCGCCCTTTTAAGCTTTGCGTTAACGTCGCTAACAACGACGTTAACAAACCCTGCCGAGGACTGGGCTCTGTAGCCATCCCCAACTATCAGCAAGGGCATCTCGAGGGTATTTCCCTCGAGACCCTTCTCGAGCGACCAAAGATCGCCGAAAGCTAGAGCCTGACGGATTACTAATCCGCCAGTTTTTGTTTTTGTCACGTTGGCGGTATAAACCGCCAAGTCACGGGATGTTGTGTCGAGAACTATAAAAATACTCATAATTTTCTCCTACTTCCCTTTCACAGGAAGCCTGCGTATTCATTAGGGCGCCCCCTTTATTACCAGCCTTCCGACTGGATTTTAATGACAAATAATTATCATCAAGATCCAGCCTAAATAACTGATACATATTTTGTTGGAGAAAATATGATTTTTCCTAGCACCAAATTGTTAATTTGCGAACTTCAATACCTTTTATGTATTAAAGCCTCATTCAGCTGATTTTTTCAGCTCATTGGAACACTGTGTTTAGGTCAAATATCCACCGTATCCCGATGAGCTAGTAGATGTGCTAAAACCTCTCAAAGTTTTAATCTACTGCTCTGAATTGCAATTACTCATTGATACTCATTCGTACGCAGGGAGCAAATGCTCAACCACATTCGTACTGACTATTCGTCCATACACAGGGAGCAAAAGCTCAACCACGTTCGTACTGACTATTCGTCCATTTTGAATGATGTACTAATTTTGAAATGTACACTTGCGAACGAAACCTCTCAATTTCATTCGACTGAGTACATTATGCCAGACTTTGACCTAAATGTCAATATTATGTTGTCAGTATGTCAAGTTAACAGATACAGACTTATCGTAGAAACTGTCAAAATAGCTTTGACAAAGCATAAAAAGTGTGCTATATTAGACCCATGGAACTTGATATATTAAAGAAAGCCGGCCTAACAGAAAGCCAAGCAAAGGGTTATTTAGCCTTAATTAACATTGGTCCCCTTACCCCCGCCGAACTTGCCGACAAAACCAATGAATCACGGACTAATGGCTATGCAATTGCTGACAAACTAGTTAGCCTTGGGCTAGCTCGTAAAGTTAACCAAACAAAAGCCACAATTGAAGCTGAAAACCCTACCAAACTTCGTTCATTTATTAATTCAAGGCAACAACAGCTTAAATCAGTAAATGATGAGCTAACTGGAATCTTGCCAACAATGTTGTCAAAGTTTCGATTAACAAGTGATCAACCAGGCGTTATAAATATTGAGGGTGTCGAGGCATTAAAACTTGTTTATGATGAAATAATAGCGGCCAAACAGGACGTACTAATCTTCCCTAGCCCCTACGATCGAGATAATCCAGAAATATCATCACTAATTGACGAACAAATTGCTCGACAGAGGAAAGCAGGTGTAAAATCACTAGCACTCGTCAGAGACGTGGTATTTGATGACATGAAAAAATACGAAGATGGGCTTCTGTTAGTAAAAAAACTCCCAATTGGAGTTAGTTTTGATGCCCAAATTATGGTTTTTGGCAATATCGTTGTATCAACAGTTTTTCGTCATGGGATAGTTAGTACAATTATCACAAGCCCAGAAACAGCCGCTACATTACGCAGTGTGTTTTTTACCATTTGGAACGCCTGTTAGTTTCAAAAACCTAAGCCGATTTTTGCGCTCCTTGTTGTTGTGTAATCCAAAAAAGATGCTGTTTTAGAGCAAGCTCTTCGGCAAAACCGCCAAACTCGTCTTTCATTTGAGGAGTAAATCCAGTATGCTCGTGGCAACCATTTTTTGAAATTGAAGAAAATATTTTACCAATTAAATCACCGTCGCGTTGTATTCTTGTGCCGCTGAATGGGCTTCGTCCAAGATCAAGTGCAATGCCACAAGGCGCATTATCGTCAAGATCGATTCTCATACAAAGAGCCTCATTATGATGCTTCATTTGTATACCACTATTACCAATAGTGACAGTTGTATCTGAATCATAACGGCCCGCTGCAAGCAGTCTACTATCAGGCTCATAATCGAAAGATATTCTCTCATCTGGAATTATCTTGATATCTAGAGTCCCAAGATTAGCATTAAAGCTAACATATTTTTGTCTACCACTGTCGCTAGCCCAATAAGAAAAAGGATCTAGGTCTTTAAGCTCTATGTCAAAAACCGAATGATAACCATCATTTTTAAATTTCTCTCCAACCCTTTGATTTGGACTCATCTTAGCATCAAGATTTTTCTCTTTTTCGTCAGAACCAAGTGATAAAGATATCATTCTTAGCAAACGACTTACGTCATTCTGTACATAATGGATTTCTTCAAGGCTAAAGGCATAATTATTATTTTGTCGAGATTCGCGCGCTGCTGCTAAAAGGTCTATGCATTTCGCTTCTATAGCTGACCTTATGCCTTTTTGTAAATTTCCAGATGGGAGTAAGGCTATCATCTCATTCAACACCACCATAGATTTGCGAAATAGTTCATAATCCTCTATAGCCACATCGTATTTATTAAATTCAGCAAGTTCATTGTCGTCTGTCAATATAACCATATGATCGGAGTGATCAAAATCGGAGCCATCATAACCCACCCAATAATCGGCTCCTTTTGGCTGTATAAATTGTGCATATGTACTACGCTCTGAATAATCTGCCTCGTTAGGCTTACTTAAATTTGGAGCAATACTTGTTTCTTTATCTATACTATTCATTTTTTTTATTTTTATTAGATTTCATCTGTTACATTAGCACAATAACAGATGAAAGTCAAGCGATTACATCTTTTCTGTCGGTTTACCTATCTCTTTGATGCTTTTCAATTCAGCCATGATTTTTTTATTCGTTACTACCATACACTACATCCTATCTGGCGTCGGGACACCTAATATTGTTAATCCATTTTTTAAAACATTTGCATAGGCAATTACTAAATGAAGGCGTATTTGCTCACGCTCATCGCCAATCACACGACTATTTTCGTAAAAACGGTTAAATTCTTGGGCTAATTCGTACAAGTAAGTGCACAGATGATGTGGCATTAATTCGGCCGTTACTACCTCAATCACTTCGGGATATTGAGTAATTTTTGAGAGTAAATTTCTTTCAAATTCCGAATAATTACCTGATGGTGGAATAAATTCACTGTGATCTGACGTTATTTTTTGGGTTACTGATATAGCTCTAGCTAAAGCATATTGCAAATATGGACCGCTGTTGCCTTGTAAACTCACAGATTCCTTTGGTTCATATATGCTGTCGGCACCAATTCGGTTTTTGAGGAACGCATATTTAATTGCTCCCAAAACTGGTGCTTCGTCGCGATTGCCCTGAATCGCCTCATTGGCATCAGCTGTCATATCAAGCACATCAACCGCCCGAATAAAATTACCAATTCGACTGCTCATTTTGACCCCACCAGCTAATTTTACGTTTCCGTGGGTAAAATGCTTTGTTCGTGACGATAACTCTGGTTTAAACTGTTCGATGCTCTTCAAAACAACTTTCATATATTCAATAATGTCATTGCCAGTAATAATAACCGACTCATCAAAATGATAATCTTCCCACTTTTTAATACTTAGGCCAACATCTTTGGCTTCATAAGTCGGTAGACCTTCTCTGTTGATGAATACGCGCGTATGAAGACCAAAAGGTTCACCTTCGAAAACAACCGCACCATCACTGTCTTTATAGACGCCATTATTTTTTTGTTCAAGTACGGTTTTTAAGCCAATTTCTGCCACTTCACTCTCTGGATAATATTTTTCGAAATTTGTACCTATCCTCTTATAAAATGCATCAAAATAGTCATAACTCCACTGACGACAAGTCCAATATATTTGAGATAAGGGCGATTCATGGTCATTATCAATATGAAATTGATACACTTTTTTATTCAAAGTAATAATTTCCGATTTTGCCTGTTCGTCGTCTTCATACGCCCGAGTTCCCTCGACATAACAAGTCGCCATCCATTCCGAACGACTAGTTTCATCAATTTCAGCTAATTTATCTGGGTTTTCGCCATCTAATTTCTTAAGAATCGCCCACATCGTTTTACCAACGTGTAACCCAACATCACCACCAAAATTTACGCGATGAACTATGCCACCAGCATGTTCAATTAAATTTGAAATAGCATCACCTATTACGCTGGTATATAAATGCCCAACGTGTAAAACTTTGAAAGGATTTGGATCAGAATATTCCGTTACGACAATTTTATCTTGATACAGATGTGATTTTCCGTATTCAGCTGGACTGTTAATAATTTTTTCGAGTTCATTTGTTAAATATGAATCTTTAACACGTAAATTTATAAAACCGGGACCGGCCACAGAAACTTCCGAAAACTCACCTGTTTCGCGTAGTTTTTCGGCCAATTGTTCGGCAATTTCGCGCGGGCTTTTACCTAATTGCTTGGCAAGTTGCATCGCCACATTAGTCGCAAAATCACCAAAATCAGAATTCGGACGACTTAGTTGAATAGTTTGGTCGATACCAAAAAGTTCTTTAACTGTTTCTTCTATAAATTTAGTTACTTTTTCCATTACTTTTCAAGTATATCAAAAATAAGCCGTTTATCTCGTATAATAAGGACATGATAGATTACTTTTATACCGAACAACCAACCGATCAGGCTGCTAATACTGTCGCTAAAGTAATTAAAGAGCATCTTAAAAAAAGCGAACGAGTCCTTTGGTTACTGTCCGGCGGTTCTGGTATCGAAGTTGCAATTAAAGCTAGCAAGTCATTAAAAAAATCAGATTTATCAAATCTATTTGTTAGTTTGACTGACGAAAGATATGGTGAAATCGGGCACAAGTATGAAAATTGGCAACAATTACTCGACGCAGGCTTTGACCTACCAGGCGCTAATTTATATAGGCCACTTATCGGAAAAGTAGTTGACCAAACGGTTGCAAAATTTAATGATTGGCTTAATACGCAACTAAAAATATCAGATTATAAAATAGGCATATTTGGCCTGGGTACCGACGGTCACACTGCGGGAATCAAGCCAAAAAGTAGCGCTACAAAATCACAATCCCTTGTTGCGTCCTTTATCGGAGATGACTTTGAACGTATCACAATAACTTTTGACGCAATTAGAAAACTCGATGAAATAGTAATTCAAGCTTCTGGCATTGAAAAACAACCGATTATTAATAGCCTGATTAATAACACCGTTTCGTACATTGACCAGCCTGCCCAAATTTTAAAATTTGTTCCACGCGCAACACTTTATACAAATAACAAAGAGGAGGAATAATAAAATGAAAATCGCTATCACCGGGCTAGGCCGCATGGGCGGTCAAATTGCCAAAAAACTAGTCGAGACTGGACATGAAGTCGTAGCTCATAATCGTAGTCATGGACCAATTGATGAAGCCGCTAAATTCGGCGCAATCCCCGCCTATGACAAACAGGCCGTTATTAATGCATTTAACGGCCAGCCGGTCACGTTATGGATTATGATACCAGCCGAAGTAATCGAGAGTGAACTGGATACTTGGTTGGCGATACTACCAAAAAACAGCGTTATCATTGACGGTGGTAATAGTGATTACCGTGGCGATAAAGCCCGCTCCGACAAGGCCAAGGCCGCTGGCTGTAAAATGCTCGACATCGGCACAAGTGGTGGTGTCTGGGGCCTGATAAACGGCTTTTCAATGATGGTTGGTGGTGACGAAGATTCTTATAAATCAATCATCCCAGTACTTGATACGCTCAGCGCGCCTCGTGGCGGTCACCAATACTTTGGCGAGTCCGGAACTGGTCACTATGTAAAAATGGTACATAATGCGATCGAATACGGCATGATGGAATCGTTAGCCGAAGGTTACCGCATGCTTAAAGAAGGTCCATATAAAAATATAGATTTGGCGACCGCTGGTGATATTTGGCAACAAAGCAGTGTTGTGACTTCTTGGCTTAATGATTTAACCCGCCAAGCCTTACACGAAAATCCTGAGCTAAACGATATAAGTGGAATTGTAGCTGAGTCTGGCGAAGCTCGTTGGACGCTCGAAACAGCCCATGACCTTAATATTCCCCTACCATCTATCCAGGCGTCATTTGATGTCCGTCTAGAATCACAAAATGGCAAAATAAACTTTGCAACTAAACTTCTCGCTGCTATGCGCAACAAATTTGGTGGCCACGATATAAACGGTAGGTAGCTTTATTTGCCTAGACAGGCTTTGATTAAACCAATAAACAATGGATGCGGCCTGGTTGGGCGTGATTTAAATTCGGGATGAGCTTGAGTCGCCACAAAATATTTATGGTTTGGAGCTTCAATAAATTCAATTAATTTTCCATCTGGCGACATACCACTGATTACCAGCCCGCCTTTTATAATCTCGGGCAAAAATTTTTGATTGACTTCATAGCGATGACGATGACGCTCGATAATGTTACATGAACCATAAGTTTTTGCAGTAAGTGAGTTCTTGACCAAAGTAGCTGGATAATCCCCTAGCCTCAAAGTTCCACCAGTTGATTCTTTACCAGCTTGTCCATCCATAATATAGATAACATTATTTTTTACTTCAGGCACAAATTCGGTACTATTAGCATCTTTTAGCCCGGCTTTTCTGGCGCTAGCAATAACTGCAACCTGCAAACCAAGACACAATCCCAAATATGGCACCTCATTGTCAAGTGCATAGCGGGCCGCCGCAATTTTACCTTCAATTCCTCGTTGGCCAAAACCACCAGGCACTAATAGTGCATCAACTTGTTCAAAATCTTTTTTACTAGCAGTTTCGGCACTTATCCAACGAATGTTCAAACCAGCTTTTTCGTGCCAAGCTGCCGCTTTTAGCGCTTCAATTACTGAAATATACGTGTCTTCATTATCAATATATTTTGCCACCAGACCAACCGTAATTGATTGCTTTGGCTTACTCATCTGACGATGAATAATATTTTCCCAATCTGCCAAATTTGGTTCATTATCTAGGCCAGTAAACTCAGACAATAATTTGTTCACAGCACTTTTTGCAATAATTAGCGGAACACGGTACACCGTATCGGCATTTGGCATCAAAATTACATTATCTTGCGGAACACCACTAAATAAACTTATTTTCTCGGCAACACTTATCGGCGCCGGATTATCAGTCCTAGTTATAACAACATCTGGCATAATACCAAAACCACGCAAATCATTTAGGGCATTTTGAGCTGGTTTTGTCTTGAATTCCTTACTTGTACAAATAAATGGTACATAAACAACATGGACAAATAAGCAATTAGACCGACCAACTTTTTGAGCAAATTCACGAATCGCTTCGATATAGCTTAGGCCTTCATAATCACCAACCGTACCACCAATCTCAACGATATGAACATCATTATCTTCGGCCGCTTTAATAATTGCAGATTGAATCGATTGAGTTAAATGAGGTACTAATTGAACAGTTTTGCCGCAAAATTTACCAGCCCTTTCATCAGCAATTAATTCTGATAATAGCCTGCCCGATAGCGTGGCGTTTTTTTGAGTTAGCTCAATGTCCAGAAACCGCTCATAATGACCTAAATCTAAATCAGTTTCGGCACCATCTTTTGTGACAAAACATTCACCATGTTCCCTTGGATTTAAAAGTCCCGCATCTACATTCAGATACGGGTCACATTTTTGAATTGAGACAGTCATCCCTTTGGCACGAAGTACGGCGCCAATGCTAGCAGCAGTAATACCCTTACCGACTCCAGACAAAACACCTCCAGTTACAAATATATATTTTTGTTTTTGTTCCATAGCACCATAACCTCCCTATGGAATTTCATTGTAACACCTAAAATCATACTACGCTACATCTAGCGTGCATGTTGTTTATTCTACGCTAATATCGAATCAACTGTTGAGCCTTTTGGATAGATCTTAAGTTCTGGCTCGTTCTCGCGCCACTCATCTTGGACATGCTGCAAAATGCGCCAACTTTGAAGGACTTCATCACTGGTTGCAAACAAACTTTTTTGACTAGAAATTGCGTCGACAATCACCTGCTCGTAGGCATCGGGTATTTTTGTATCGGCTGGATAGTTAAAACTGAGATTTCGAGCTTCAAATTCGCGGTTATAGCCAGGTTTTTTGGCAAATAGTTCAATATCGATGCCTTCGTTTGGCTGAATTCTAAATATCAGACAGTTACTTTGGGCTGCTTCGGTTTTTTTCAAACGAATTCGTATTTCGGTTGTAGTCTCGTTTAAGGCTTTGCCAGTGATTAACCTAATTGGAACGCCCATCCAATGATGTTGGTGCGAACAAAGATCTAGTGACACAAAAGTCTCGACCATACTATTTGGATTCCCAACTTCTTCGCGATAACCGTCATATTGAGCCCGAACGACATTTAGCGGTTGAGCCAAATGCAAATGTTCAAGTGACGCCAAACGTAGCTGTGGCATCTTTTCCCAATCCAAATCTTGCGGGATATCCATTAGTGTTAGTGCCAATAGTTGCACTAAATGACCCTGGACAACATCACGCAGGGCTCCAGTTTGCTCATAAAACTGCGCGCGACCTTCTATATCAATTTTTTCAGATGTAACAATCTCAATAGATTCAATAAATAGATTGCTCCAGATGTCATTAAACAACGCATTGCGGGCACGAAAAGCCACGATATTTTGAGCCATTTCTTTGGCCAAATAATGATCGATTCGATAAGTCTGCTCTTCTTTATAATGTACGGCTGTGTGTTCAATTAATTGCGTGGCCGAAGCTAAATCAACGCCAAACGGCTTTTCGAATAATATCTTTACATTTGGAGTATTAATACCAGCGACGCCCAAAAAATCAACAATCTGTGAAGTTGTTTGTGGTGGTACCGCCAGATAAATAATTAGTTGTTCGTCGTCATTTAGAGCAATATAATCTTTTAGTTTTGTGTACTCCTCCAGCTGAGTTAGGTCCATCTCAAAAATAGATAATTTGTTATCCAAAAAATTTTTATTTGTACATTTGATAAATAAATCTGGCAGATTAACGGCGTGACGAGAAACACCAATGACAGAAACGTCTTCAAAATCACCTGTGCTAATAATTTGTTCAAGCGCCGGTAGAAGCCTGCTAGTGCCCAAGTCGCCAGTAATACCAAAAATAAGCAGTTTTGTCTTCATATCTAGTCTAATTATACGCTTTAGAGAAATTTTTTGACCGTATCGGAAACAATCGTCACTATTCGACTCTCAAACATGCCTGGGAGTATCTTTTCGGGAGTTAAATCGACCACCGCATCGGCAATCGATTGAGCAATCGCGCTAAACATTTCAATCTTGAATTGTGGAATATTTGCTTCTAGCATACCTTTAAACACGCCAGGAAAAACTAACGAGTTATTAGCTTGATTTGGGAAGTCACTTCGGCCAGTCGCTACAATATATGCACCAGCCGCTTTGGCTTCGTCTGGCATAATTTCTGGTGTTGGATTAGCCATCGCAAAAATAATTGGTTGTGTCGTCATTGTTTTGACCATGTCAGACGTTAGCAAACCAGGTTTAGAAAGACCAATAAATATGCTGGCCCCTTTAATGGCGTCGGTCAATGTTCCGGCGGTTGGTTTTGCCGTACTCGAGTTCATTAATTCCAATTTTTCTTTTGTTAAATCAGTTCGGCCGGCATGAATAATACCTTGGCTATCACAAAATACGATATTTTTTATTCCGTAAATTAGAAGTAACCGTGCCGTCGCCACACCAGCCGCCCCTACTCCGCTAATAACAACTTTGACATCTTCTTTTTTCTGGTTTGTTAGTTTAAGTGCGTTGATTAATCCAGCCAAGGTTACTGTCGCCGCGCCCCATTGATCGTCATGCATGACAGGAATAGGTAATTCACGTCGTAAACGCTCTTCAATTTCAAAACAACGTGGTGCCGAAATGTCTTCTAGGTTAATACCGCCAAAAACTGGCGCAATTTGTTTGACGACTTTAATAATTTCTTCGGTGTCCTGAGTATCTAAACAAATCGGAAAAGCATCAACGCCCGCAAATTCCTTAAAAATAGCCGCTTTGCCCTCCATAACTGGGATTGACGCCAAAGCGCCCAAATTACCCAATCCTAAAATAGCTGAGCCGTCAGAAACAATAGCAATTGTATTATGTTTTAAGGTGTACTCACGCGCCAAACTAGGGTCACGAGCAATCTCGCGACAAACCTCGGCTACGCCTGGGGTATAAGCCAGCGACAATGTCTCTCTGGAAGTTAATTTTACTTTGCTAACAGTTTCAATCTTGCCGTGGTGTCTTTTGTGTAATTCGAGTGATTTTTGGTATACGTCATTTTGCATATTTTACTCCTCAATAAATTTAAATCTCGGCATTAGTACTCTATACATACTAGCTTATTTTTGCAGAACAGAACATCGAATCGTATAATGGTTATAGTAATAGTTAAGGGCAATTCTTGTTTAAAAGATATTTATTATATTTAACACGCTGGCAGCTTTCAACTCCTATATTGGCAGTTTGCTTGATGTATTTACATTTTGGAGTCACCTGGAATACCGTAATCGCTAATCTAGTAGGTGGGTTAATATTTTTCTGGGTAGATAGGTTCATTTTTACATCCAAAATAATAGCACCTCAATGGGAAGTAGCTGAAAATATCGTCTGTCATGATTGTGAAAAATCTGTATTCAGAGGATATAGATTAGTGAAAGCAAAAAACTATGACAAAACATCAGCAGTCCCTGAATTCAGATGTGAGAAATGTAGCCAGATAAAGCTCGAGCAACAAAAGAAAAAAGGAATAATATCATAAGCCCAAGTGGTTTCTGACCGCACCTTTACTTACCCAATCTTAATAACAATCACTCGATAATATTAGTCTCAATTATTTTCAACCTATTTTATTAAAAACTTTAGAGCTTCATAAACAAAGTAAATTGGCCAAATGATTGCCTTTAAAAAACCAAGTACACCCATCCAGAATGTCGTTGCTTGGCCTATGAAAAATATGGCTGCACCAATAAATCCCAGGCAATAGACCATATCACCACCGCCTGAACGACTATGATGATATTTTTTATGACTACCCGAACAGCAGTTTTCAATTTTTTTCTCGATTTTTTTCTCAATCTCTTCTTCGTTCATGACTAATCCCCTATTAATATAATTATTATAGAACAAATTGGCGGAGAGAACGAGATTCGAACTAGCGATGAAATTGCTCCCATACACGCTTTTCCCGCCTAAAGGCGGGACCCCGCCTTTAGGCGGTGGCCAAATAAATTACTAATGGCGGAGAGAACAGGATTCGAACCTGCGGTACGATTGCTCGTACATACGCTTTCCAAGCGTACGCCTTCAACCACTCGGCCATCTCTCCAAACTTAACTAATTCTACTATATCTCAAAATCGCTT
>Ga0209429_10000289_pt1 | contig 34752 bp, 49 predicted proteins | sample BarGraNGADG00212_3_FD_184493 | JGI IMG/M metagenome (GOLD analysis project Ga0209429, IMG submission 184493) | Arctic peat soil microbial communities from Barrow, Alaska - Barrow Graham LP Ref core NGADG0004-212 (SPAdes) (version 2) | ecosystem: Environmental > Terrestrial > Soil > Wetlands >... | reverse complement strand
ACGAAATTAAAAAAGCACATGCAGCAGGTTGTAATGACTATATCCAAAAGACATTCATTAGAAGAAAGATGTTAGAATTACTCAAAAAATATTTTGGTAACACTCAGCATCAGTCTGAAGAAATAAATATAGTGGTAGCTTAGTTTCTTAATTTAGGGGTAATTGGTTGTATTCGGTATGTAGAGGCGCAAATTCTTGCGTCTCTACTGCGTTATATTACTTTATAAGCCCATGAACGGTAAGAAACCCTACTCCCCCATCAAAGATCATCTGGATACCGATTGTAGCTATGATCAGACCAATAATCCGGACAATGGGTGACATCAGGTTGAGTTTGATCAGGAAGTTTCCAATCTTATTGGCGGAGAGCATGATGACCAGGTTAACGCCTATTGCTAATATCACTGCCAAAACTGTAATCAAGGTCCCATACTGAGCCGGAAAAGTTACAGTAGCTGTAATAGTACCCGGACCTGCAATCATTGGAATAGCGATTGGAACAGAAGCAATATCCTGGATCCTTTCATCTTTACCGATATTGATCAATACTCCTTTCTGCAGGGCGTTCCAACCACTATAGACCAGAACCATTCCACAGGTTACACGAAACGAGTAGAGTTGAATTTTAAAGATAAAGGTAAAAATCATATTACCCAACGTTAGAAAAAGTAAAAGGATAACAAGGGCCGTAATAGATGATTTGATAGAGACATACCGCAACTCCTTTTCGGTCATTTGCCCCCGTAAGGAATTGATTACAAAAATCTTCTGGAAAGGATTGATCAGTGCTAACAGCGTTACAAATGTACTGATGAACACTTCTGTTTTAAAAATAAAGAGTGACTCAAGTGAAACCATGATTTATAAATTACAGGCGGTAGTGTTTTGAACCAAATACAAATTTACAAACATTAATCTGAAAGAAAAGATTTTAAATTGAACAGATATATTTGTCTTTTAGTATTGTTTAATTTATTTTGAGCATATACTCATAATTAATTTGCATTATGAGCATATGTGCATTATCTTTGTTGAAAATAAATTATTATGGCTCGGACAAAAAAACAGAGATTAATTGAGCGGGCACCTAGTTTTAATGGATTTCATCCTTTTGGTACTCAAAACACTTCACATGATGAAGTGTGTCTGACTTTCGAAGAGTATGAGTCTATAAAGCTTTGTGATTATGACCTGCTAAAACATGAAGACGCTGCAAATCTCATGAATATATCACGGTCAACATTTTCAAGGATCTATGAAAGTTCACGACGTAAAATCGCAAAAGCCTTCGTTGACGTATGTACCATCCGGATTGACGAGGGAAGTACAAGTTTATATGCTGAGTGGCTGAAATGCACTAACTGTGGTGTGTCATTTATGAAAGAAGATGACACAACAAATGCTTGCCCATTATGTAGTTTTGTTGAACAACCTAAAAACATTTTAACATGATAATTGCTGTAGCCTTAACCGAAAATCATCTCAGGTCACTAATTGATATACATTTTGGCCGTTGCGATTGGTATGGGATCCATAATTCTGCAACCAAAGAGACCTCTTATGTTGAAAATCCTAACCGGTATTTAGAGGAAGGAGCCGGATGTAAATCTGTCGACTTCCTGAAAGATCTGAATGTTGAATTAGTTGTTGCCGGAAGGTTTGGAAATAAAGTCGTAGATCTGTTTAAGAAGAAAGAAATTCAAATGGTTATCTCAAGTGAGAATCAAACGTTTGAACAAATAATAAAACATATAAAGAAATAACACTAAGATTAATCTAAAATACTACAATATGAAAATTGCCGTACCGACCAGAGGAACAAACGTTGATGAACACTTTGGACAATGTGAATATTACACGATATTCAGTATTAATGATAAACAAACAATTGAAAAGTCAGAAATCCTGCCATCACCACAAGAATGTGGTTGCAAATCAAACATTGCCGGTGTATTAAGGCAAATGGATGTGACAATATTATTGGCAGGAAACATGGGCGAAGGTGCTGTTAATGTATTACAACACCATGGAATTCAGGTTTACAGGGGCTGTTCCGGAAATGTTAATGAAGTCACAGCGTTATTTCTGAAGGGTGTTATTGCTGACTCAGGAGAAACCTGTCACAGTCATGAAGAAGGCCACCAATGTAATCACTAGCTGATTTCCATTGAACTACCGGAATTCAGAAAAGTGTTTGAAGAAGTTCAAACACTTTTTTTTATTGGTTTAGATCAATAAAAAAGTTGTCCAATTTCATCTTCTAACCTGTTATAATACCAGTAAGTTAAGATAAATATCGTCTATAAGCATTATAACTTTGTAGCCAACAAATAAAAGGTATTTTCCGGTTACGGATTTTAAAAATTAACACTTAAAAATCAGAAGTTATGTTGTACACAAATTTAAAACACATTGAAAACGCTGCTCACCATAATAAGGTGATCAGTGAAAACGAAAACATAATGGTATGCTGCGGACGCATGGGGCCGATGTGTATTCCTGTTTACGGCGTCATGGAAGAACTCGAAGAAGATTATCAAAATGTTAAATTCTTTGATATGGAATTCGATAATCCTGAAGCTCATGTTATCAGGAATCTACCTGAAGTCAGAGGCTTTATGGGTATACCCTTCGTCATTTATTACAAAAACGGTAAAGTTGTAAAGGCTACATCAAGCATTCAGAATAAAGCTCAGATAACCGGCATTTTAAATTCAGTATTCGTTGAGAATAAGGAAAAAGTAACAGAAGGTTAGTCATTAAAAAATAACCAATACCATGGATTTAGATAATCATTATGATGCAATAGTTGTTGGTGCAGGTCCAGCCGGTTTAACAGCCGGCATATACATCTCACGCTCAAGGCTGAAAACGCTAATTGTAAACGAAGGAACTGTTGGGGGACAAATGGTCCTTACACACGAAATAGCCAACTATCCTGGTGTGGAAAGCATCAGCGGATACCAGCTTTCAAACATCATGAAAAAACAGGCTAAAAACTTTGGGTGTGTTATAAAGTCAAATACTGTTATTACCGACCTTCAAATTGATGGAAAGTTAAAACAAATAACTTTGGATGATGGTGTTTCATATACCTCAGATGCCATTATCTTTACTCCCGGTGGGAGATCAAGAACTTTGAATATAAAAGGTGAGAACCGCCTCAAAGGACGTGGTATTTCGTATTGTGCTACCTGTGATGGTGACTTCTTTACAGATAAAGAGATTGTAGTCGTTGGTGGTGGCAACTCTGCACTCGAAGAAGCTGTCTCGCTCACTAAATATGCTAGTAAGGTCACCATTGTTCACCAGTTTGACCAGTTTCAGGCTTTTGAACATGCAGTGGAAGAAGCAAGAAATCATCCCAAAATCAACTTTGTGATGGAATCAACCCTCACAGCATACTATGGAGATGAAAAAATTGAAAGTGTAGACATTAAAAATCTTAATACCGGAGAGGTGACAAACTTCAAAACAGATGGTGTTTTTATTTTCATTGGCTATCTTCCAAATACAGAATTTATAAAAGACAAAATAGCATTGAATGCTTCAAATGAAATTATTGTCAATAATGATATGGCAACTAATTTAGAGGGTGTATATGCTGCAGGAGACTCAATTGCCAAGCGTTATCGTCAGGTAACTACAGCTGTCGCAGATGGAACTATAGCAGCACTGGCAGCATCGAATTACATTCATCAACTGAAAACTAAGAAAAAACTTACACTAACACATTAACAATATGATCGTTTCAATAATAATATTTGTAGCAGCTTTCCTTTTGGTAGCTTTTCTGGCATCATTTTTCCTGAACTACTACAAAATGAAAAAAACACCTGTAGTCGAAGACAATGGCAAGATTAAAAAACTATCTGACCAGAACTTTGAGCATCAGATCAAGAGTGGAATAATGCTTGTCGACTTCTGGGCTACATGGTGTATGCCTTGTAAGATGATGGCTCCTGTCCTTAACAATTTGTCAGAAGAACTTACCGGAAACGCTTCAGTGGGGAAACTGGATGTAGATCAGAACCGTGCTGCTTCTGCCAAGTATGGAGTAAGAAGCATCCCAACACTGGTGCTTTTTAAAAATGGGAAAGAGATCAATCGCTTTGTAGGAGTCAAGACGAAAGACTTTTTATTGAAAGAAATTCAGAAAGTCCAGTAAAGTTTGTTTGCTTTTAAGCAAAACTTATTGACTTTCAAACTGTTTAATAAATGAAGAATATATCTGAAAAACATTATGAAAGCTAATTTCAATTCGATTATAAATAGTGAAATACCGGTACTCGTTGACTTTTTTGCAGAATGGTGCGGACCCTGCAAGACCCAGTCGCCCATATTAAAAGATTTGGCAACCGAATTGGGTGAAAAGGTTAAAATCATAAAGATAGATGTCGATCGCAATACCGAGATAGCCGCACGATATCAGGTCATGAGTGTTCCAACACTTATGATATTTAAAAATGGGGTTACAAAATACAAGCAGCCGGGTGTTCATACCAGGTCGCAGATCATGAATATCATTAACCAAAATCTATAATTATGCCATTATCAGTCAGTTCATCCTCTTGTCCTCAAAACCATCGCTGCCCAATCATAAATATTTGTCCGCTTGGAGCTATTTCCCAAAATGGTTATGGTTTACCAGTTATCGATGAAGCCAAATGTGCCGAATGTGGCAAGTGTGTAAGATATTGTCCAATGCATGCAATAAAGAATAAAAGTTAATTTATTAAAAAACCTAAATTCAAAGAAGTTATGAAAAAAAACATGGGTACTGCCGATAAAGTAATCAGAATACTGGTTGCAATCGTAATTGCTGCTTTATTCTTCACAAATGTTATAACAGGCACTTTGGGTATTGTCCTGTTGGTATTAGCAGCCATCTTCCTCCTGACTAGCGTTGTCAGCTTCTGTCCTCTTTATCTCCCCTTTGGGATAAGAACCAATAAGACACAGGAGTAATTCACTGTTATCATATAGAGACGCAATATCTTACTTCTCATTAATTGAAGATCCCCATAACACAGATACGCAAGATATTGCGTCTCTACTTATTTGCATATCTACTGTTACATATTACAAATTTTCATCAACAAGAGATTAAATCTTAAGACTTAATCTTCAAATTCTTTATATGGATTGTGTTTGTGTTCGCGGTCTTTCACTATGAGTGTAGTAACCGGAGCTTTTGTTTTTTGGTTAAACACTATATCGTGCCCCATGCACAGGCCAAATGAGATGTTGAGCTCTGTATTGTTTTGAGCCAGATATTCAGCTTGTCCGGCCGGGTTACAGGAGAGTCCTCTGGAATCATTATGTAAAAGCTCTGATGATAATATTTTACCAACTTTACAATTCACAGAATAGACTTCAAACTTTTCTGCTAGTCTGACTTTCAGTTTCTCCACTTCTTTTTGCAAACCAATGCAATTGGCTATACCGATGCGCTTAATCCCTGCCATTTGGGCGTAATTAATGATTTCTTCTACACGATTTTTGCCTGGTAAGCGGGATTCTTCAGCAATACGCATTAAGCGAATATCAGCTTCTGAATATAATTTATTTTGATTTTCCATAAGTGTTATAGTTATTCGGCAATATTATTGCAAAATAAGACTTACATTATATTATATTATTATTGATTTTTTTTAATGGATCCCTCCTATTGTAAAGACATCAAATCCATTCTCTTTAGCCATTTGCATAGCTGTCTGGTTTTGCATGATGGCTCCTCCCCAATAATTATGATCATAGACGTGGGGTGTTTTGAACCAACTGTCGATATTCATGATGATTTGAATCTCTTTGGTTTCACCTTTATGAATCGAGAAAGAAGAATTCTTTAAAGAAACTGGGAAATAATTCTGTACAAAACCGGTAATGGCTCCTGTGTTATTAAGGCCTATATATATCTGTCCAATGCCCATATGAAAGTTAAATGGTGTTCTTTGATTAGTGGTGTTCTTCCAGAAACCATTGATCATCAGGTAATGATATCCACCACCCAGCAGATCAGGCCAGGCCATATTAACTTCAGGTGGATTGACATACATAAACGAAAGGTTTTTTGCTTTGGTTATTCCAAAAGTAAAACTGATAGAATCATAATCGCCGGGCTGAATTTTATCAAATACATTCCATGTATTTGTGGCAGGTAGTGCCTCATCCACATATTGAATGTCTTTCCACTTATAAATAAACTGATCCGTTCCATCTAAACTATGCAACACAATATCAGAGATAAAATATTTAACCTCAGAAACAGAATACAGATTACCTGCAGCATTAATATACTTCATAGTATCTGTCACCAAAGGCTGCCCATCAATATAATGTGCAAACTTAAAAACAATTTTCCCTCCATCCAGATTAGGATCAATGTGCCCTTTTGTACAACCAAATAAGCTGACAAATACAAAAAAAACAATAACTATAAATATATTTTTACGCATTATCAAATGGTTACTATAAGATTAAAAAAGAAGGAACGACCAGGTTCAAAAAGATTTAGGGTACTCCCAACAATCTTTCGGTTCAGATGCTCATAATAGGCTTTGTTAAAGAGGTTATTAACACCGGCTGCAAAGTTAACATACCTGACGGGCTTATAATTCAAAGAAAAGTTAAGTACACTAAACCCGGGCGTAGAAGGCTCATAATATGCATCCGAAGTGTTATGCTGGCTTGCAACCACCCTCAGTGACATTTTAGGAATCAGTTTATCATGAAACATACGATAAGCGAGAGATAGCGTTGATTCGAAAGGTGGTATTTCAGGCAGAGGATCATTCTTTAACTCGGCTTCATCCACAACCTGCCCATTGGTGATCAGATATTTAGTTGTATATGGGAAATAAGCATCCGTATAAGAAGCCGTTACCGATGTTAGTAGTTTATCAAAAAGCATATTGCTATACCCCAGTTCAATACCACGGAACACGGCTAAGTCAATATTCGAAAACTGTTTAACACCCAGTGCTCCTGATGTTGATGGTTTAGCCACAGCAGTCGGCACACGTAACCCCGATATATAATCATTCACAAAAGAATAGAATCCATTCAGATAAACCTTTCCAAACTGTTTTTCTTCATACGTAAAGGTAAGATCTGTCTGAAGATTTTTCTCCGGTTTAAGTGATGGGTTGCCCAAATAATCATAATTGTCATACCCAACAACCAGAAACTTAATATATCGCTCAAGCATATTCGGGCTCCTTACTGCCCGTCCAAAAGACAAATTAACCGAAAGCTTTTTCGTTATGGATGCATTCAGACCAAGACTACCACTAAGGTTTAGATATTGTGTACGTTTATTTGTAAAGTAATCGGTATTGTATTTAACAATCTGTAGTGTATCACCTGAAGTGGCCTGATTATAATCACCCCTCAACGAAGCTGTTAATTGAAATAAATTAAAGCTCTTCTTTAACTCAGCAAAGAAACCCACATTCTCAATTTTTGAATCCAACCAAAGGTTCGATCTTTTGGTAGAAGTAGATTTCACCCCACCCATGGTCATGATCATGGTCATGGTTTTGGTACCATCTTTTGTGATATTTTCATAATCAGCACCTACATTTAATAATGCAGTTGGATTTAACCGAAAAACCATCTCGCTACTTCCCCCGAAATTAACAGCATCCACAGCTGAAAGAGCCTGCATGGTTGCATAATTTGGACGCTGCGAGTTGTCCATTATGTGCTTGACTTGAGAACGATAAGCGCTTACAGTCAAAGAGGTGATCTTTTCAGAGATATTGATTGCCTTATAGTTTGCAGATAAGATCCGGGTATCGTCGCTCAATTCATCCATTGGCAGTGTCGGATAGGACACATCTCTCCCATGCGACTCAATGACAGAAAGCATCAGAGATTGATTCTTATTGATAGCAAAACCAATATTGCCCGAATAGTTATACTTGCTGAACGAAGATTTCACCTTTAAATCATTCCCATCAGAGTAGCTACCATAGTTCTTAAAGCCTCCGGAAAGATTAAAATAGATCGATTTATTCCCACCAAACAGGGTGAGATGCTCTCGTTGTCCGTTCCAGTTAGATTCAAAACCATATAAGGCACTGGCATGAAGTTCAAATTTCGAATAAGGCTTTGGTTTAGTAGTAATAAGATTAATCGTGCCACCCAAAGCAGGACCATATCTTAGATTGAAAGGGCCCTTGAAAATTTCAATACGTTCAATTTCTTCAGGTTCAATATGTGAAGTTACAGGATCCATTCTACTCGGACAACCACCTTCTATTTTAATCCCTCCATCTAATATAACATTGACCTGACTAAATCTGAATCCCCTCACTACAGGATCTATCCCTGTACCCCCTTTTCGTAGACCTGATACATTTGGTATAGATCTCAGATAATCACCAATATCTCTGACAGGTGATAGTTCAATCTCACTTTTAAGTATAATCGGATTAATATTATAAATAGGAGACTTCCCAAATATAACAACCTCTTTTAATTGTAGGGTATCCTGTATGTTTTGAGCTGATCCATTAGTTGTAAAAACTAAACCAAAGCAAAAAATTATACAGGTTAATGCCAATCTTTTCATCTTTAAAAGTATTTAAATGTAAAGATAATACTTAAGGAGATTTCTGTTGATTAATTATTTGTGTAAGTTCTTCAACAGTTTTATTATAAAATTCAACCATCCAAGTATTATCATGAAGGATAAGTTTATTGATACAGCCATTCTTCAGACGTGTTTTAAAACCACCAAATTCACCACCTGAGATTGAGTACAAGATAGAATTGGTAAGTCCTCCGTGAGAAACAACAATTATTCTCTTACCGTTAAAATCGGCAGCAATCTTATTTAAACCTATCATGGCCCGTTGTCGTAAGTGTTCGAACTCCTCCTGGCCGGGAATAATACCTTCAGGAAAACGACTGTGCCGTTCTTCAGGCAGTAAACCTGAAGCAGATCCATAGGAACGTTCTTTTATTTCTTCAACAATATGAACCATTGGAATAGATAAATGCGTTGCAATAATCTGAGCTGTTTCATAAGCCCTTTTCAGAGGACTTGAGACCACAATATCCCAGGTTTCTGTTTCAAAATAACGAGAAGTAGCAACAGCCTGTTCTCTTCCCAAATCATTCAATTCAATATCTTCTGTCCCTTGCAACTTTCCCAACGAATTCCAGTCTGTTTCACCATGTCTGATAATGCAAATGACAGTGGGTGATCCTTTTTTATTGTATGTCATATCCATATGTTCAAATACCTCAAACTAAGAGACAAATCAGAATGAATATTCATCCTGATTTGTCTTTATATGCAAATATACCATTTAAAATCTATCTGCCTGCTTCTATGAGTTTTGCAAAATACATCGCAAAAGAACGATACAAAAAGTGTGTCCACTTGCCAAAAGGCACAATGATCAAAGCCCATTGCACTAAAACGATCAGGTGCAACAGATACATCCAAATGTTATTCTCCAGAATATTCAGGTCAATAAAGGCGCGGACGATAAGTGCTGTTAAGCCCATCAGTAAAAGCCAGATCACAAAAAACCAGTCGGAGGGTTGAGAAAACGTGCTTACAGCTTTGCTTTGTTTGATCCTGCTCTTCACAAAATCGAATGTCACCAGAAAGATGATCACACTTTCCACATAGCCAAGCACAATTATGAATAGGTTTTCAGAAGCAAACCAATCCAGAAATACAGTAGTAAACAGCAGCGCTAAATAGCCAAGTACTAAAATTAAATGCTCAAACCATCTGAACTGATTGTCATCACAACCCAGTGCCCTTTTCTGTGTAAACATATGTAATAGGAGCCCCCATATACTTTTCACATAAGTAGTAAAGGAAACTTTTATTCCCGGTTTCTTAATGACAAACCACCACATCCGGATAACATTGGGTAGTAGAATTAAAGTGAATACAGAACCTATGGCAATCATTTCAAAATAATGACCAAAGTGCATAATAGAATGTAATTCCCAATACTGATTGTTTGCAAATGCTATCACTCCAATTACAGCCAGTAAAAATGCAATAATGGTTAACGGAAGCGATTTATACAGCAATCCTGACAGACCAGTCCAATCGTATTTAGAGGTAAGCCAACGCCTTAACGACATCATCAACTCTCCCGGATTTGCTGTCTGTGGACAGTTTGTGGTACATTCGCCACAATAGTAACACAGCCAAGGCTTCAGAGAAGATTTTATATCATCTTCTATCCCCAGAACACTAAAACGCACCATATCACGTGGAAAAGAATCTTCAGGAGTTGATAGAGAACAAACAGCTGTACAGGTACCGCAATTGTAACATGCATTAAAATTAACAGCGCCAAATTCCTTTAACGCTTCTCCGAATTTTGGATCAATACCAGCCATTACTTCTTCAGTTTATACGTAAAATATTCATCCAAATCATCAACACTGCCTGTTTGAACAAAGCCATATTTGATCAATGACATCAGATAGTACATAACCTCATGTTTTGGCATATTCAGTTTTGCAGTCAATTCTAAGATTGTTAAATCGCTCTCTTTAAGTGCATCCAGGATTGCTTTCTTTATTGTATTGAATTCCTTAAGATTATCTTTTGCTACCTGCGAAACCCCTTGCTTCTCTCTGAGGTATTTTGCAGTCTTTCCTTTTTCAACTTCCATAATATTCATTTTTTCAATTCCTTACATTACCCGTTTGCCAAAGCATCAATCATTCCTTCTATTTCACGGTTCGAATAGGTGATCAGGTCGATGGCGTCTTTAGGACATACTGGAGTACACATTCCACATCCCTTGCATACCGAATTATTGATCACTGCTATTGATCCAAAGCCCTCTGGCGCCTTGCTGATGGCATCGAAAGGACAGGCCTCAGAACAGGCATTGCACCACGTACAAAGGCCAGAATCGATCTTTGCAACGATAGGCTCTGTTTCCAAAACGCCTTTACTGACATAAGAAAATGATTTTGTAGCAGCTGAAAGGGCAGAATTAACCGATTCCATAATGGTTTTGGGACCTTGACAAGTACCGCATATCGTTACGCCATCTATGACTGTCTCTACCGGACGCAATTTCATATGGATCTCATTGAAGAATTTATCCCTGCCCTTTGGCAGCTTGAACAAGGTTCCAACCGAATTATTTGCACGGGGAACCATACCGGTTATCAGTACGACAAGATCGGCCTCCACTTCCATCTCTCTTCCACCGGTTAGTATATCATTGATCTTTACAATGGTTTTATCACCATGTTTAGCAACGTCAGGCAATGCATCTTCAAAAGATTGCAGGTAGATATCACCTTGTTGAGAAGATTCGGCATACAATACTTCCTGCTTTCCGTAAGTTCTGACTCCTCGCGTAAAGTGATAATTGTAAATGCCTTTAAATTTTTTCTTCGCTAAAATAGCTGTATGAATAGTAGAAGTGCAGCAATAACGTGAACAATAAGTGTTCTCACCTTCTGTTTGACGGCTTCCAACGCAATAGATATATGCAATATGCCGCACCTCTTTCCCTTTAAACATGAGCTTATCAACACCTTCTTCAATCATTTCTTTGAAGACTGGCAAAGTCACCACATTGTTAATCTGGTTATACCCGAACTCCCCTTCTTCTGGCGTATAGGAATCAAAGCCTGTCGCTATCAAAACAGAACCCACATTTAATTCTATTATCTGTCCAAGAGGTGCTATTTTCACCTTCAACTTAAAATCCCCGATACTTCCTGTATTTGAAACTACTTCTGCTCCTGTGAAAACAGTAACATTACCCCGACCGACCAGGTCTTTATGTAGTCTGGCGATCAAATCTTTACCTGTTTCATTGGTTGTAAACAAATCGCCCCAATGAGCGACATGGCCTCCAACAGTTTGTTCTCTTTCAATGATATAAACAGGACAGTCCATGTCTGACAACGCCATGGTTGCCTTCATGCCTGCAATTCCCCCTCCTATTACAGCAACTGCCTTTTGTGCATTAATGACATTGGATTTAAGTGACTCTGCAAAACGGTCTTTTGCTATAGCAGCCTTTACCAATAGTATTGCCTTTTCAGTAGCGCCTGTTTTATCGTCAGAGTGCGCCCATGAAGCCTGTTCACGAATATTGGCATGAACGTAATTGTATTTATTTAAACCTGCCCTTTCGCTTACATTTCTGAAAGTAGTCAGGTGAAGTTTTGGAGAACATGAAGCTACTACAACGCCATCCAAATTATAATTCTTTATGTCATCAACCATGTCTTTCTGATTGGAATCAGAACAGGCAAACATGGTAGTTTTTGCCAGTAAGACCCCACCTTCATCCTCTACAGCCTGCCTTACTTTTTCTACATCGATATAATCAGAAATGTTTCCACCACAATGGCAGATATATACACCTATTTTCTTTTTCATTTGTTCCGGATTAAATAACTGATGGCTTCGGAAGATGCTGCACCTGCAGAAAGAATCGAATCAGGAATATCCATTGGACCTGAAGCCGTTCCTGCCACAAACACACCCTCAATACTTGTTTTGGAGGGACTTTCAAGTGTATCGGCCTGTGAAATGAACTTGTAGGTATCGAGTTTCAATTCCTCGGCTTTAAACAGTTTGGCTGCATCCTGATTAGGAAGCACTCCAACCGATAGAATCACCATGTCGTGTTCAGCTTCTTTCACGATTCCATCATTGATGTCCTCATACCGCAGCATCAGGTTCCCGTTTTCTTTTTCAGAGATCTTGCCAATCTTTCCTTTGACAAAATTCACACCCATTCCTTTTGCCTGTTGATAAAACTCTTCAAAACCTTTTCCAAATGATCGGATATTGATGTAATAAATGGTCACATCAGCCATTGGCAATGTTCCCATCAGCAGTTGGGCCTGTTTGATTGAATACATGCAGCAGATTTGCGAACAGATGGGATTTCCTACCGATGCATCTCTAGAACCTGTACACAACACATATGCAATCTTATCAGGCACCTTTCCGTCACCCGGTCTTAATACAGTATTAAAAGGACGGGTTGGCGCCAGTTCACGTTCCATCTGCATGGAAGTAATCACATTTTTATAAAGCCCAAATCCATAACGTGGTATCATGAGAGGGTCGAACAATTTAAATCCCGTAGCCAGAACCACAGTTTTTACTTTTACCAGGTATTCTTCTTTTTCCTGCATAAAGTCAATACAGTTTGTTGGGCATGCCTTTTCGCAGGCCCCACACAACACGCAGTTTTCAATATCTATTGCAGCTGCCTTAGGACTGGCAATACTAAAAGGGATAAAAGCAGCCTTGCGCCCGACAAGATCAAACTGATACTGGTCACGCACACTCACCGGGCAAGCCTGTTCACAGAGTTGACAACCTGTGCAATCCTCTACAACCACATAACGCGGTTTCTTAACTACAACAGCTTCAAAACTATTTACCCCGTTTTTTGTAATTCTATTCACCTCACTACCGGTAAAAATAGTGATATCTGGGTATCTCGAGATCTCTGATACTTTAGGAGTGGTAATGCAGGCAGCACAATCCAGCGTTGGGAAGACCTTACTCAGCAAAATCATTTTTCCCCCTATAGATAATTCTTTTTCGATGAGCAAAACTTTAAAGCCATTATTGGCTAAGTTCAAAGCTGTTTCACCGCCTGCTATTCCACCACCAACAACCAAAGCATCAAACGAAATATTTTTTTGTCCACTCATCATTAAGCGTTTGAGTTTTTTAATAAGTATTCATTAAAGCTCTTGATCTGCTTTACAAAAGATTCGCTACACACCGAACAGAGAGCAGCCATCTTCAACCTTGCCGGATCAATTGCTTTAAGTTTCATCAATTCATGGGTCATGCTTACTACATGTCCTGTCTTTTCGGTACAGGATTCACCAAAGACACAATCGCTACCATCGGCTGCAATAAAGACCCCATCAAATCCCTTTTCATAAGCCCGCAGGATCCAACGTGATTTGATGCCACTTGAACAGGGAACTGTGATTGTATAAACTGTCGGGGGATAATGTAATTTAAGTAATCCCGCCATATCAATGGCGGGATCAGATATTTTCTCAGTAGAAAAGACCAGTATTTTAGCGCTTTTCTTGATATTTTCAGTCATGATGGTTGTTATTTCTTCTTCATATAAACCTTGAAGTATCCATTTTCATCGACAGCACCAAGATATTCATGACCTTGTTTACCACACCACTTTGGAATATCACTCTTTGTGCCTTCATCTGCTGATAATATTTCCATAATATCACCTGACTTGATAGTACCAATTGCTTTTTTAGCTTCCAAAAGCGGACCCGGACAAGCAGTTCCACGTGCATCTACAGACTTTGCTACTTCAACATTCTTCAATTCTTCAATTGTCATCATTATTTGTTTTATTAGATTATTTGTTAGTTTTTTTATTAGATAAATAATTGCATGCTGCTTTCATTGGCGTCACAAACAAAGGTTGCGGCTCCTGCATAACTGAGGTGAGGATAATCGATCATCTCTTCTTTCTTAAAGCCCATCAGGTCCATAGACATTTCACAAACCACGATTTCGATACCTAGTACCCCTGCCTCTTCAAACATCTGATCAAGTGAAAAAACATTCTGCTTTTTCATCAAATACTTGATCATCATAGGGCCCATGCCACACATATTCATTTTCGAAAGGGCAAGGCTATCCTTTCCTTTGGGCAACATTATTCCAAACATCTTGGAGATGAAATCCTTTCCTTTTCCTTTTTTGTCTTTCGCCCTGAGAGCCGAAAGCGCCCAAAAGGAGAAAAACAACTTCACCTTCGTATCCATAGCAGCTGCTGCTATTGAAATTACCATTGCTGCGATAATTTTATCTAAATCTCCTGATACTATAGCAATAGATAATTGGTCCTTTCTGGAACTTTCCAGAACTGAAACCTTTGTACTTAAAGCTTCTATCTTATACTGTAGTTTCTTAATCTGCTCTTTTAATTCCTCTTCCATTTAGTATATTCTCTTATTTTTTAAATATGATTTCTAATAAGTAACTACCGATGTAGCCGAAAGCACCTCTGTAACTACCGTTCCTGCTGCAATAACCGTCGAGCCATCGATAAGGTCATTAGCTGTTATGTTTCTTTCCTTCAAACAAGGTGAACACAACATCAGCTTTCCTTCAAGCTCAATAAAAGTGTCAAGTAATTTTTTAAGAGGCATTAAACCCGGAGCATTAGTCTTTTCTGCTTCACCTATTTTGGCGAATACAACAGCATATGACTGGAGAATAATAGTCACTTCAACATCCATGCTTTGTGCAGCAGTTGCAAGAACAAAAGGTAATGTAGCTTTCTCAGGGTTTTCATCACCTATAGTGCTAATAATCACTAATTTTTCAATTTCAGCCATGATTTTAAATTTTTTACAGTTAGGTTGCTGCAAAATTAGAAGCATTGCCGTCAGGGTTTCCAAAGTAAGGTGTGCATGATAACGTCATTAATTTGTGATATAGTTCACATTTACTATCTTTGCGCCATGAATAATGATTGTAAAATATGTGTGTTGAAGTCGAAAGCGGCTGAGACATTAGACCAGAATCAACTTGAACATTTGTCATGCAATAATGCAATGGTTAAATTTCAGAAGGGAGATTCAATCATCAAGCAGGGAATATTCTCAACCAATGTGGTTTACCTTAGAAATGGTCTGGCCAAAATGCATATAACAGGTCCTTATCATGAACAATTAGTGCGTATTATCAAGGCGCCCTGCTATTTGGGACTCCCTACTACTATTGGTGATAAAATAAATCAGTATTCTGTAACAGCTATAGAAAACATTGAAGTATGCTTTATCGACATCAGTGCTTTTCGTCTTTTACTCAGAGAAACTGAATACTTTTCCTACGAGATTATTCTTGAGTTGTGTAAAAATGAACTTGAATCCATTCGCAGATGTTCTAATCGTACACAAAAACAAACCCGGGGAAATATTGCTGATGTAATTCTGGAATTTGCAGACCAGATTTATCAATCAGATAGCTTTACTATTCCTCTTTCACAAGCCGAGCTGGGAAATTATGTCGACACCAGCCGGGAAAGTGTAAGCCGGATCTTAAGTGAATTCCACAAAGACGGGATCCTCAATATCAACGGAAAGAAAATTGAGATCATCAACAAGAAATCGCTTTTATTGATCAGTCAGAATGGTTGACATTGCATTCAACACCAATCATAATGCAACTATATAATTCCTTAATCCTATACTTTCTATTTAATTTGATTGCAAAAGAATTATCTTCTCAAAATAAATGATTGCTTACCTCATTTATCTGCAATAGCAGTCAGAATTACAATACATTACATCATATTTATTGAAGATCTCATTGACTTAGAGATGCATAATTCTGTGTCACTACGCTTAAAAAGATGGTATGATTTACACTCAACATCAAAGAAAAACTTGTCTAAGATCAATACAAAAGTTGTGATACCAGACTTGTTTACCAAAAAACAAAGTCCGATTTGCAGGTATCTTTGAGCCATTATTAAAAGCAATTGCAGTCAGCTTTAAAATCACATTAAGATTCTCAAACCAAATAACCAATAATGAAAAAACTCTCCCTGTTACTTATTTCAAAAAGAACAATTATCCAGGTTGCTATTGCCGTGGTTTTGTACTACGCATTCACGACATATCACCTATCTTTATGGTGGTTACTTCTTATAGGTGCAATTGTGGGAATAGTGTTTGGTAAAGTATTTTGTCGCTGGATGTGTCCTCTTGGCTTTCTGATGGAAACCATGATGGGGATGTCACCCGACAATAAACTAAGCCAGATGTATCAATATCATAAAGTAGGTTGTCCTATTGCCTGGGTACAGGGTTTTCTGAACAGAATATCATTTTTGAAGTTAAGATTAAATACTGATACCTGTAAGAGTTGTGGACTCTGTGATAAGCAATGTTATATCGCCACACTTGAACCAACAAAGTACAGTCTCTATAAGCCTGATCTGCAACGTCCCGGCCAAAGTTTTTCCTGTTCCAAATGCCTGAGCTGTGTCTCAGTCTGTAAAAATGGCAGCTTAAAATACAGTTTTAAAAAGTAAAAAAACAAAACTATGAAAAAGACTAAAATCATCATCTTATCTCTATTCGCTCTTGCATTTTTTGCAACAACTTTTCAGCGTGTTACTGCACAAAATTCAAGTGAACCCTGGACGCAACAACAATTATTAGCGCCATCCGCTTTGGCTAAAACGATAAACAACACCAAAGCCGCTCAACCATTGGTTTACTGTATCGGACCACAGGCAATTATCAAGAATTCAATCGAAATTGGCTCAGCTCAAGTCCCTTCTAATTTAAAGAATTTCAAACAACAGATCAGCAGATTACCAAAGAATGCAAACATCGTCATCTATTGTGGCTGCTGTCCTTTTGATGTATGTCCCAATGTAAGGCCCGCAGTCAATTTGCTCAAAGAAATGAAGTTTACAAACTTTAAGCTTTTAAACCTTCCCCGCAATATAAAAGTTGATTGGATTGACCAGGGATATCCTGTTGCAGAATAACTTTTTTAAGGATTAAAAGATGAAAAAACTATTGTTCATCATAGCACTGTTTTGCATCAACATTCCGGTAATATACTCCCAAACAATTGGATTGGAAATTGGTAACAGAGCACCCGACATAAACCTTCCCAATCCAAAGGGAGAGAATATTGCATTATCAGCTTTTAAAGGCAAGATAGTCCTCATAGATTTTTGGGCCTCATGGTGCCCGCCTTGTGTAAAAGAACAATCTGAATTAGTTGTATTGTACAACCGGTACAAAGATGCTGAATTCACCAACGGAAAAGGATTTGAGATCTACGGAGTCTCTCTGGACAACAAAAAAGCAAACTGGGAGAACATTATAAAAAAAGCATACATCAACTGGACCCAGGTAAGTGACCTCAAGTTCTGGGCCTCCCCTGTTGCCAAAACATATAACATTCAGGCGTTGCCATTTAATGTCCTGGTTGACGGCAAAGGGATCATCATTGCGAAAGACTTGCATGACAATGACCTTGAGTATTTCATAACAAAACTTCTGTCAGGTGGTGAAACTAAATCAAAAAATTAATGTTTATTCATTAAATTAAATCGGGTTTATTCCAGAGAATAGTAGATAATTTTAAAATAATCCTATCAATAAAAAAAGATGAATACATACACCTTATTGATACTCGTACTAATCGGACTTGTAACAGGAGCATTTGGCGGAATGTTAGGTATCGGCGGCGGTTTGATTTTAATCCCTTTATTGGTTTATTTCTTGGGGATGGATCAACATGAGGCAATTGGAACGAGTTTGGCAGTTATGTTGCCACCAATAGGATTTTTTGCTGCATATAATTATTATAAAGAAGGTCAGGTTAATTTTAAATACGCCATGATCCTTGCGGCAGCTTTTATGATAGGAAGTTATTTTTCTTCAAAAATGGCACTTTCTATTCCGGAAAATCTAATGAAAAAGATATTCAGCATCTTTCTGATATTTGTTGCAGTAAAAATGTTCTTTTCAAAATGATTATACAGCCAAGTCTGGCAATATTCATCATACTCTAAAGCCATCCTTTCTAAAAGAATCCTTACTTCTAACGAAACAATGAGTTAATACCCTATTCCAAAGATAAAATCGAGTAAAATTCATATTCATTCCAGATTAGTTAAATATTGCCTTTCTAAAAAAGGGAATAACTATCTTTGTTTCCAAAATATTCTAAAATTATAAATCAAGTTATATGAGTTTTACACATGAAGTACAAGGTATGATTTGTGTTGCGCAAGGTGCAAATCATGGGTCCGCTCCTATTCCTGAAGAAGGCAAATGGGTAAAGGCAAAAGAAGTTAAAGACATATCAGGCCTCACACACGGTGTTGGCTGGTGTGCACCACAGCAGGGCGCCTGCAAGCTTACCCTTAATGTCAAAGAAGGTATCATCGAGGAAGCATTGGTCGAAACCATTGGTTGCACAGGGATGACCCATTCAGCAGCGATGGCAGCCGAAATCCTGCCCGGCAAAACTATTCTCGAAGCGCTCAATACCGACCTGGTTTGCGATGCAATCAATACAGCTATGCGCGAACTATTCCTACAGATCGTTTACGGACGCACACAGACAGCTTTCTCCGAAGGTGGTCTTCCTATTGGCGCCGGTCTCGAAGATCTCGGAAAAGGACTCCGTGGCGTTACAGGAACCATGTATGGTACCGTAGCCAAGGGTCCACGCTATCTTGAAATGGCAGAAGGTTATGTCACCAGGATTGGTCTTGATGCCAACAGCGAAATCATTGGTTACGAATTCGTAAGCCTTGGCCGCATGATGGACATGATCAAAGCAGGCACAGAAGCCGGAGAAGCATTGAAAAAAGCTACCGGTAAATATGGCCGTTTAGATGAAGCAGTAAAAGTAATTGACCCACGTAAAGAATAGGAGAAACGATATATGCCATTATTTGAAAGTTACGAAAGACGAATTAAACAAATTGATAAGGTGCTTAATTCGTATGGCATTTCTTCTTGTGAAGAGGCCAGAAAGATATGTGATGCCAAGGGAGTTGATGTCTACAAGATCGTGAAAGACATTCAGCCTATTGCCTTCGAAAACGCCATGTGGGCTTACATCGTTGGCGCTGCTATTGCCATTAAAAAAGGACAGACCAATGCTGCAGAAATTGCTACTACATTGGGCGAAGGACTTCAGGCATTCTGTATCCCCGGTTCTGTAGCCGACGACCGTAAGGTTGGTATCGGTCACGGAAACCTTGCAGCTATGCTACTCCGCGAAGAGACCAAATGCTTTGCATTCCTTGCAGGACACGAATCATTTGCTGCCGCAGAAGGCGCTATCGGGTTAGCCCGTTCAGCAAACCGCGTACGCAAAGAACCCCTCCGCGTTATTCTGAACGGATTGGGAAAAGATGCTGCCAAGATCATTGCCCGTATCAACGGATTTACTTATGTTCAAACCAAGTTTGATTATTATACCAGCGAGTTGCACGAAGTAGCACGCATAGCCTATTCCACAGGCGAAAAGGGCAAAGTAAACTGTTATGGCGCTGACGATGTACGCGAAGGTGTAGCCATCATGCACAGCGAAGGCGTTGATGTTTCTATCACAGGAAACTCAACCAACCCAACCCGTTTCCAACACCCTGTTGCCGGTACTTACAAGAAAGAGTGTATCGAACAAGGAAAGAAATATTTCTCAGTTGCTTCAGGTGGTGGTACAGGCCGTACCCTGCATCCTGATAACATGGGTTCTGGTCCAGCTTCTTATGGAATGACAGACACGATGGGACGCATGCATTCTGATGCTCAGTTTGCCGGTTCTTCTTCTGTACCTGCTCACGTAGAAATGATGGGTCTGATCGGAATGGGAAACAACCCGATGGTAGGCGCTTCAGTAGCAGTCGCCGTTGCCGTTGCCCAGGCTTCATAACCTGACACACAATTATTTAAAAAGGATTAACAGGCATACTGTTAATCCTTTTTTTATGTCTGAATGTTTCCTCAAACATAGTGTAAACATGATCTAAGATGTTTAATCAGAATACTATAGTTGTTTGAAGAGGCTAATATCTCCCTGATTATCACACATTACTACAAACTTACTTTCACCCTGTGAAAGTTCTACAAAATATTCGGTCTTGCTTTCAAACTGTACGCCGTAAAGAGTCATATCTGTAGTATTTCCCTCATTGGCCTGGAAGTAGGTAACTTGTCCAAGGGTAGCATCAGGATATAGCTTTTTGATGTTCTTCTGCAGAGAAGACGACAAATCCGTTGCTTTCTTTATGGTTGTTGTTCCGACAAATGCTCCGTTGATATCAAAATATGCTTTCAGATCCTGTTTGTCTTTGTTATATGCAGCTATATCGTAATAGACATCTCTGGTCCATTTGATATCGGGTACATTTCCGATAGTCATATAGAAATTGGTTTGACTGTCCTGGTTGATGACATCGCCTTCGAGTTTCTTCAATTTAGGACGTTCAGTTTGCTTTTCTTCGGTCTTTTCTTTCTTGATTACATTTTTGGTTTCATTTACTGAAGCCTGTGCCTTAAATTGTCCTATCGTGAAGACAACAAGCAGTGCGAGTGATAAGATTGCAAACTTTTTCATGATGTTAATTTTTTATAGTTATTAATTATTGTTTCTAATGACATACTCTAATAAGACGTTTCAAAATTGATAAAGTAAATTTTAGAAAGTTAGTTTTAAGATAACATTAACATGAAAGGGTTTTCACTATTGATTGAAAAAGCCCTGAAAGGGCGTAATATATTAGCATAGGGTGAAGCCCTGTGTCATTAGGGATATATAAACAAACCCTGAAAGAGCGCAAGACATAAAACACAACATGCTCATGTTCAATTCTTGCGCCCTTTCAGGGCTGGATTTTTTTTATCATCAAATTCACAGGGCTTCACCCTGTGCTAATATATTAAGCCCTTTCAGGGCTATTAGTGCAGATGTATTATGCCGGGAGGAAGTACTTTTTACGGAAGAGGAATGCGACATTGACTAAACCGATCATCACAGGAACTTCGACCAAGGGGCCAATTACGGCTGCAAAGGCTTCTCCTGAATTGATACCAAAGATGGCAATAGCTACTGCGATGGCGAGTTCAAAGTTGTTGCTGGCAGCTGTAAACGACAATGTAGTGGCCTGTTCGTACGTCGCTCCTACCCTCTTGCTCATGTAAAATGAGAGCACAAACATGACCGCGAAATAGATGGTCAGCGGTATTGCAATCCGGACTACATCCATAGGGATCTTCACAATGTATTCGCCCTTGAGAGAGAACATGACAATGATGGTAAACAACAAAGCAATCAGCGTTAAAGGACTGATTTTAGGAACAAATTTGGTTTCATACCATTGTTTGCTCTTCACCCTGATCAGGATAAACCTTGTAAAGAAACCTGTAATAAAAGGGATTCCAAGATAGATGAATACGCTCTTCGCGATCTGACCTATGGTGATCTGTGCCACGCTATCATTCACGGGAAGTCCAAACCAACCAGGCAATATGGCGATGAAGAGATAGGCATAGACCGAGAAAAGCAGTACCTGAAAGATGGAGTTAAATGCTACCAGTCCAGCTGCATATTGGGTGTCGCCTTTGGCAAGATCGTTCCAGACAATGACCATGGCAATGCATCGGGCAAGTCCGATGAGGATCACCCCGTACATGTATTCGATGTTAAATTGCAAGAAGATGATGGCTAACAGGAACATCAGGATGGGTCCTATTACCCAGTTTTGGATCAGGGAGAGCCCAAGGATTTTTGTGTTTTTGAATACATCTCCCAGCTCTTCGTATTTGACTTTAGCCAAGGGCGGGAACATCATTACGATCAGTCCAATGGCTATGGGGATATTGGTGGTTCCGGATGACATACTGTTCCAGAATTTGGCTACATTGGGATTGACCCACCCGGCGAAGACGCCAATAAACATGGCAAGGAAGATCCACAGGGTAAGATAGCGGTCGAGGAATTTTAATCGTTTCTGTGATGGCATTTTATTTCTTTATCTCGTTGATGTATAGCTCATAAAACTGTTGCTTGATTTCATCTCTTACACGATGAAACTCGCTCAGAATGAATTCAGAGGTTCCTACGGCATGGGATGGATCATCGAAACCTATGTGGAGACGGTGTTTCACTTTGCCCGGGAAGTAAGGACAGTTTTCGTTGGCGCCGCCACATACTGTGATCACATAATCCCAGTCTTCGTTGAGATACAGTTTTACAGAATCGGAGGTGTGATGGCTGATGTCGACGCCGGCTTCTTTCATCACGGCCACGGCTTGCTGATTGAGTTTGCCGGTTGCTTCGGTTCCGGCTGAACGGACTGTCAGTTCTTTATCGAAGCTTTGCAGGAAACCATGTGCCATCTGACTTCGGCAACTGTTGCCTGTACATAGGATGAGTATTTTCATGAAAACATTTTTTAGGGTTTAAAATTAATTATTTTTTAGCTACAGCAAGATCCATTTTTCTGTAATCCGGTTAACTTGAAACCCTTCGCCTCAAATTCAATGGTTACGTTTGCCAAAGTAGACCATAAATCACTTGCAACGATAAAGTCAATACCATCTAAAGAAATAACGGACTCATCCTGTCCAACATATGTTGTTATTTCCATCTGAATAGATGGCCCACAACACCCTTGAGAACTAACCATATGGATGCCTGCACCGGGTATATTAAAAGAATCCACGGCTTTTTTCAATTCGATTTGTGCTTGTTCTGTAATATTCATCACGCTGATTTATTAATGTTTCTTATTTATTGAAAATTTTTACTGAAAGGGCTTTTACTTTATCAATGCCAATAATTTCGGCTGATTGAAGCGGAATTGCAAACAGGGGTTTAGACCCGAACAATTCTAAAGCCTTATAGAGATAATGCTGTTGCAGTTTCCATCGCTCCATAGAGAAATCATCAGGACAATCTTCCTCACTCAGGATGTTATTTAAGAATACCCCTTGAGCCTGAATGCCTACCCGCTCTAAATCTTTCATGGCTCGATAACCTTCGTGAAGAGGTGTGAATTCAGGATAAGCTACCAACAGAAAGGTTGCTTCATCGGGATTTTTCAACCTGTTTATCAAGGTTTCAATCTTAATGTTTGCGCTACTTGTATTGGTTGAAGCTGTTGAACCAACATTCCCTTTCAGTTTCATATCGAGTTGCTTCTTGTATTCAAAAGGCAGTTCCAAGAGACGAAGTGTGTGACCGGTTGGCGCTGTATCCAAAACAAAATAGTCCCATTCCTGTTCGTTAAGCAGATTGGCAAATTGCTCGAATATTGCAATTTCTTCGGTGCAGGGCGATTCCAGCTCTTCTTCAAGCGAAGCGATCAATTCGTCTGTGTAGCCGTTATTCTTTGCATCGTCAAGTATTTTGCGGCGATATTCTTCTACAGCCACTTTTTGGTCGATATTTACAGCCCATAGATTGCCTGTAACATTCACTGGAATGTGGTTCACATTCGTTTCAAGTACTTGTCCGATATGAGCTGCAGGATCGGTTGTAAAGAGCAGTGTTTTCCCTTTCCCTGCTAATTCCATTGCCAAAGCACAGGCTGTTACAGTTTTTCCTACACCCCCTTTACCTGTCAAAATTGCTATACGGCTGTGATGCTTCTTTTTCAATAGATTGGTTAATGTTTCTACCGGGGTAAAAGCATTGAAGGGTTTACGTTCAGTGTAGTTCCCTTGTATGGTACCAGTTTTTCGGTCAAAGGTTATCTCACCCAACAAGCTAATATTTTTCACACCTTTAACCTCTGATTGTTGCATTGGGACTTCGAATGTGTCATTTGGAAAGTGTTGACGCAGCTCATCAATATATTTATTTTGATTTTCAGCTATCTTTCCAAAAATGCCTCCAATCTCACCATGATTGGGATAAACACCATTAATGATGAGGTGAAAGTTATGAATACCGGTCTTTTCTAGTTCTTTTCGAGCCCGAAGTGTTTCGTATACTGAAGTCTTTTCAGGTCTGCTAACCAAAAACACCTTAGTGCGGTCAGCGTCTTGCATCACGCTTACGGCATGAGCATATTTTGCCCGGGCACCTTCAATTTGAGAAACGGGTCCAATACAGGTTTGTCCGTTTCCTTCTGAGCTTTTTTTAATGTATTTATCCCATTCGTTTGGAAGGGTCATTAAACGGAGGGTATGTCCTGTAGGCGCTGTGTCAAAAACAATAATGTCATAGGTTTCATCACCCAGAAAATCGGTAAATTTATCGAAAGTGGCTATCTCGACGGTGCATCCTCCGTTAAACTCCTCTTTTACCTGTTCAAGAGCAAGTTCATCAAGTATTGCCGAAAGAGGTTCAAGCATTCTGTTTTTGTATGCATCGGTGATTGCATCAGAATTCATTTGGGCGACCATAAGGTTGGGTGCAACCAAGACAGGTTCAACACCAACTTTCTGTTCAAAAATATCCCCAAGATTTCCTGCAGGGTCAGTTGAAACCAGTAATGTATGCTTGCCTTTACTCGATTGGTATAGAGCAGTGGTTGCGGCCATCGTGGTTTTGCCAACTCCTCCTTTTCCTGAAAAGAAAATATATTGTGTCATTGTTGTAGTTTTAATTGTATCGCTCTGTTTACTTTAGATACATTAATTTTTTTATCGGCACAGGCAATTTCACTATCTACCAAAACGAAAGGAAAAATCACTTCGTTCTTTTCTAGCATTTCCTGTGCTTTTAAATGTTTAAACCATTGTTCTGACATGAATTCAATATGGCTAAAAACAAATACTTCACCAAATCTGGAGGCGATTTGGTTTTTAACCATTTCAGCAACCTGTTTCCAATTGGCTTTGCCTGAGTCGCAGGCTGCCTGAGGAATGGTAAATAGTTCAACTAATACGGTTCTTGTTTCCATCTTATGTCGGGTTAACTGAATACACCCAATATCCTGGTATCAGGTTCGATGCCATTCAATGCAGGAATATGCGTTTTAAGCTCTTCAACGGTAGGGTAACCACCAATTTTAATGATTCGGTTGTCGAGCAGAACTAATGGCAGTTTTCCCGGTCCGTTGGCTTTAATGAAGGTGTTTACAGTAGCGTTATGCACAAACATAAGTGGAGCCTGGTTTATAGCATATCGTTTGGTTTCAACGCCAACTTTTTTCAAAAGTTGAATTGTATTTTGAAGGTCAATAAGCACTTTATCAGGCTCAGGCCCACATAAACCGCTTTCGCAACAGAGAGAGGGTTCAAATATTTCGAGTATCATGATATGGTTGTTTTTTTACTCCTTTGGAGTAATGGTACCTTTAATTGTTAGAACAACGAATGAATTTGTAGCGTTAGATCTCACCTGGATAGATTTATTGAAAGTACCCACTAAATTCGTGTTGTATTTTACTTTTATACTACCTGATTTTCCCGGCATTATTGGGGCTTTAGGCCATTCTGCAATAGTACAACCACAGGTAGCCTGGACGTTACTTAATATCAAAGGAATTTTCCCTTTATTGGTAAACTTAAATTCACAATTGCCATTACTTCCTTTTTTAATAGTACCATAATCGTGTGTTACTTTAACAAAGGCGATGGAATCATTTGTTTGGTTTTGATTATTCCGGGCATATAATCCTAGCGTTAAAAAACTCAGGATAAAAAGGAAAAATACTGTTTTTTTCATAATTCGGTTTTTTATCTGTTAATTATTCAATATTTACATGGGTTTGCTGATCATGTAATTTACCATTTTCAAGTTTTATTTTTATGCTTCCATATTCTGCAGCCATAGGGCTATGTGTAACCATCACCACAGTTGTTTTATGATTTTGGTTTATTTCTTTCAGAATACCAAGTATTTCTTCAGATAAACCGGGGTCCAGGTTGCCAGTAGGTTCATCGGCAAGCAACAAATCAGGGTCGTTTGCCAATGCACGCGCAATAGCCACACGTTGTTGTTGTCCTGCCGAAAGTTCTTTGGGATAATGAGAAGTACGGTCGTGTAAGCCAACCCACTCTAACAATTCAATTGCCCGTATTCTGTTTTTAGCTCTGTCGCTGTTTTTTACATTCAGGGCAATCATGATGTTTTCAGCAGCAGTAAGGTAAGGTATCAGGGCAAAGCTCTGCATTACAAATCCTACATGATTGCTACGGAAACTGGCAAGTTGATCTTCATTGTGCAGGTTTAATACGTTGCCATTATATACCATTTTGCCTGATGTAGGCCTTAATAACCCACCAAGAATTAACAACAGGGTTGTTTTACCCGATCCCGATACACCGGTAATAGTTACAAATGAACCTTTGGGGATGTCGAGCGAGAGATTGTCAATCGCATTGATAGCTCCATCGTGACGTTGATAGGTTTTAATGAGATTTTTAATTTGTATGAGCATGTTTAGTCCTCCTGCATGTTTGAAAAAGGTTCTATTTTCCCGGCCATATAAGCAGGAATGACTGAGCCTATTATGGAAATGATAATAGAGATGGCAACAGAATAAAGAAGTAGCAAGTAAATTGGGCTGACTTCGATTCCTGCAAATTGAGGACCGAGCCATATAGCAGAAAAAGTTCCTACTATAAATCCGGCAATACCACCCACCAGTCCCATTATAACGGCTTTTAAAACAAGGATATAATACACATGTCGTTTATGGTACCCAATCATACGGAGTATCCCTATTTCTTTTCGGCGTTCGTTGACATTTGCCCAGATGTAATTACCTATAGATATACTGCCTACAAAGAGTATGATGATGAGAAATATCAGGGATATTTTATTCATCAACCGGTTGTTTTCAATTTGAGTAGATACAATCTGGCCGATGGTAGTGATTCGGGTATCGGGTAATATATTTCTGAGTTTGCTCAAGAGTCCATCGTTAATAGCACTGCAACAACCCATAATTTCAATAGCACTGATTTGTTCTCCTGTGCCTAATAGAGCCTGGACGGTATGAAGGTTTGCAAACACCCGGTCGTCATCGACCGTGCCCGTTTCTGGTAAAATTTTCACGATTGTAAAAGTTTTATTTTGGATGGTAAGCGTACCGTTTTCTTTTACCTTTAACCTATTTGCTACAGCCGATCCAATGAAACAATCGTATCCGGCAAGGTTTTCAATTCCCTTGCGTTGTAACTTTGCATCTAAGTATTTAGCAGGTTGGGCACCGGGTTTAGGTGCGCAGCTTGCATTTACCTTGCCCTTTAACCCACCTTTCTGCCAAAGAGGTTTAGATGCAATTTCGCTTTTGGGCAGGATCCCCGTCAATACTATGTTTTCATTACCAACTTTAGTCCTTCGGGTTAGTTTAGGTGACATGTTATCGACACCTGACAAGGTCGATGTAACAACTTTCTCAACATAGCTTTCGGGGAAAGTAGGTGCATCAATATCGGCAGTATAATAATTGTCAACACTCACGGCTTGTGGCAAAACGAGAATGTTAGCGCCCAAATTATCAAGGTTTACCGCAACGGCTTTTTCAGAAACTACCGAAATAGTGCGGATACCCACGATAACACCAATACCTAAAGTGATGGCCAGTAAGCCGGAAACCAGTTGCGACTTACGATGCCAAAGCTCCTTTAGTGTTAAATCTGTTAATCTCATAACTAAAAAAATTACTATATCAATACCAATTATTTCGCACAACCTGCAGGGCCACAACCAGGACCACAACCACCACTAACTACTGCAATTGCTGCGGCAGCTAAATTTTTCGCATCAGGTTCAGTTGGGGAGGTGCCTGCTAATTGTCCTTGTTTATTGATGACTAAAGTAAGAGATACTTTCGATGATTTATCAACCTGAAGCTGTTTTATAAAATTTGCTTCTTTGCTGTCGTCCATATCTACTTCTACAATTACTGCATTGTTGTTTAATTTAGAAACAGCATTCTGGCAAATTTTGAGCACTTTTGTCCTGTCAAGCATTGATTTTTTAGTGAATACAATAAATGCAGGTTTGCCACTGGCAATAGCTTCATTTACATTTTCCAGTTTCGGGGTAGGAACAAGAGCTGCAACGTTTTCTGCATTAGCCTGATCGAGCACATATCCACCAGTTGGAAAGCCTTTGCGAGATACAACCAGGATGAGTGGCAATGGGGCACTCTCTAACTGCCATTTTTTTACCAATTGGGCATTCACAAATTCATCTCTGTTCATCTGAACAACGACTGCGTTTTTGTAAATGACATTAGCGCTTTTAGCAATTGTCAAAGCTTTATCAGTGCCGATTGCTCCTTTTCCTGTTACAACTATAAATAATGCTTTCCCAGTTTTCTTTGCATTATCAAGTTCCACATGAACTTTTGTAGAGACTTTAAGGCTAGTCAAAGGGTCAGTTTCTGTTACTTGCAAACCATTGTTCTTTGTGCCTGGCTGTTTATTCTCAACGTTAGAATTACTACAAGCATTGAATGTTACAACATTTACTAAAAGCAGGGTTAAAAGCTGCCATTTTTTTACTGATCTCATAATGATATGTTTTTATATTGTTTAATAATTGGAATTTTTATTTTTGGGGACAATGACTGTCTGCACTACAATCAATATCAACAGACGAAATGATTGGTTTAAAAAAAACCTCAAACATTTGGAGGTACTTATCTATCGAAGAACCACAAAGGCAGTAATTTATTTTCACTCCTTCAATATCGCCGTGTATTAATCCAAGATCTTTAAGTTCTTTAAGGTGTTGCGAAACAGTAGTTCGGCTAAGTGGAAGGCTATCTGAGATATCACCTGAAATACAAGAGGTGGTTCCTGCTAAATATTTAAGTATTGCTAACCGTGCCGGATGCGATATTACTTTGGCAAAACGAGCTAAGTCTTGCAAATCAGAATCGAAATTTTTTGCCTTAATCATAATGTTATGTTATATGTCGCAAACATACGACATATATTGTCGTTTGTCACACTCCTTTTGTTATTTTAATGTTAATATCCCACTCAATTTATCAAAAAGAGAATTTTCACTCTATCGGAAAAGTGCTGTACCTATTTTAATAAATTGAACTTTAGAAAATGTTTCAAATAAAAATTTAAAATTTTGTTTTGCTATAGGTGCTTATGAAACTCTCCAATGATTCTTTAATCTTATCTCTTACCAATCGTGTTTGTTCTAATTTCTCTTCATCTGAACCTGTAAAAGAAGCAGGATCTTCAAAAGACCAACTTAACCTTTTCATCAAACCGGGGAACGTAGGGCAACGTTCAGCATTTTCCATATCACATACTGAAATTACGTAGTTATAGATTCTACCCTGTCTGAAGAAATCTGCAACACTTTTGGTTTGATTGTTTGAAAGGTCGTACCCACTTTCTTTCATTGTTTCAATGACAATCGGATTAATTGTTGTAGGCTCCATACCGGCACTTTCTGCCTCGAATTCTTCACCAGCTAAATGATTTAAAAAGGCTTCAGCCATCTGGCTACGTGCAGAGTTATGTACACACACGAATAATACTCTTAGTTTTCTCATAATATGTTATTTACAGTCAGTTTTACAATCACTTTCAATTGAACCCATTTCTTTAAAAAACTCTTCAAACATGATTTTGTATTTGACAATCGTTGAATTACAAAGACAATAATTGGTCTTCACGCCATCTATTTCTCCATGAATCAATCCGATTTCCTTTAATTCTTTCAAATGCTGGAAAACAGTACTGCGACTGAGGGGTAAACTGTCTGAGATATCTCCTGAAATACAGGTCTTGGTTTCTGCCAGATATTGGAGTATCGCTAATCGTGCCGGATGAGATATGGCTTTAGCAAATAGAGCAAATTCCTGTAGTTCCGGGTTATATGTTTTGGTTGTTTCAGTCAATGGTATTTGGTTTTTAGAAATGGGATATCGTTAATAATTATGCCGTAAAATTACGGCATAATTATTAAGTATTCAGTAAGTGTATATTAATTTATTGTTAACCTTTTCGGGTACTGTTAATTAACGCCCTTTTGATTGAGGACTTTGACCAACTCTTCTTCAGGGAAATAGCCTTCGTGACGGAAATATTCTTTTCCGGTTTCGTCTAAGAATACCTGTGTGGGGATTGCTGTAATACCGTATTTAGTGCCAAATGGTTTACCCTTCTCTGTCCATACATCGTGAAAGACAACCTTTACCTGGGAACCGTATTTCTTCTCAATAGCTTTCATGACAGTTTGCATTTGTTTGCAGGGGATGCAACGTACAGAACCCAGTTCAATAAAGGTTACTTTGTAGTTTACAGGTTTTTTCTGGAGTACAGTTGTCGGCTTTGATTGTTTTAAGGGTAAAGTTTTTTGGGCAAAACCGGTTAGAGTTGTTGCTATCAGGAACAGGGTTAAGAGAAGTGTTGAAATTTTCATATTGATTTTAAATAGTGTGGGTATCATTACAGTTTTCGTCTTCGGTTTCGAACTCAAGGGTTGCGTGATGAATATGGACATGTTCAAGCTCGTGTTTAATGTTCTTCTTCAGCAGGTCGAGTTGCTCGATCCCTATTTCTGGATGAACGATGATGTGTGCAGTCATGGCATTTTGAGAAGTACTTATGGCCCATACATGCAGATGGTGAACATCGAGAACGCCTTCTACTTCTTTAATCTCATCAATCACCTCATTGATGTTAATGCCTTTGGGAACGCCGTCCAGTGTGAGTAATAGGCTGTCTTTGAATAGGTTCCATGTGGAATAAAAAATCACCACGACTATGAGCAGACTCATGGCCACATCCAGCCAATAGAGCTGATAGAACATGATCAGAATCCCGGAGATCACAACTCCCATCGAGACTACAGCATCAGCCATCAGGTGAAGGTAGGCCCCCTTAACATTGAGATCTTTATCTTTATTCCGGAAGAAAAGCAATGCCGAAACAGTATTTACAACGATGCCAATTCCGGCTACTATGGCAACTGCCTTGCCCTGAATGACAACAGGGTGGTTCAGGCGGGAAAAGGTCTCCCAGATAATAGCGCCGATGGCTACAAACAATACAACCGAGTTGATGAGTGATACCAGGATTGTAGATTTGCGATAGCCATAGGTAAACTTATCGGTTGCCTCTACTTTGGCAAGGCGGAATGCCAGTAATGCCAAAGAGAGTGCAGCTACATCGCTCAGATTGTGACCGGCATCGGAAATCAGGGAAAGAGAATTATAATAGAGTCCGGCTACCAGTTCGATGACGACATACAATGTGTTTATCGAAATCCCGATCACAAAGGCCCGATTAAGATTCGTCACTTCAGGTGTATGATGATTATGTTCCATGCTTGCTTAAACAACTGTATGTATAAAAAGATCAGAAAGTGTTTTAAACAGTTTCTGCAACAGGTTTGATTTTATTGTAAATAGCGTTCAGGTATTGATCATAATACCCCTTTATGGTCTCTTCAACTTCACCTAAGGGCTTTACAGGAATCAGATCGGCTACTTCTTCGTAAGATAAACCTGAGTAAAAAATTGTCAAACCGGTGGCATATAACATTTCAGTGATTGCTAACTGTGTTTCCTCTTCTCCAAGACCAAAACTTAGTGCCAATTCCTTTAACTTTTGAATTTGAAAGAAGAAATAGGTATGTCCCATTGCTGTTATTACAGCGTAAGCTTCAATTTTAGATTCTTTAACTTCGGGAGTATTACCTAGATGGCTCATCAAATTAGAAAGATTTACTTTGTTCTCATTTGACATTTCAGTTGAAAAACAAATTGGATTTACTCCCCTGTTAACTATTGTTGAAGCACTTGGATTCATCCGGGCAATATTTGTATGGCCTCCCAGTTGGGCAGACATTTTTGCAATGGTCAGTTTGGGAGCAAGTGAAACAATAATTGACCCGGGGTTGAGAATGTCTTTTATTCTGGTCAGCGTTTCCATAATTACAGGTGGATGAAGCGCAATCATTATAATATCACTTTTTGCAACACCCGCTAAATCGTCTGCTGTAATATGAATTGAAGGAAACATCGCCTGTAGATTTGACAATACATCATTATTGGTGTCAAAAACAGATACCTTTTCAAAAGTAATGTTAACATTTTTAAAAGCTTGCAGGAAGATTTTTGTAATCCTGCCACCGCCAATAAATCCAATTGTTTTCATTTTCGTACGTTTTTTATGGTTCAATAAAGATATAGTATTATTTGTGTTTAATGTTTTAGAAAATAAAATTAAACAGATAGCCAACGATTAAAATCCCGGTAGATACTATACCCACAAAAGTAAGAATCAGCGGTAGTTTTAATACTTTCTTCAGGATAATCATCTCGGGTAATGAAAGGCCAATCACAGACATCATAAAGGCCAGTGCTGTCCCAAGGGGAACTCCTTTCTCGATGAGGACACTCACGATGGGAATAATACCGGCTGCATTTGAATAAAGTGGTACTCCAATCAATATGGATAATGGCACTGAATACCAGGTGGATTGTCCCATCAGTTGGGCCATGAATTTCTCAGGGACATAGCCATGTACTGCGGCACCTACTGCAATCCCTGCCACGATATAAATCCAGACTTTACCGACAATCTCTTTCACGGCAGCATAGCCGGATTGAATGCGCTGGTTGTAGGTTATCTTTTCATCGGGGTTATTACTGACCCCTGCCTTGATGTTGTATACCCAGCTTTCGACCTGGTGCTCAAGGTGGAGCTTTCCGATGATCCATCCTGAAACGATTGCAATTACCAATCCCGTACCGATATAGATGAAGGCTACTTTGAAGCCAAAGAGCCCAAAGAGCAGGATTACGGCTACCTCGTTGATCATGGGTGCGGCTATCAGAAAGGAAAAGGTGACACCCAGGGGAACGCCGGCTTCAATAAAACCAAGAAAGAGTGGAATAGCTGAGCATGAACAAAAGGGAGTTACAATGCCTAACATGGCAGCCATGACGTTTCCGGTAAACAGGGACTTGCCTTCAAGGGCTTTGCGGGTCTTTTCGGGGGTGAAATATGTGCGGATAATACCAACGAAAAAGATGATGAGGATCAACAGGAGCAATACCTTGGGAACTTCAAAGAGAAAGAATCGCAGGGTTTCGGTGAGGTGTGTTCCCTTCTGCAGGTTCAAGACGTTATTTATCAGTAAATCGGTCAAAGGTTGCAGATAATGGTACAATGCAAACCAGACAACCAGACCCAATATTATTTTATAGAGATTCTTCAACTTTCTTGTTCAGTTTTATATTCATTCAATTTTTTGGGATTGTGTAGGGACAGGTCGCGACCTGTCCCTACTTCATTTTCATTCGTTTTAAGTGTTTCGTAATAAGACGAAACTATAATTCAAATTTTTTTAACCGCAGCAGGAACACTTAGGGGACAGGCCTTTATTGGTGTCATTAAGCATTGAATTTATCTCTGTGGAGCAACATCTCCCCTTTGGGTTTAATTCCTTGCATTGATTCCCCAGGCAGGCTCCAGTGTCTTCCTGAACGTCTTTAAGCGTTCGGGCTCCCTTGAAAATAGAGGCTTCAATATCGCTTTTAGTGACATTCCCGCAATAGCAAATGATCTCTTCCATGATTTAAAAATAAACTTTTATAATGTAATAGATGCCGACTACAATAAACAGTACCGACATGATGCGTCGAAACCATTTATCAAAGTCTCTGATTTTGTTGTACAGACTTCCCACGTTACCAATAGCATAGGCCAGTAACCAGGCAAAGATGATGACGGGAAGGCCTGTCCCGATTGCAAATACAACCGGTAGAAAGAGTCCGCTGACACTGGTAATTGTTATCGGGATCAACATGGCAAAATAGAGTACTCCGCTGTAGGGACAGAATGCCATTGCGAAGACCATCCCCAGCAAAAATGTACTCCAGTGACTTTTTCTGCTTTTCTCTCCTACCCGATCGGTGATTCCCGAAAAGCCGGGTAGCTTCAATTTGATCACTTCGAGCATAAACAGTCCGATCAGGATTAAGATCGGGCCTATTAGCTTTTCGCCCCAGCCCTGGAAGATCATAGAGATCTTTAACTGACTGGCTCCGAAATACAGGATGACTCCAAGTGCTGTATAACTGAAAGCCCTGCCCAGTGTATAGATCAGACCACTGATAAATACGTGTTGTCTGTTTTCAATATCACGACTAATAAAACCGATGGCTGTGATATTGGTGGCAAGGGTGCATGGGCCGAGAGAAGACATCAACCCCAAAATGAATGCGGTGATGATGGAATATTGTGAATTCTCAAGTATGGTGCGTAAAAACTCCATGAAGTTATTTG
>Ga0209429_10000288_pt1 | contig 34827 bp, 37 predicted proteins | sample BarGraNGADG00212_3_FD_184493 | JGI IMG/M metagenome (GOLD analysis project Ga0209429, IMG submission 184493) | Arctic peat soil microbial communities from Barrow, Alaska - Barrow Graham LP Ref core NGADG0004-212 (SPAdes) (version 2) | ecosystem: Environmental > Terrestrial > Soil > Wetlands >... | reverse complement strand
TACCAATGACAGATAAGGTGTCAAAAAATATTGCATATAAATTTGATATATCGAATCTAGCATATTTATATAATACACTAGTCCAATTAAAAGACCGACTAAACGGTCGGTTTTCTTTATTGGTGCGCTCACTGGATAATAGGTGGAACCTTATTTTGCCAAGTTTATATCTAATGCAAAGTAAGCTAGCTAATCTTGGTGTCGTTTTGGTAAATGACGAAGTAGCGTATTACTCGAGTCAGGAGGACTACAATGCTTTGGTTTAATAGGCACCCAGACACGACTAGCGGGTTAATCGACTCTTTACTCTACAATGAAGACACTTTTTACGATCGTTTTGCTAGTGACCTAAAAAACTGTCACAGCGAAGTCATCATCGAGAGTCCATTTATCACCAGTAGACGTTTGGACTTGCTGATACCGTCCTTGCAAAAGCTGAAGTCAAAGCATGTCAGGGTAACTATCAATACCCGCGATCCTGAAACTCACGATGACGAAAACATGCGCAGAGAGGCACGATTTGCACTATCCAAACTTCAATATATGGGCGTTAATGTGCTTTTCACTAGCGGTCATCACCGCAAACTAGCTATCATTGATAGATCAATTCTCTACGAAGGCAGCCTTAATATTCTCTCGCAAAATAATAGCTGTGAGGTTATGCGTCGGATTGAGTCTACTCAACTGGCATGGCAAATGATTCGTTTTGTGAAGATAGACGACTTCGTTCGGTGATATAATGGAGATAATATGACAAAACCATACGAAATTAGCGATGAAGATATTGAAAAAGCTCTGCACTATATGAAGTTGCATGTTTCCAAGAACTCAACACTAGAAGATGCTCGTAAAATGCTTAAAGACCTCGGCTTCGATTTCCATAAACTTGCACTAAGCGAACCGGAGCGCTTCTTGAAGCTGAAGCAAAAAATCGACAAACGTCAAAAAGCTTAATGACCAAGAATATCTGAGACTGTTACACCAAAAGCCTCTGCTAGTTTTTCGACAGTTCCCCGTGATGGCGGATTGAGACAACCCTCTACCCTAGCAATCGTAGTAGAACTTACTCCTGCTTTTTTGCCTAAGGCAAGTTGAGTCAGCCTACTTTGTTCGCGGTACTGTCTGATTCGTTTAGCAATCGCCTTACCTTTATCGTCTATCATTTACATATATTATAACTTATTCAGAAAATTAAATATATTAACTACTCACCTTACGCAGAATATTCACGCTTATCCACAAATAAACAACTTGCTTGGCAAACTATAAGATTCATCGGACTGAACAAATACTTTTAGATTCCGAATATTGAAAGATATCGCATAGGTTGATTGGATCACATTCAGCTACTTCATAGTACGAAGGTATTTTTTTGAAAAGAAGAGCGAAATGTAATGATCTTATGACGTAATCACAATCGTTGCTTGATATTAAGCCCCCAATATCCGATAAATACTGTTTAATCCGACATTCTATTTCAATATCTGAAGGAACAATCTTATCCTGATAGTATGCAACGATTTCTCTTGCCTTTCTTATTTCGGACTCTGTATTAGATATTTCATCCTCGGCATACTCGATACTGATAGCGCTTTTCATATATTTCATATTACTTACAAAAGTTCGTATATTTTCTTCCATTCTTGCAATCTCAGACTGCATGGATTTTATATTATTTGTGTTTTGATCCTTACGTTTATGCCATTCGGTAATGACGTAACTGGTAATTTTTTCTACATATCCGGGTTTTGTAGTGATATGAGAAACGAATTCATATATTGATTGCTCGAAGCGTTCTTTCGGTATGCGTAAGTAATGCCCATGGTGGCTACAATGATAGGCTGGGTAAAACTTATTAGAACTACCGCGAGATGCGCTACCACAAAATACCCTACCACATTCCGGACAAGCCACCACGCCCCTAAACGGATAGTTATCATTTGCTGATCTTTTGATTTGTTCTGCTTTGTTTTTTAATTTTAGATCTTTAATTTCCAATTCAGAGCCATTTTGTACTATTTCTAAATTATTCCAATTCGCCTGATTAAAAGTTTCAATAGATACAAGCCCATTAAATCTGCCCTTGATTGGCTTATACGATGTCCATTTCTCACATATTACACCGGCATATAGCATATTCTTTATATGATTGTCCATAATTTTTACCGACAACTTATTTCCACCACGTCGTGCTATGATTTTCATTCTATTTTTCTTATCCCTTATTAGACGTATCGGCGTACGATACCCCATATCATTTATCCGATCCACTATCTGTAAATTAGAGAGAGTTCTTCGTGCTTTTAGCTCAAACATGGCAATAATCCATGGTGCTTTTCCAGGTTCAGGCATTAGAATTTGTCGGCTGCCGTTTATTGTTTCGACCGTTCGACCAATTAAGCCTAATGGCGGTTTACGCATCCAATAACCCATACGGGCATAACGTATCTGGGCCCCAATCATACGACTCATAATATCGCGTTTCTCATCGCTTGCCCTCTCAGCTTCTAGTATTTCTGAATTCTTCGTCGGGTCATAAACGCTCCATTTATAGCTGACTCCCAAATGTTCTAATGTATTTACTTTTTGTGCGCCAATTACACCATATATGTCTACTAACTGCACGTTACATCTATCGAGTTGCCTCTTTAAATTACTATAGACATATGAACCACCGCGCGTAAAACGATCTATCGATTTTACAATGAATATATCTATTTTATGCTTGGGGTCTATACAATAATTTACAGCCTGCTGCATTGGTTGTTCTTCTTTCGAGGCGGATTCCATGAACAGAAAAATCTCTTTTAGATTTACGCCGCGAATTTCAGCGAAACGTTCAATTTGTTCTCTTTGGGCTTCTGGAGAATCGCCATGAGTTCCTTGTTGTGTAGTTGACACTCTAATGGCCGCGATAGCATTAGGAATTTTGTTTTGAATTGGCATCTTTTACACCTTTACTATTTTGGTTTATTGACCATAGTGTCGAGTCGTCCTCTAATCTATCGATTATAAGGTTAGCAATAAACACCATTCGCTCTTCGATGGATAAACTGAGAGTATAAGGAATCCCCTTTTTGGCTGTTTTTTTATTATTTAATGTCCCTTTCATATACTTTCTCCTTAATTAATTTATATAGATAGGGTGACAGTTATATAAAATAATTGATAGTGTGCAAATAGAAAAATATTATGAGGCGCGATGGATTTATACAAGATTTATAAATAGGTGTTATCATAAGAACAGATAAGCAAAGATATGGCAAGGTGTGGTGCGATAGTTAGCGTATTTTAGGAGATTGATGTTATGGAAAAGATCATCGACACTATCATAAACGGCCCGTCTCGTTACACCGTGGAGCATCATTTAAGCCCCACGTTGACACTGGTTATTGTCATTGGCGTACTTCTGTTGGAGTTCGGAGTAGTCTATCTAATTCTTTACCTGATTTTTAAATTGTTCCAATACGCACGCACATTCTTTTCTGCCTTCTTACGTCGAATCGGCGTTGGCAATAAACATATTGAATATACCTTTTTACAGCTAACATTTCCGTCAAATACGACAAAAACGGCTTATGCTACCGAGCAATTACATATAATCATGCAAAGTATGGTTAAATACTATGGTTTTTGGGACCGCTTAGCCGCACATAAGCGGCCATACTCCCTGGAATTAGTGGCGACACGAGATGATGGAATCCGTTATGTGATTATGATCCCAAAAGAAGATGTCGATATCGTAAAGCGTACCCTTCTATCATTTTTACCGGGTCTAAAAATTCAAGAGGTTACCGACTACCTCCAAGCATTAGACGGCACGCCAGCTGGAGTATACGAACTCAAACTTACATCAGATTTTGTACTACCACTTAATATTAACAAGACATTGGGCGAACATGATCCGATTGCATACCTGACTGGATATATGAGGAACCTACTGCCTAGTGAGCTTGTATCCTTTCAGATTGTCGTAACTCCAATCTTAACCAATACGCATCCAAACGAATTACGTCATATTCGTAACATGCAGCATCAAATTGCTCTTAGCAAAGAGGTATCACCTAAACTGACTGCATATAAAATTGACTTGCCACGAATTTTACTGCGTACTGTCGTTGCTCCTTTTTGGCTAATAGGTATGGGCGCAAAACTAATAACATACGTGATAACTATGATATCTACAAATGGCGCGTCGATGAACGATGATGCTAATAAAATGCGCATCGACAATCCGTATGAACAAGAACTGAGCAGTACGATAAAAAATAAATTAGATCAACACTTGTTCGAGGTGTCTATAAGAATACTTGTAGCTTCGCCGGATGTAGCTAGTATAGATGACCGCCTCTATGCGATTACGTCATCGTTCAGCACTTTTAGCAGCACTTACCAATCTATAAGGAGGCGAAGATTGATGAATCATAACGTCTCCGCCAGGAGACGACTAAACCGATTCAATAACAGAAGTTTAGTACGTCATATCTTTACGCAACAAACCATCCTCTCTAGTTCCGAGCTTGCGGATATTTATCATTTCCCTGATACCAGCCTGACGAAAACAGAAGGCTTAGTTAAGAGTCGTAGCCGTGAATTGGCGGCACCATTGTCTATAAAACGAAGTGACGCCGAACCTGATGTTATTATTGGTGCCAATCTGTTTGGTGGCCAGACACAAGATATAGGCATTACACTAGAGCAACGCCGCAGGCACATGTATATCATCGGAAAGACTGGTACCGGTAAAACCACCTTACTTAAAAATGCGATATATCAAGACATGCTAAACGACAAAGGTTTGGCTGTACTCGATCCGCATGGCGATATGTTCCGTGAGCTACTGCAAATCATACCTGAAAATCGCCGCAAAGACGTTGTGGTATTCGATCCTTCGGATCGTGACTTCCCGATCGGTCTTAATATTCTTAATCCTGGTATAAATTTCAAAGACGAAGACGATAAACACGAATGGATAACTAGTGCCGTTCTCTCGATCTTCGCAAAACTATCGGATGAAAAGCAATGGGGACCGCGTATGGAGCATATATTGCGTAATACAACTCTTACAGCCCTACAAACACCTGATCCTACTCTTTATACCTTGCAGCGATTGCTCACTGAAAGAAAGTATCAGAAAGAAGTGGCAAAAAGCCTTAAGGATCCGATATTAAAACAGTTTTGGGATAAAGAGTTTAAATTAATGGGTAGTATGCAAATGTCCAGTGCGACTGCCCCACTTACGCATCGATTGGGTCATTTCTTAACTTCCAAAATGTCTCGCAATATTCTACTTCAAGAAAAAAGCACATTGCGCATTGCAGATATTATGAACGAGGGTAAGATTCTGCTTGTGAATTTATCCAAGGGAGATTTGGGTGAAGATCAAAGTAAATTCTTTGGAACTATTCTAACTGCCTTAATTTGGATGGCGGCTTACCAGCGAACCAAAATACCCGAGAGTAAGCGTCGAGACTTTTTCGTATATGTCGATGAATTTCAGAATTTCGCCACTCCGCAATTTAGTTCAATAACCAGCGAAGGACGCAAATTCAGAATCTCATTAATAGTATCTCATCAGAACATTGCTCAGATGGAAGATAAAGATATAGTAAAAGTAATAGCCGGAAACGCAGCCACTATCCTGTGTCTTAAGGCTAATCCGGAAGATGAAGATTTTATATTACCGTACATGAAGCCCGAGGTTGAAAAGGGAGATATTGTTAATCTTGCACCCTATAATTTCTATATGAAGGTCACAGGCGACGAAGCCGAAGATGCGTTTTCTGGACAGACAATACCGCTCGACGTCACCGGATCGGATGAAACGATGAAAGCCGTAGTCGCTTACAGTAGGGGGAAATATAGCACATCGAAAGAAAAGGTTGAAAAATATATGGAGTCATTGTTCGGTTCGGATCCAGTCAAGCCTGTACGAAAAACTAATAAAAGCAAGACCGCGAAATCTGACGGTAAAAAGGTCATGCATGACATTTAGAGTTTAGGCGATCTGCACTCTTTCATTATCTTGTAGGAAAATTCAGGAGATGTATCAGATCGCGAAGCTGATTAGGATTCTCCGCTAAATCAATACCAATCCAGCTATTCAACGCCCCGTGTGCTTCGAGAACACGTTTTTCTTCGGGAAAAAGGTCGTCATAAAACCACAAACTACGATAAGATATAGCTATGTCAGAACAGAAGAAAAAAAGCGATAAACTTAATTCTGTACAACACTACGTTCCGCAGGGATATTTAAAAAGATTCGCATTTGATAAGAAACGCAGCAGGTTGTATGCATACGAAAAAGAGGCTGAGCCATACCCGACTAACGTAAGGAACGTTGGTGGAGAAAAGGGATTTTATAATTATGTTGATTTAGATGGCTCTAAGACTTCCGAGCTTGAGGACGTACTCGCTGATATCGATACGAAAGGGATAGAAGTCCTAAGGAAACTCGATTCATTTCAGCCTGGCTATATTGACCTCGAGGAGGAAGATAAGCAGAATTTATTAACCTTTATTTCTTTCTTGCATGTAAGGAACACGAGAGATAGAAGAGAAAACGCCGAATTTCTAGAGGAGGCGTCACTATTAAATTTTCAGATGGTTGCTAGTAATAAAGAGGCCTTCCATAATAACGCGATAAAAGCACTCGAAAGTTCAGAGCACGACTACAACGAAAAAGAGGTTGAAAAATATCGAAACGATTTACTAAATAACGAGTATAAGATTACTTACGACCCCAAGGAACAATATTTCATGGGTCAATCACTAGCAAAAAGTAAGGAACTTTATAAAGTATTATACTCATTAAAGAAAATCGCCTTAGTTGAAAGTGCAGTAAATAGAAAGATCGTTACGTCTGACAACCCCGTTACCTATTTTGGGCCAGAGGGCCGACCAAAAAATATGCCACTAGGCTATATTCATGCCGTATTTCAACTTCCTATTTCACCCAATAGATTACTGTTCCTGGTTAATGATGGTGTGAAATTAGGTGACTTCAAGATGACACGTGAACATGTTGATTATCACAACTTCTTCACCTATAGGTTTGCGGAACGATGGATTTTTAGTGACATTAAATCTAAAACAATAAAGGATATGTTCTCTAAACACAATTCCAAAGAAAGACTTCTGAAAATAAGTTCGCCCTTCAGTAGAAAAGTTAAAAGCAAAGACACTTGATCCACTGAGGGCCATCGTGTTGACTTTGGAACTATACTTAGCCAGTCAAGACCCCCTATTTTTCTACAAGAAAGTAAATAAAGTGTTCCGAAACGTACTCTGCTACTTTGTCGATTTCGTCTTGTGATTGTTCCAGAATAACTTCATAAGCTTTCAATCTAGCTTTTCGAAGGTTTGTTAGACACTTTATCGTTGAGACCAGATGGGTGTTACTTTCTTTATTCACTTTCATAATGGGCAAATCGCTTTCAGAGGGCCCCCTTGTAAAGACAAAGCCATTGATTGAATAGCTGTGAGAAAGTGAGTTTCGTAGTCTTAATAACACTTTAGAAAGTGGCTTGGGGTAATCAAAAAACAGTTCAGCACTTTCCCTGAACCATGTCCCATTTTTACCTAGCGGGGGTAGTGCTTTTTTGTGATACGCCCTAGCCATAACATCGACCGCCGAACAATATATTAGAAGTGGCGAAACATAAGGTAAGCCAAACTGTAGTTTATTCCACTCAGACTTTTCGAGGCCAAGATCTCTCAGCCTGCCAGGTAGTCCAATTGAATACTGTAGGTCTTTTTCTAACTCTATTAGCACACTACGACGCAACCTGGTGTTAGCACTGTACAAGTCGAAACTTTGTTCAATAAAAAACTCTCTAAGTATTTCAACAGAACTCTTAAATCTAGACATTGCGACTATTCGCCACCAACAGCTCTAACCAACTCATCGAAACTAGAGGCACGATACTTTTTAAAGTCGCCCTCGTCAACAAACAATTCATGGAATGTTACCTTTTGTAGCTTATTTACGTCTTCAACCCACTGTTGCAGGCGTTTTCGTTTTGGTCCGACGTCTAAATCCTGCAAACCCTTGGTTTCTACGATCCAAACATCTTTATCTGTGGTTCGAACAATAAAGTCAGGGAAATAGTTGGAAATCTCGCCTTTTGAGTTTTGATAATCAATTTTAAAGCCAATAGCCATGAAGTTTTTTGTGAATGACTGCACGTCGTCGCATTTGTCTAAAAAGCCTGCAAACTCAAGTTCGAGGTGACTATCACCAATCAATTTGTTGAAAACGCTCTTTTTCGGCATCAAAATCTCTTGCGGAGTGACCACGAATGGTCGAGTGTTCTTAATCTGAATCGTCCGTGCTATAACAGCCTCGCCACTATCCACTACCGTTAAATCGTTTATGGCTTTTTTGAACACTTCTACGATCATACGACGGGCTTCAACCTCTTGTAGATTACGCAAAACGTTTCGATCAGACAGATCAACGTGTTCGCCGAATAATTTATCAGATACAAACTGCTTTACTTTGCCGTACAGAATATCGTAACCACCAACAAGGCGTAAATCAGTCTTTATTGTCTGTGCAAAGTAGCCAATCGCACTCGATCCATCCGTAATAGTCATCTTTGGTAATTGTGTCGTGTGGGACACTTCGTCGCTCACAATTTCGCGGAATGTAATGTCCGTCAACTGCTCTTCACTGTATGTTTGCTTTTCAATAGGCTTATACCCATATTTTTTTAGGTCTTCAACATCAATACTCGAAAAGTTTTTATACTCACGATTCATTCTAGGCGAAAGGATCGGTAATTCGATATCGAGTTTATCTATATCCTTAGTCATATCCTCATCGTCAACCGTAATTACTGGCGGTGTATTAGCATGACCGTCTTTGCCCATCTTGGTGTATTCTAACTCTACACCCTCGGATTTAATCGACTGTACGAATTCGATAAATGCGTCTGTTCCGACTACGCTCACTTTTTCTTTTATGTCAGTACCCCTGAACATACGTCGTAATCCTCGCCCAAGTGTTTGTTCGGGTAGAATCTTTGCTTTTGACGTGTACGCACGAAGCCCTACGATGGTTGTAACGTTTTGGACATCCCAACCTTCTTTTAGCATTAACACCGACACAACGGCCTTAAATGGGCTTTCAAGGCTATCGATTTCGTTCGCCTGTTTGCGAAGTAGCTCCAGTTCTTCTTTGCTCTTTCCACTAGTCGTTTCTGCTATGTCGCCAGTCTGGTTAGTATGAATTGTCAGTACTGCGTCTCGCAATTCGGGATATGTCGTACTAAGGTATTCAGCTACGTCATCACCGTTCTTTGTGTCATCGGTCATAACGAACAAAACAGCCTTCTTGTTGTCCTTGATTAACTCGTCGTACGCCTTTTTCCATTCTAAAACGCCAAGATTTATGTAATCAGCGTATTTTTCAGTGAACTTCGAACTCTGTGATTCACTCAATAATGCACGTGAGGCTTCATCTGGTAATACGGGGTGTTTTACGACATTCTGGTGAATTGCCTCTACTAGAGGGTAATCACAAATGGTCTGTGGGAATATGGCACCATTGTTTTTCTTTGGCGTCGCAGAAACGTCAATCTGCAATGCCAATTTATCGCCCTTCATCTTTAATCGGTTGTGGATATCTTGAATTGAAGTAAACCAGGACATTCGTTCATCGTGCACGTGGTGGGCTTCATCATTTAACACGACCAGTTCGTCAATATCACGTACAATATCGCCCAAGTCTACTTTTGAATCATTTGTCGCACCGACTGGTCGTTCACCGAGGAAATAATTCATCAAGTCATCGTCATCAGGTGACGGAGCTTTGTCGGTTCGATCATAGACACGGTGAATGTTAGTCAAGAATATGTTGCCAGTCTTTTGCGTAAGGTGAAGATTATCTTGAATATGTAAAGTTAGCTGGAAGTCGCTTTTCCAATCGTGACCATTAAAACCAGTGTCAGGGATCATCTGATCATCGAAAAATATGCTCAATCCTTCAAAATCTTTTCTGATGCGATCAAGCACGATGATGTTGGGCGTAATTACCAAAAAGTTTCGTGCCAATGTCGAGTCTTCCTCGTATGTTTTGTGAAAAAAGCTCCACACTAGCACCAATGCGAGCACTTTGGTCTTACCTGCACCAGTAGCCATCTTTATGACGTAGCGACACCAGTCCTCTGCGAACATATTCGCTTGTAATGTGCCTGTACTGTCATACCGCAACAAATCGTAAGGCGTCCGTGTCTTGGCAACATCAAATAGGTAAACAATCGTTTCGATCGCCTCACGCTGCGCAAAATAGTATTGAAATTGATACTGTGTGCCATCTTTATTCTCTTTGATGTGATCAGTCTGAAACCACCAACGAAGCAATGATCGTGATGTATCACTCGCACCAGCATAGTCGTTATCACGCCATTCTTTGACCTTTTCGCGAAGCACGGACACAAGAGGGGGCATAAGATTGTAACGGTCTTTCGCACTAATGTCATCGCCAGGAAACCAGCGAATAGCTGGATCAAGTATCTCGAATGGGGAAGTTGGAAAATCCTTATTTAGTGCCATTTTTATCCCCTTTTACATATTTAGCAAAGACTAGATTTAATTTTACATTTTTTTCACTAGCTACTCTCATGAGCTCACCCAATTTAATCTTAAACGACAACGAGTTTATCTCACTAGCTGAGCTAGGTATGACTGACTGATCACTTACTAGCATAAGCTTGATATTATTTACTTGAATAGTTGTTTTGTTTTCATATGTATATTTGTTATTTAAAACCATACTCAAAGTTCGTATTGCTTGGTCAAAAGCGTAGCCGAAATCTTTTGCTCCACCAATTTTTACCACAATAACCTCGTCAGTCTCCGTATCGTAAATGTCACTTACTTCAATCGCATACGTCTTACCTGATGATGGTTTGTAATCGAAATTTCGGTCATTCTCCACATATCTTGTGTCGGACTTTACTATCTTATCTATTACATATCTTTCTCTATAATTCACTTTTTCTTCTTCAGGTTGTTCGATTTTCCATTGTTCGTGCTCGGACTTAGAGAACTCAAACTCGGAACGACTTACATTAACATTCGACACTAGTTGTTCTAAGGCTTCCATAAAACTTTTACTGAAAATATACCACTTGCCTTGGTGGAGAAAGGCGTTATTTTCTCCAACAAAATCAATCATTTTTAGTAAATATGTAGAATGTTTGCCCCGATCATTAACAAATAGTTTTGCTTTTATGTCCCTAATGCAATTACCTAAATTAATATTATTTGTTAATGCGAAGTCCTTGATATCGCTTATATCCAGAGTCTCGTAACTCTTGCTCTCGGTATCTTCATAATATAAGCGTATGCCAGTTTCTTGTGCAAAAACAAAGTCGACTCCATATAGCTCAAAGTCAACAATACCTATATTACAGTTATCTTTATTAATCGCTTCAGCAAGCTCATTATCTAACTGAGAGATTAGTGCCTTATCGGTGACTGGAATCATACGTGGTAAGTTAAATCGTGGGTTAGAACCCTCGGCTTGTTTTATGTCGTCAAGTATAGTACTAAGATCCTTATTAATTGATCCGAGCTGTACGCTAGTACCAAAGTGGATATACGACTTCCCCCAGAGCTCTTTATCTACAGGTTTTAATTTTATGTAGTCGGTCGCCTCACCGGGGCTAAAGTTCAACACAGAACTACCCGTATAACTGGTTATTGTTTTGCTTGTCTGACCACCGAATAGTTTAGAGCTTTTTGACTTTGTTTCTGATTGGCTCCCTATTCTCTCGGCGCACTCAAGGCCAAACTTGTAATCAATAAATTCTTGGATATAAAAATGTGTTTTTCCGAGCGCCACAATGTATACTGAATCGTCCTTGATATTTCGTGCGATTATTGCTCCAGAATAAATAGTGTTCTCGTTGGCAGAATAATCTCCAAATAGAACAGAGTATTGATCAAGCCACCATATCGGAGTTGGGATAGGGTTAGGAGTAAAAAGGATCGTTAACTCGTAATCTCCCATTTGTACTAGATCTAACTCTTTGTATCGAACAGACGTCAATTTTTCCACTAAATCAGATAAGCTATTGTGTTTAAGTTTGTAAATATTATACTTTGACATCTTAGAGACTAACCTCAATAACTTTAGTAGTATCGCAACCAAAAATATCAACAACTTTAATAGCTACCTTATAGCGTTTACCTGGCGTCATCTCCCTTGCGACTGATGTTAATTCAAGGTTACGATCTTTTTTGGTACGGAATGATTGCCATTCGTTTTCAAATATGTAATTACCCGTCCAAACATCTTCATAACTTCCGTCATCACAAGACTCACGCACGATTTCCTGTTTGCTCTCGTAGTCAAAATCAACACTCCAATAATCCACCCAGTCGCTCCAATTTTTTGTTAGTATTTCTTGGGTGATAATATCCGTATCCTTGTCTTTGCTAATCTTGAGTACCTGACCGTCACGCACAATAGTTTTAGCTTGCCCTGGTTTCAGTTGAATATCTGCGTCTTGGTTGTAGTGAACGCTAAAATCAGTCAGCTCTATTGCCAGTGTTTTTCCACTTACTAATGGTTTTACCTCGATATAGCTAACGTCGTAGAAAGTCACTTGATTCTTTTCGATAGCACGTTTATCAAAGACATCACGGGGTATATGTTTTAGTGTAAGGTCTATACCCTTATCTTTAGCCTCGTCTCGAGCGTTGTCTCCCATACCCATTTCAAACTCAAATGCCAAAACATCGACTTTCGTAATCTGTTTTTCCTGGCATTCCCGTATAACCTCTTCAACGAATAGCCGTCCGACTGGGACGTTTACGGGTCCGATTGCTACTAAACGTGCATTTTTCTTTGCTGAAAATGTGCGAAAACCCTCGACGGCTTCAGCTTGGTACGCCTTTGTAATCAGTTGCACGAAAGCTTGTTCACGTTGCTGTTCTAATTGCTTGGCGTTCTCTAACCGTTTGTCTATATATTCACCGATATAATGCTGTCGTTCGTATTTACCAAGATTCAGGATTTCGAATGCACGGTATGATTTGTTTCCTGCTTTGAGTTGACGCTGTACAGATATCATACGCTTGCGGGCAGTGTTTATGCTAAATTTTCCTATGTCCGATCCAATCCATTTTCTGTTTAACTTTTCGGCAACAGCAGATAAGGTTCCTGAGCCACAAAAAAAGTCAGCTACTAAATCACCTGGTTCTGACGCTATTTCCAACACCCTTTGATATAGCTTTTCTGGTTTTTGAGTTGGGTAATCTACTCTCTCGTCTGCCTGTGAGTTAACATCAGGTATATCATTCCAGATTGTTTGAAGTGAAATACCATCCTTCGTATCGGCATAGTCCTTAAACCTAGGCATACCAGCACCACCCTTAGGGAAAACGATGATCCCATCCTCCATAGCACGATTAATACGTTCTTGATTCCAACGCCAGTGCAATCCCTTGGGAGGTGAAAGAAGTTCTGTGCCAAAAAGTGCAGGTGAGCCCTGTCCTTTACCGTACATAGCCTGGAGTGTATAACGCCTTCCATCATCATCCGTATATGGGTATCTCGTTTCCAGGTACCCTTCTTTGTAATCATGAAAAAGAGTGTGGTATGAGTATTTTTCTTTATTCTTTCTATAGAAAAAAATGGAGTCGTGTATTATCGTCAACTTATTGCTTGTCGTTTTATTGTTCGCACGCTTCCATGATATCTCGTTAACGTAATTTTCTGAACCAAATATTTCATCGAGTACTAACCTTAGATAACTGTTAACCCTATAGTCGCAGTGAACGAATATACTGCCGTCATCACTCAGAAGATCTTTCATCAAACTTAGACGTTCATAAACCATAGCAATAAAGCTATCCGCACCCTTGCCCCAAGTATCACGATAAGCCAACTCTTCGATTACGCTCGGACTTTTTGTAAGCGTCTCGTCACCAATTTGAATTTCCATGCTAAAATCAGCACCTACATCGAATGGCGGGTCAATATAGATCAGTTTTATTCCACCCTCGGCTTCAATTTGTTCACGAAGGGGTCCGTTTTTTAGACTACTAAGAATAAGTTTGTTGTCACCCCAGATCAGTTTATTAGTCCAACCACCACTCTGTCTGCCACCAGCGTCAAATAAGCTACTCTGCAATTTTGCAATTTTTTCTGAACGTGGTTCATCAACGACTTCAATAGTCTGAAATGGCAATACAACATTCGTAACCTCGTTCGTCTTGCCATTCCACACCAACTCGACTTCGCGTTTATCGTCAAAAAGCAAGAAGCGATACTTATCAGGCAATGGCTTACCTTCTAATATATATTGATTGATATCTCGAATTTCATGTTCAGTAAGTCTCGCCATAGTTATCTTAAGTTTACTCTAAAAAGAACTGTTTGAGAATAGAAACTAATACACTACATAAGTAATGTCTTTGCTCCCAACTATAACAATTTTAATCAAAACCACCGAATCAATTGCCTAAATTGATAAATAACGGCAATTTTTTTCTGCCAGTTCGATCTAGCCTATACTGCCAACAAGTCTTTATTTCGCCATTCAATTGTCTATCCATAATGCCATCATATACATCAGAGATTTTCTTATTAAATAGTTCTTCCAAATAGTTACCAGACTTGACGTCATATTTCTTGATATGAAGAATCTGCCCAGTAATACTGATTTTCATGCCACTACTGATATATCCAGTGGAAGCTTCCTCTATAATTAATATGAATAAAATACTAACGGATTTTTGTTTTTTAAAATCGCATGATAACGATTGTGCTAAAATAGTAGTATATGAAACTTGAGGATAGACAGACCACTTATCCAATTGATCAAATGAAAAACAAAAAAACACAATATATAACGAACGATCATATCATACGCATAGCCCTTATGAAAGAGTTAAATTTAAAGCATGCTAAGGATCATACTGTTCGAATTATTGAGGAGCTTGGCGTAAACCATGGCAACGCTCGAGTTGACATAGCAGTAGTAAATGGGGTCATGCACGGCTACGAGATAAAGAGCGATGCAGATACATTATATCGCCTGCCAGAACAGATCAATGCCTATAGCGCTGTTTTCGACAGGATAACTATTGTCGTAGGGTTTACCCATATATATCAGGTAATTGATATGATTCCTAATTGGTGGGGCATAACAGTTGCCAAGAATGACAGCAACAACAACATTGTATTAAATCCAGTTAGGTTGCCTGAAAAAAATACTCAGCAGGATAGCACTTCAGTTGCAAGATTATTATGGAAAGAAGAAGCATTAGATATCTTAACGGAATACAATGCCGCCAGTGGCCTTCGTTCAAAACCAAGAAATGTAGTTTACCAAAAACTTGCATCAATCATGGACAAAGATTCTCTCGAGGACAGAGTTAGAGAAACTCTATTCACGAGACAGGGTTGGCGCTCTGCTTGCCCGACAATACTAAATGGTGGTTAATACCCGCACATAACCACGTCTGTACGCTTCCAGTTTTTATATTATCAGGAGCCGCTTTATCATTGACATATTCGTCGCCGAAACTATATGCGCAACCCTTATAGAAATCCTGTTCAATGAGTAGCCTTGCCCAAGCAATGTATTGCACATACTTGTCGCCTTTTGGGTTCTTCAAGCCTTCTCCTCTAAGGATCTCCCATGTATCATCACTTGTATAACGTATACTGGCACTAATATTCATCCCAGGAATATATTTACTCTCGTATATTGGATACTGGATAGTGTAGTCTGAAAATATAGGACGCCTTACTAAGGTAAGTTGCCCAGCTATGCCCTTCCATAGCATCCAATCATGCCTTGGTAATTGATGACGCTCGTGTTTACGCAACAGTGTTAGATCTTTCGGATGAGCACCGCCGCTCAGGATAAATGACCTCCAGTCTTTGAGCATAGGTAAATGAGACAAGTCATTAGCGATTAGGACAGGGTCGTCTTTATCATTTACTATTCCTAAGTCTACTAAAACATCTAGGCTACCGACGTCTAATCCATTCCTATTAATAAATCCTACGATCGAATTCTCTAGATTACCGTTTTTAATATCTTTACGGCCCAACCTAAAGCATGCACCATTATGACTTATTTTCGAGAATGCAACGGCCACAGTGCGTAGTTCCCGGCTCTCGTCAATCGTGGCGCTACATATAATTGGTATAGCCTCTATACCTAGTCCATTGCACGAATGCAATATCGCGCTGAGAGCTTTAGACTTTAGGTCTTCATCGATTAAATGTACATCAATAAAAACCGGCTCTTTGCCCCAGCACCTTAATATGTCCTGAGCAACGCTCGGAAGGCTATCAACAAGAACAGCCCGAGAATCTTTTAATATTATCGACCGCTCCTTATTCATTTTGGGGTTAGGCATGACAAACTCAATCAGTGGAGTAATAGCATTTCGCTCTAATGGGCGCAGTTTAAGAAGCGCATCCTTTTCAGATCCCTTCCATCTTAATATTGGCACGTAGCGCTTTACTATACCCATACAGCCATCCCTTACCTAACTTAAACTTTCCGAAAAGTAGTGCCTTACACGAGCTTCATCAGAGTTCACTACCTGACTGAGATAATAGAAGTTCTTATGCTTATACTGTATAATCCCCGCGGCAACCGCCACGTTAATACCAAGCTTTTTTGCTAAGCTTAAAGCCGCCATAGATGAAGGTACGCTTTTCGCAGGGCTGTCTTCCCATATCTTTTGCGGGATAATCGCCTCTTGGGCTAACACATTTGCTTCTTTTTCTCTATCATCTGTGAAAATCATAGGCTTGCCAGCGATTTCGTCAAAGAATACACTCTCACCTGTTTTTAGATGAAGAGACACGTGTGCAAGCTCGTGAAGTAACGTAAACCAAAAGTTATCAATTCGGTCAAATCGAAGCGATATGCCGATTATCGGTTTATTTTTATCTTTAAGTATCGCAGCACCGTCGACTTTTGTTTTAGGGAGTGGAGCGGCGATAACCATAACTATGCCGTGTTCTAGTAACAAATCACGCGCTAGTATTGGGCCACCATTTTGAGTGCTTAGGCGAATAACGCGTTGCATAAAGGCAAGATCAACAGAACCTTCTTTATAACTATTTTTAGGTTGTATAACTTTTGCTTTTTGCTGAATACGCTGAGACCATGCAATTAATGCAAGTTTATCTGTTCTTGTGGATACATTTGGGCTTGTTTTTCTCCAAGCAAGTTGCATGTTTGAAGGCGAAAAACCTTTAAAGAATAATGAAAGTAGCGAATCCTTGTTGTTGCCATCAAAAGAGCCTTTTTCAAAATAGCCACGACTGTCCATTTCCTTTACTAGATCATCACTCCAGTCTATATATTCAACTTCCGTGCTTGGTTTTTGAATCAAGACTCTTGCAGGTATACCAAGACCGGATTCAAGCGCCCTAATCATTTCAAGAGTAAGTGGGCGTTTCCCAGAAAGTATCTCAGAGACTCGTCCCCGACTCCCTATAAACGGCACTAGCGATGTGGGCTTAAGGCTTTGTTGTTCCATGCGAAATTTTAATGCATCAATAGGCGAAGGCAGTGTTGAAGGATAATGAGTCTCCTCATAGTTTTGAACAAGTGTCGAAAGTATACTAAGCTGATCCCCCTCAACAGATTCAGGATCTGGATCAAGAGCCATTAATTCTCCGAGATTGATAATCGCCTCGTCATAATCTTGCTCTGTCCTAATTGGTTTAATAATACTCATGATATTTTCCCTACCTTATATCCCATTTCTCATACTCTTTATGTGTGCCAATCGCTTTTACAAACACAACTCCTAGTTTGTAACTAATGATTGTCCAAAGCCTATACTTTCCGCTGTGTATATTAAAAATAACATTTCCAGCCTTCAATATACTCGCCTGACAAAAGGTTTGTTTGAGCTCGTTGGGGTTTGCCCAACTGGCAGCTTTGACTTCTTCCTGCCATGCATCTAACTGAGAGACTGAATCACTATGGGATAATTTAAAATTATAGATTGCTTTCTTATTGTTGACTTTCACTATTTACACGCCCATTCCTTTCTAAATGTTCCCATAATGGGAATATACAGCATCTAGGTATGTTGTGTCAAGAAGAATCAAACTAAAATTTAGTATTAGGTTCTGCTACACCCTAGTAGCATCACTAATCTTGCTATATCTGGTTCTGACAACAGCTTATAAATATTTTTTAACTGTTCATGTATAAGTTTCCAAGAAATTCCACTCAAATCCAGAGATTCAAAAGGTTTGTTTTATAACCATATTATAGCACGATAAGCAAGAGCGAAATGCATGTATTTTTAGTACATTACGAATGGTACCTATACACTCCATAGAGATATTGTGTTTAAAGTTCGATTTATACTTTCCATTCGAGTACAAACGAGGCTAGTATATGTCTTTCATCGTCTTCAGACGATGCTTTCATTAATTTTACAACCTCTCTATCAATATCTTGATAAGTAAATAATTGAGATAAATTTTTATCAGACTTTATTAATTTCGCTACTGGCCAAAGTATATCAATCCAATAGTCCTTCCATAAAGAATCATCAATGTCTTTTGGCACGTTATAATTATTAGCTCCAGAACAATACTGATAACTTTGCTCTCCGAACAGTGAATATAGAAAGCTAACTGTTCGCAAGCGTTGAAAATTGGTATCTCCAATTTCATCTGTCATATCGTTATCTTTATGTGAGTATAAAAATTTTGAAAATAATAGCGAATTTAAAGAATTATTATCATAGTTCGATTTGCTTTGCTTAAACCAAATAGACTCATCGTGCCCTATAACTAGATCATTAACTATTAATTCGCTAGTTTGGCTGTCTCTCCGAGGAATTTTTTCAGAAAATATATTAGCTATCTCAGAAATTCCACCCCTATAAACTTCATTATACCATTCACTTTTACGGACAATTTTTCGAGCCACTTGATTCGAAATTGATTGTCTTAATGCTAGCGATATTAAGTACTTCGTATATACTCTTTTTACTCTTAATTGGGATCTTCCAGAAACGCTCATTAGCGATTTAATGTAGCTAACGTCAACACCTACAGGAAGGCGATTTTTTTTCGGAATTATTTTATCAATATATCGTGAGTTCAAATTGTATGTTTCTTGTAGGTTATTTGCAACCTCTTCAATATGTACAGGGAGTAATATCACCAATTTATTATGAAACTTTCCTAGTAGTTCGATTACTTTTAGCCACTGGTATTGTTCGCTCGGTAAAAGCCTATCTATATCATCAATCACAACAATATGTTGGCCTACGTTCTCATGAAGCTTTTTAAATATCAATGATCTTATTTCGTTTGCCCAAATCGGTCTTGATAGTGCGTAACTAAAGCTAAACGGTCCGATTTTAAAACCCATATCAAGGCTTGGTGTAGAAACCTTACTTAATTTATAAAAGTCTGAGGTACCAGTTTTTATTGCTAATGCTTGAAAAAAAGCAGATATTGATTCGTCAATATTTCCAAAGTTAAAGCAATCGTGATAAGTTTCAGACACAATGTTGTTATCTTTGTCGTTTTTTATGATATTTATGAGCATACCAACAGAAGTCGTTTTGCCAGCCCTCCACCCACCTGTTAAAGCGTAGACAGATTTTGGATAATATTTAGATATATCGTAGAACTGTTTAGCGAATTGTGTTTGTTCTTTTTTTATGAAAGCCTTGTAGTAATTGTTAACTTTTCGATAGTCTTCTGGTTGATATGTATTCTCAGTAATTTGATTTGTGATTCTGAAGTTTGGCACCAACTTCTTTGATTCTATAAGTATTATTAACCATGTAAATACAATTGTTAGTGTTAAAACATATGACCAAAAAATAATAGGCTCATAGATTGATATGTAGGATTGATTAATGCCTATTGTATCAAATAATAATGTTTTTAATACCGGCTTGACTAATACGTAAAATCCAGACAGCACTATGAAATTAAGTATAGCAACCAATAAAACCCTTAGCTGTATATTTTTATATATTATTGTGTGCATAGCTAATTAACAGTATAGTACATTTATGTCCCATCATGGCCTGTCATTTTTTCTTGACTATGTAATATCAGGATTAACTATGAAATTAATACAATGACCTACATATTAAGAATTGATGTTAATCGCCAAAAAACTAGTCGAACTGACTAAGATACGGCTGAGCTTTAAATATCTTATTAGTAGAGTAACCAAGCAATGAAGCATTTATTTACTTTACATATCTCCTCATTATACGTACCGAACAAACCCGTCAAGGTCGTTCGTTCTCTGGTAAACGTCAGGTTATGAGCATGGGTAACATATTCTGCTATCGATTTACAGATTAAATAGTAATTAATGTTTGTGTTTAAGAGTTCTTTTCATTCTTGAATTTACCGACAATGGCATTTGAATCCATCCCATAGTCCGTTCCTGTATTGTTTTGCTAACAAAATTTAGTAAACGGGCGCTATATACTTAGAAATCAAATAACAACCGCCTTGTTGGTTTGTTGATGAAATAGCGTCTGAATATGTGTTATATGCAGAGTCATAAGCCGTGTTATATGTCGTCCGATCATTTGTTAATGACAAGTAGCCCAAACTAACCATTTGCTGGCCAGCCAACCCGCCCAAAGCTAGAGCCTGTTGTATGTAAGCTTCATCTTTAATCTTAGCATCGTCGTATGTTGTTTGTGCCGTAAGAATAGCGTCCGAGTATGCACCATACGCACTGCTAGCTTGGGCAAAACACCAACTAGACTTATACACTCTTACACAGCCAGCATATGCAGTTTGGTATACTCCTTCCAATTGTAAGTTACTGACGTTGGTTGGCGGCAATACACATCCATAAATATCTTTCGGACTACCGTTTGTATCGTACGGGTTATAAGGTGGATCGCTACTTGGTGCAGGTGTAGATGGACTCTGTGTAGTTTTAACGGATTGAGATGAATTAGATGTAGATGGTGGGATGTTGTTGTTTGTTGGTGCTGGTTCAACGGTGGTTTTAGCATTCTGTTCTTTATGATTATTGGTAGCAATGATAGCGTAAGCCACGCAGCCGCCAATACTAGCGAAAACCAATACACCTATAATGAACAACTCGAAAACCTTAAGCCCCACTATAGATGTTTTTTTGTGTAAGAGTTTTCGAAATGACTTCATTGCTTACCGTTTATCTCCTCTAGGGCGTCATCATATTTTTTGTCATAATGACGTTTTTCATAAAGCATGCCATCTTTGAAGTTTTCTATCGTCTTATCAAACATCGCACCATCAACTACAACGAATCCGACAAAAATAGCAGCAAAAGCCACTAAGGAATTGCTGTCCTTTATACCAAGCCACGGAAGAATGAGCCATATTATAGGTAAGCCAAGTACTATTAAGCCCACAATTGAGCCCATAACTAAGCTTCCAATGAAGCAATATGCCCGGCCACCAAAGTATTCCCAGAACTCTTTGTCCATCCAACTCCTGTAGCCTTTTGCATTCTCTTTTATGTCTTCTTCTTTGGCTATGTTGATATAGGATATGAGCCTGCCTCGAGCATAGTTTGGAGTAGAAAAACGCTCAGGGTGTCTACGTTCTTCATTACCTAGCTTGCGCTTTGCATCATCTACAATTTCTTTAACTGTGCTATTCATGTAACTCCTTATTTCGCGGAAATTAAAAACGACACCGCAAGGTGTCTTACTTCCATTCACAAGCCAGTATTAGCTGAATTGTTTATGCGGTGCCGTTTTTGACAGCTAACCGCAAAAATGCGTTTCTGGCTCATTTTGAGAGTAAGACAATAACATTATAACATTACTCGATCATTCTGTTACCCCCGTTGGATATTTACCACTTAGTGTCGCTTGTGGAAAAATAGGGCTAATCAAAAGATTGAAATTAATTATGGATATTCATTGCTTCATTATATCAAAAGGAGCCTGTGAGAGCAGGCTCTTTTCAAGTTGTTAAATTTGTTATAATAACAAGATAAAGAGGATACATTAAATAATATGAAAAAAGTATATCTGGCAGGACTTTTTAGCGAATATGCCGATTGGAAAAGCGAGATTAAGAAAGTCGAGGGATTTGAATTTTTCGATCCTGAAATACATTCCAACCAGTCGTCACCCAACACATTTTTCCCGGATGACTTGGCCGCAGTTAAATCGTCTGATATTTTAATTGCCTATCCTGGATTAGCTCCATGCGAGGGAACTTGGATAGAAGTAGGATACTTTTTAGCTAACAGCACGAAAAGACCGAGTGATTTTTGCAGGGAACTGATAATAATTTGGCAAAAAGATAGGCTTGATTGGTCTATGGAGTTTGTGAAAAAGGCTGGAGTTATAGTTGGCTCAATTGACGAAGCGGTTAATTATTTAAAAGAGTTAGCCTAATCCTGTTATTACATAACTGCCGCAGTTGTTTATTTGATTTATTCCTGAAACGCATCCACTGGCTCTGGGCAAAAACTTATGCTTCGCAACCCCTTTCGTTTATTCATATATATGGCTATAAAAAGTAATACGTCGTATCATTAAGGTGTTACTTTTTTATAGAAAGGCAGTTTTATGGCAACTTATGATGACTTTCAAAAATTAGATATCCGTGTAGGTAAGATAATCGAAGTGTGTGATTTTCCCGAAGCTAAAAAGCCAGCATATAAGCTAGTGATTGATTTTGGCGAAGGACTTGGCGTAAAGAAGTCTTGTGCTCAGCTGACACAGAATTATACGAAAGAGCAGTTAGAAAATAAACTTGTAGTATGCGTCGTAAATTTTCCACCAAGACAAATAGGCCCGGCCATATCGGAAGTATTGACGCTGGGGGTGCCGGATGATAACGGGGAATGCGTGTTGATAGAACCTACAAAGTGCGTGCCAATCGGTGGCAGACTCTATTAATCAGACACTATGAAACATATCCATTAGCCCCAGCCAAGCATTTTTGTCTGATATAATAAACTCATGAAGAGATTCACTAATAAAATTGTTTTAGTTACTGGTAGTAGCAGGGGGTTAGGCGCCGCAACTGCAAAGCGATTTGCCAATGAAGGCGCATTTGTAATTATTAATTATTTCAAAGACGAAATTGGGGCTAGCCGAACTCTAGATGAAATTACATCTGCTGGCGGTAAGGCTGAAATTATTCAGGCAGACGTTGGGAATGAAAGCTCAGTAAAAAATATGATTGATCAGATAGTGCAAGATCATGGTTCTATCGATTTTCTTATTAATAATGCCGGCATAGTTTTTGATATACCTTTTAAAGACAAAACTACTGAACAATGGCAAAGAACTCTTGACGTAAATTTAAACGGCGTTTACTACTGTACGAAATATGCAATGCCACATCTAAATAACGGTGGAAGTATAGTGAATATAAGTTCGACTAATGGGATAGACACATTCAATCCCGATTCAATTGATTATGACGTCAGTAAAGCTGGGGTGATAATGTTCACCAAAGCAATGGCTCGTGATTTAGCTCCAAAAGTGCGTATCAACTGCATAGCTCCAGGTTGGTTTGATACAGATATTAATAAAGACCTACCAAAGGATTATGTAGCAAGCGAATCATCCAAAATAGCTATGGGCCGGTTCGGTAAGCCTGATGAGGTTGCTAGCGTGGCAGCTTTTCTGTGTTCGGATGATGCCAAATTCATGACTGGGTCGGTTGTGGTTGTTGACGGTGGTTATGGTGGCGCTATTTAGCGCCGGATGCGACAGTTTAAAATAAGATCCAAATAGATCTCATTTATTTCTCTACGACTGCCGTAATCTCTATCTCGATTTTTGCGCCTTTTCTTGTCATTGCATTGACTTCAACCAGTGTGCTTACTGGCTTACTGTTTACAAACCACTTGTCTCGAATTGCCGATACCTTTGTAAAGTCGTTTATATCAGTCAAGAATATCTGGGCTTTTACGACATCATCAATTGAAGCACCGGCTGCATTTAAAGTTTTCTCAAGTGCTTGGAATACTAGCTCCGTCTGTTCTTCGATATCATCAGTTATTGCTTCATCATTCTCATTTTTAACAACTTGTTGGCCAGAGACAAAAACCAAATAAGCATTGCCTATGTCAATTTTCTTGGCTGGTGAATAAAATCCTCGTGTTTGTTGCCAGTCGTCTGGATAGATGTTTTCAATCATTACTTTTATTGTATCAGACCCCAAGTTGCTTTAGAACTCATAGTTTTTGGGGTCTTTCGTTATACAATAGTTATAAAAGAAAGGCATTTTATTTATGGGCTCATATATCGAAATTAATGACACGTTACGGATTACGAAAGATCAAGGTTTTCCTAATGAGCTTGATATCAAAACACATCTCGAGACCCCATATAACACCGGTACATTCGAGGACAAAGTGTTTAGTTTTACTGCTAAACCAAAGATCCGCGTATATCACCGTCCACCTGTCCGTAATTTCCTAGTAGAAGATATTGATGGCAAATGGTTATATTGGGGTCTGGTTCACATTCTAACTGTAGAGCATGACTATACAAAAGAAGAGACGAGTGGGACATATAAAATAATCCATATTAATTCGCCTGAAGAAATGAAACAAGCGTTTCAACTTGTCGATAGAAACCCCGACACAAACTATTTCGAAAATTAAACAGGTTATGTATAATTACGATATTACTAAGACTGGAAATATGAAGCAAAATGGTAAAGATGATTTCAAGGAAATAGTGCCAAAAGATTCGCGCTACATTCCATTTACACAGCAACGTCTTTGTTGTGTGCCAACAGCAATTTCGATGATAATGTATCGGCAACACATTTCACTAATTCCGATCGAGAAATTGGGCTACCATTTAGGACTAACTGTGTCGCCGAAAGATAAAGATCTTTTTTATAATGTCAGAGTTTCAAAAACCCCACCAATGGTTGGTTATGGTACACAAATTCAAGAGACAGAATATGATCCAAATACAGTATTTGCAAAATTAAATATTCCATTGCTCTATGAAAAAATAGCACCAAGTAAAATCACTGATGAAAATGATTTACTAAAGCGTCTAAAAGACATTGAGGCCAATGACCAGGATGCTATTTTATGCCTTGATTTTAATACTTTACATGGCCTAAAAAGCAACAAGAACTGCGGTCATGTGGTTGTGTTCGACAAAATTATTGATAGCAAAATAAGAGTTATTGACCCTGTGCTAAATCAACCGAAATGGCAAACATACTCACCCAAGAAAATGTTTAACGCCTTAAAGATTCACGAAGAATTTTCTGGTGGTATTTGGCTATTTACAAGCAGGAACGAATAAAATGATAGGATTAAAAAAAGGAACTGTGAAATTATCAGAAAGCCAGTTTGATGAATGGCGAGAAGAATACGAAAAAGAGGAATCTATTTTACTTGATAAAATTGGTGATTATATTTCAGAAATACATCATATAGGTAGTACATCAATACCTGATTTAATAGCAAAGCCAATCATCGACATTATTGCCGTTATTGATAAACTTGATGATTACAAAAAAATAATTAAACCTCTTGAAGAAATCGGGTATCATTTTATGCCAGATAGAGTGTTCGAGATTAGAGATCGAGTATTTTTCCCGAAAGGTCCGGAAAATAACCGCACCCATCATTTAAGTCTTGTTGCGAAAAACAGTCAGCAATATAAAGATAATCTGTTATTTCGCGATTATCTAAGGAAAGATAGAAATGCACGCAATAGTTATCAAGCATTAAAGCAGAAATTAGCTAATAAGTTTGCCGATGATCGTGCTAGTTATACGGAAGCAAAAGAAGACTTTATTGCAAATATATTAGACAAGGCGAGAAAGGAAAATAAGTAATGATAAAGCTAGACGAGTTAGATGATAAAATCACAATGAAAATTACAATTCTTGGTTCAGGTTCTTTCTTTGTAGACGCAGAACATTCTGCACCTGCTTATCTACTTGAATTGAATGATAAGAATATACTTCTAGATTGTGGACCTGGCACACAGAACCAACTAGCAAAAATAAAATTTAATCCCTTAGACCTGGATCATATTTTTATTACACATTTTCATGCTGATCATACTAGTGATTTGTTTGCTATTCTCGCTAGATTCAATATTAACTACAAATTTTACGGTGGTAAATTGAAGAAATTAACAATTTACGGACCAAAAGATATAAAGAAATTTGTTGAAAAATTAGCAGACGCGTATTTGCTGAGTAGCACTCTGCAGTACTCTGACTTTGAATTCATTGAATACTCTGAGGATATAAAATTAGACAACCTCACTATAAAACCAATCAAGGTAGAACACTTGGGGGTTGATGCTTTTGCATTAAGGATCGAGTCACAAAATAAAGTATTTACATACACAGGAGATGCAATTTTATCTCCCGGCACAATAGCTGCTTCTAAAAATGCCGATCTGCTTATAACAGATTGCTCTACTCCAAAAGATCAATCTCCCGTTGCGCATTTAAGCACTACTCAAGTTGGTGAAATATGTAGAGATAATAACGTAAAAAAAGTCATACTTTCTCATCAGGTTCCACCTGCATATAACATTGATATGGTAGGACAGGTAAAAGAAATTTTTGATGGTGAGGTTGTGCTCGCACGGGATTTAATGGAAATTCAATTTTAATACAATCTTGTATAATTTGGATACATACGTTTTTCAGAGGTGTTTTCTGTTATATACTGTGAACGATATGATAATAAAAACCGAAGAAGACATTAAGCAATTAGTTGAATCCGATAAATGGATGATGCAAATATTACATGCGGCAGAAGTACTCGATCTTCCAGATTGGTGGATAGGCGCAGGATTCCTTCGCGATAAAGTCTGGAATGCTATTGAAGATAACGATTCGCATTCAAATAGTGATGTTGATTTAGTCTATTTTAATCCTGACGATGCTAAACCAGAAGCCGATTGGTATTATGATGAAAAAATGAAACAGAGTTGTCCTTTTGCTGATTGGGAAATTCGTAACCAGGTTAGGATGCACGTTATCAATGACTTCGAGCCATATACTTCAACTGCGGACGGTATCTCTAATTGGGTAGAAACTGCAACTTGCACGGCAGTTAAGCTTGAAAATGGCAAATTAAAATTCTTATTTTGTTATGGCATTGATGATTTAGTAAATCTTGTTGCACGTCCAATTCCAAGATTCCAAACAGTAGAATTAATCGATACCTTTAATAGCCGTATCCAAAAGAAGGATTGGCAGAAAAAGTGGCCACATTTGAAAGTTGAGCTAAGTTAAATTCTTCTCGAAACACGTCCGCTGCCCCACCTTCCCTAGTGGATATACTTCGTAACTTTGAAGTATGAAACTTATTATGATATTTCGACTATTACAGGGAAGTGGTCAGAAGCGTGTTCTGTAAGCTCATTCTTTATCACTCTGTAAATAACGTCGTTTTTCACAAGTGAATCTGACAATAAGATATAATCGAGCCGCATGTTTGAATGCTCACTATGTCGGTTTAATGCAGTGGGGGCGGTTATGTCAGCTTGCCTGCCAGACAATACTGCTGGGTCATTCAATCCACTGTTTAAAAACGTTTTTATAACGTCGAACCTTACTTTTCCGTCCACGGTAAATTTCCGTATTTGTCCAGGATGGAAGTGCTCAATCAATGATTCTGGATAATTGTCCTGTGGCGAAAGAGAGTTAAGGTCGCCGACAACAATCCTATTAGGGTATTGTTGCAGACTTTTAATGATAAGTGCTGCCTCTTTCAGCCTCCATTCCTCTGATTCTGGTGACAGATGCGTTCCAAATACTGCTAATTCGCCAAACTCGGTGTCAATAACCGCAAGAATACCTGCTCGTGTTAATGGATGGACCGTATCAATCTTCTTCAAAGGATATTTTGAGAATACTGCTGCATGGTAACTATCGCCGTCGCCACAAAGTTCCATATGGTAAAACGGAAATCCTGTTTCTATTGCGAATTGATTCAGTATTTTGTTATTATCTTCTTCAAAACCGTTTGCTTCATTCACAACTAGAATGTCAGGGTTTTCCGTATTTACGATCGAAACGATACTTTCTAATCTATCCACCGCACCATTCCAGATATTATAAGACATGAATTTCATGTATTAATCATAGCAAAAGTATAGGCTTAAACGAAAGGTCTATGTAAACATAACCGGTTTGGTAGCCCCTAGTGGACGAACTTCGCAACTTTTGAAATAATCATTAAGAAATTATTTATTTTATTAAAACAGCTACCTGCTTAAGTTTTTGAATATCTTTCCATGCCCCGGTATTATATAATCTGCGATTTGTAAAATACTTTTTCTACTTTCTATCAAAGCATTTTCATCTTTGACGTATGGATCGCTCAAAGCTATTAAAGCGTCGAAATATTTAGAAGGTTCCGTATCAGCTGTCCACCAAAAAACATCACCTGCAACAACGACTACGCCCAAATCGTCAGTTTTAACTGCGATAGAGCAATGAAATTGATCATGACCTGGGGTTGGGATTATCTGAACGTCACTGTCTAGAGTATTCTCGTCTTGTCTTTTGATCTCGCCGTTTTGTAAAAACTGGTCACTATTATCTAGTATAATTGCTTTTTCAAAAATTCCTGCAAGAGCACAGTGATCGAGATGAGTATGTGTCAAGATAACAAGATCAATTTGGTCAGTCGAAATACCCTTTCGCGCCAAAGCGTCCAGTAACTCTTTTCTGTTAAAACCAGGGTCAACTAATATTTTATTTTTATTAGTTTCTATTAGAACAACAGAAGGCGATACTTTTTCGAAATCATCATGTTCTATCGCAAAACCTTCAATCAATACATCAAGTTTAGTCATGACTACATTTTACACTATTTTTAATATATAAAATTAAGCTCTAAATATACCTCGTAATATTACTTATGCTTGGCAACCCCTAGTGGACGAACTTCGCAACAATAGTCTATTGCTCAATGACGATAAATTCACCCTCAGACAAAGCATAGACCGGTAGAGATGTATCACCATAAGCTTCTAGGTCTGATTTAGCTTTCTCCCAGTCAATCGGACCACGTGGATCTTCGTCGCCATAGTTTGAGCCAAAATGAGGTATGAATTTTATCGGCAAAATACCAAGACCGTCTATTGATTCCCGCCAATCACACGTCCAAGAATGTTTCACAAGTACATCACTAGTGCCAGAATTAGTGCCTACTACTTTGCCGTCCCAAACACCAGGAATACCTAATTTGCTAAACCAATAGATAGCTAGATAATCATCGCCACCATGACAATAAATGACATCTGTCTCAGCTACATCATCTTTGAATGTAGCTGGCATAGCCATTTTGTATACCGGCTTCACTCCTTCCGGCATGAGCTTATTAAAAGAATCAACGTAAGTTACAGACTTTTCTTCCCAAACTTCACGAGGTTGAGCAAAACTACATAGCAGTATCTTTGGATTGTCCCCTAAGCCTTTGAGTAGTTCAGCAAAGAATCGCTTGGCACCATCAGGATTATTTCGCATTCCACCAGAATTCAATACATATTTTGTCATAGGTTTAGTATAACAAAACAAAAAACACCCTGCTTTTGCAAAGTGCTTATGCTTGGCTCCAGCGACTGGATTCGAACAACATGTTCTGCTAAGAGGTAACCTCCCACTGTCTTCCTCATTATACGGCTTGTACTAACCGCATCAAGGTAGTACAAGTCTCCACCTTGACACGATTAGTCTTAAGCCGTCCTTCCCTGACAGAGCGGTCGGTCGATTCGCTTTTTTAAAGATTAATTAAAAAAGGAGTAATTTATGAACGTATCGCAATCAGAGATTGAAAAACACCGGGCGTTTTGGGCTAAGATAGCCAAAGCGAACGGTTGGTATATCGATCCATTCCATATACAGGTTTGGGCCGATAAAGATGGCAACGTCACCGATAGCGTATCGCATATTGGTTTGACCGAAGATATTGTTATCGAGGAGTAATCCTGCCACGTCCCGAGCAAGACGGAAAAAGGCTCTGCAATCTCCTTATCGGTCCCATTGCACTACGTTAGGCGCAAAATCGAGCTGATAGTCCGGTATGCCAAGCGTGAGACCATATTCAGTTGCTGCCTGATATTCTTCCTTCTTTGTCCTATCGATGCGAAATACCTTCTCAGGAAAGATGATGTAGTGAATAGTGTCGCTTTTAAAGTCAGCGTACCAACTACTTTTGTGCGACGTGTCGATTACCTTACTTAATACTTCTGCGATGTGAGTTGCATTGTCTGGGGGAATGGAAACAGTGCGCAACGTCCATTGTTCCACCCATGGAGTCTTATGTTTCTCGGTGACGGGCTCTACTTTTGTTGATAGTATGCTTACCTCGTTCAACACTGTCGCGTCAGTCAAACTTTCTTCGATAATAACACCTTCAAAATTCATAAGTCGATTATATCACAAGAAAAGAGACTTCCTTCCTCTGTCTTCTCATTATACGGGTGAACCAAAAGTATCAAGGTCGTTCGTCCCTAGGGCAAGCGCCTTGGGGCGCTCCATCTTGACACATTTGGTATCATCCCGAGGTCTTCTTGACAGAGAGGCAGAAAGCCCTCTCAGAAAATAAGAAGGAGGGTGTTATGGACACCGAAACAGTACGAGCAACAGAAATAGCAAAAAAGAACGATGAATGTCGTAAAGGATATACGCTTACCTTAACGCGAGGAGTACAGGCTTTGCCGGACGTACTCGAAGTTCTCGAGATGGTACGAAAGTTTAATGACTTCGGTGAGGACAACGATCCTTACGGCGAGCATGATTTCGGATCATTCGAGTGCTTTGGCGAGAAGCTGTTCTGGAAGATCGACTACTACGATTCTGCTTTGGAATTGTGGGCTGATCCGACCAGCAATGAGTGTCATCGGGTTTTGACGGTGATGTTGGCTGAGGAATATTAGATTCCTCTGGTTTAGTTTTTTAGCGTCCTGAGCATGACGTAAAAAGGCTCGATTTTAGTATTTAAATGGAGATTTATCGTTATGAGTATTTGTATTGAAGAGAGTATTACGAGAGAAAAATATGGCCATCGAGGTGGTGGTTGTGAATTAGATCTAAGCACCTACGGCTATGAGGACGAGTTCCTGAGTGCCTATCAGAATTATCTAGGTGGCGGCATGCTAGGCGCAGTTGACAATAGTTGTACTGTTGAGAATTGGCGCAAAGACAAGAAACTTGTCGAGTTAGCTCAGGAACTGCGTGATTATTACATGGATCGTATGTATGAATTTGAGTATATCGATGAGTACAACGAGTCTCCAGACGATAGACTAGTTAGCTATCCTGGTTTGTAGTTACTTCGTCCTGAGCATGACGTAAAAAGGCTTACCTAGGAATATCTATACTTCTTCCCAAATTTTACCAACCACACTCTCCTTTTTGATTTTATCCATAATCGTCAGTCTAATAATAAGCTCGTTTTCCTCATCATCTTCAAGTAGCAAGCACAGCCTTCGCTTGGCATAAAGTAAGTCGGCAGTACTCGAGAAAGCAAGTAGCGCGATTGAGCCAGTAGCGTCCGCTTCTCTATCTCGCAAATATTCCAAATATTCGCCCAGCCTTTTTCTAACCTGATAGCGCGGCAATAAGGCGTCGAATAATTCCATGACGTAAGTAGTGTTAATACTATCGTCGTTTTTCACGAAATACAGATGGGGTTTAAGCTCACCCAGAAGTGGATTATACGGCGAATCTGGATCGGAATAGTCGGCTTCGGTTAAATATGTATAACGTAGGCTTTCGCTGGTTTTGGCCTTTTCGTCCAAAGCTATGCAGCAATCTGCGATTAATAGACATCTGCCAATATAAGATTGAGTTCGCCCGGATTCCTTGTAGCGCTTGCGGAGTTCGAGTGTCGGGTAATCCCCTGCCCTCTTTAGATAACGCATGCCGGTAAGTCCGATATAATAAATTGCTGGTTTTGTTTTAGCCGCAAAATCATCAGCATCATATATCCATTGTACGTACTGTTTTTTTCTTAGATCTTTAAGCCAAGTAATAATACGCCTTTTATCTTTATGTTGTAATAGTGTTTGAATTTGTTTTCTGTCTAAGAATCTATATCGATATAGTAGGCGTATTATTATTTGTTGCTTGTTGGTGATTGTAGGTATTGTCATGTGAGTAGTTTGGTTATGGTTGTTTTCTGTAATTTTGTGGTTTGGTAGTTTTGTAGTTGAGCAGTTTAATATTATGCCTATCCCCGCCTACTCCGTTTGTTTAATAGGTACAGGATACAATATATTTATTATAACACCTTGGAAATAATAAGATAATGTCACCGCCCATGGGGACAATCTTAAAAACAATTAGAAAAGGGTAGTTATCCACAGTTTTAGCTCTAAAATAGTAATATTACCTCTTGTAACTATACACGCGTGTATAGTATACTATACACAGACGTATAGATAACAGGGGTAGTAATATATGGCACGAATAAAAGGCTCAAAGAACAAAAACTCGGCAGAAGTGCCAATGTACACTTCCTTACCTACTGAAGAAAAGCTTTTCGTTCTCGCCAATCTTATCATTGATCGTATTGTTGAAGACCAGCAAACTGGTGGCAAATTATTTAGGCAATTGGTGGAGCAAGGCGATGCTAGATTACGTAGTACCTGAAAATGCCGTAGCCGCTATTCGCGTCTCATCCGTACGTCAAGGTACGGACGGTGATTCACCCGAAGCTCAGAAAGAGCAGATTGCCAGCTTTGCAAAGCTACACAATATCAACCTCAAAGAAACGTTCATATTCCTTGAGTCCGCTTCCAAAATTAACCAACCGATGCAGGAAGCTATCGACTACTGCAAAGATCCTAAAAACGATATTCAACTATTCATCATTAAATCAATCGACCGCTTCACGAGAGGCGGCGCAACGCCATATGACCAATTAAAAATGCAGCTCGAAAAGTACGGTGTTAAACTCGTTGATATCTATGGCATAATCAGTCAACAAAAAGTGAATACATTAGAGCACCTTAGAGTAAAATATCGCTGGAGCGAATACTCGCCAAGCCAAAAGATGGAATTTTTAGAAGCCGAACGCGCCAAAGACGAGTTGCGTGACATCATGAGTCGCATGATTGGTGCCGAAGTTCGATACACCCGCATGGGCTATTGGATGCGAGGTGCCCCATTTGGCTATGCTAGTCGTCGCGTCGAAACAGGCAATGGCAAGCGCCTCGTCCTCGAACGTCTTCCGGAAGAAGCCTACTTTATTGAGAAGATGTTTGAGCTACGTATCCAGGGTAATTTAAGTGACCAACAAATCATTGATGAAATAAATAAGCTCGGTTATGTGTCGCGCAAATATAACCGACGCGCCAATACCGACAAAACTCAGATAACTGCTCGTATGGGCAATAAAAAGCTTAGCTTAAAGCGATTCTGGCTCTATATTGCCAACCCTATCTACGCTGGCGTCATACACGAGAAGTGGACTGAAGATCAGCCAGTTAAAGCGCAGTTCGAAGGTTTAATCACCTTCGCTGACTTTAACGCAGCCAACCATGGCAAGCTGACGCTCTGTGAACAAGATGGCATAGTGACAATCTCTAAACGTGATGTTCCTGAGTTCCAACTTCGCAAAGGATCGCACAATGCCGAGTACCCGTATCGTAAGGTTGTTACCTGCCCCATCTGCAAACGTCCGTTTTTCGGCAGTGCCGCTAAGGGACGTTACCGTTATTACCCAGGTTATCATTGCAACAAACGTGGACATCACTTCCGCGTGCCCAAGGCAAAGCTTGAAGATGCTGTCGAGAACCTTATTAACCATGTCACGTTTGCCGATGATCACATTGAAGACATTATGCAAGCCCTTGAGACCGTCTGGCAGATGCGCCATAAGGACGACGGCAAAGACGAGGCTGCAATAGAAACACGCTTAACCACACTGAGAACTCAAGTTTTAGCTACGGTCGATAAGATAAAACTTTTGAGTAGCCAAACAGCAATTAAATATATGGAGGAGGACCTCATGAAAATCGAGGAACAAATAGAAGAACTAATAAGTGAAAAGGAGCGCAAAAGCGCTGATCAACCAATCGATTTTGACGTAGTTAAGAAGTACGCTAAATACTTTCTGCAACACATTGATCAATTACTTATACAACAGATTGATCCAGTCAAAAAAGCCGACTTTTTCGGGGTAATTTTTGACCAAACACCAACCTACGCCGAAATTGCTTCTGTAACCAGCGATGGACCGAACAATTTTTGGGAATTAACAGGGATAAATGAACTATTTAAAATAAAAAGAGACCAGCCAATATTTAACCAGTCCTTGTTGGTGCGGGTGAAGAGACTCTAACTCTCGACCTCTTCCTTGGCAAGGAAGCGCTCTAACAACTGAGCTACACCCGCATACCTTTAAAAAGTATAGGGAAAAATGAGCCAAAATGCAAGGTGTTGGGCACGCCCAACACCACATTAATAATCCGTGGTAATTTATTTAATTTCTTTTGACATGAATTTTTTGACGCTGTCAACGGTATCCATAAACTGACTTGGGAAAATAATCGTGCTGTTTTTTTCGACGGCAATTTCCGACAAAACCTGAAGATTGCGAAGTTGTAAAGCAATCGGATGAGCCGCTATCGTATCGGCTGCTTCACCAAGTTTTGCGGCACTCAGCGCCTCACCCTCAGCAGCGATAATTTTAGCTCGCTTTTCGCGTTCGGCCTCGGCCTCTTTAGCCATAGCACGCTGCATTGAATCAGGCAATTGAATATCCTTGAGTTCGACGTTACTGACATAAATTCCCCACTTTTCAGTCGCCTGATCTAGAATTGCTTTTACCTTTTCGTTAAGTGTTGTCGTTTCACTAA